>Ga0307505_10000849_pt1 | contig 29501 bp, 32 predicted proteins | sample 23_S_MG_FD_202183 | JGI IMG/M metagenome (GOLD analysis project Ga0307505, IMG submission 202183) | Soil microbial communities from Populus trichocarpa stands in riparian zone in the Pacific Northwest, United States - 23_S | ecosystem: Environmental > Terrestrial > Soil > Riparian zone > Trees... | reverse complement strand
GTCGAGGTTCCCGCCAGTACCGCCATTCCCGAAGCCTCCGTGGTCGTTTGGGCCCCGACCCTATCCGGCGACGGCCGGTGGGGGCGAGGCCGGACGGGGGCCGTGGGTGTGCAGGAACAGCCAGGGCCCCTCGCCGGTGCGCGACTCGGCCCGTTCGCCGAGCACCGCGGCGAAGGCCTTGGCGGTATACACGGGGTCGAGGTCGAGCCCGCGGGCGGCTGCGATCCTCAGCGCCTCGCGCGACTCGGCGGTCGGCTCGCCGTAGCCCGCGCCGAGCCAGCGGCGGGTGACCTCCAGCTCGCCGCCGATCCGCTCGTAGTCGGAGTCGACGGCCGCACCGCGGCGCCGCAGCAGCCGCGCCGAGCGGCGCGCGAGCCGTTGCAGCGAGCGGGCGTCGAGGCGCAGCAGGTCGTTGACGACGACGGCCGAGAGCGGGATCCGCAGCCCAGAGAGCCGCAGGCCGAGCGCGAGCCCGGCTGCGGTGGCGCCCGAGCCGACGGCGACGAACACCCGCTCCGGCTCGGGCAGATCGCCGGCACGGATCTGGGCGGCCAGCTCGAGGCCTGCCTCGACGTAGCCGAGCGTGCCGAGCGGCGACGAGCCGCCGGCCGGCAGCAGGTAGGGAGGCAGCGGCTTGCAGTGGCGGGCGATCAGCAGCGGCGCCGCCACGGCGGTGCGGCCCTTGCTGTGAGTGAAGTGGAGCGTGGCTCCGGAGGCGCGGAGCCGCTCGAGCTGGGCGCGGACGTGCTCGTCGACCGGCTGGTCGACCAGAGCGATCGCGGTGTCGATGCCGAGCTCGCGCGCGTATAGGGCTGTCGCGAGGCCGTGGTTGGTGCCGAGCGCGCCGAAGGTCAGGATCGTGCGGCGGTGACGGCGCTGGACGTCGGGCAAAATCCACTCGAGCTTGCGGACCTTGTTGCCGCCCCAGGGGCCGCCGTAGCCGCTCTCGTCCTTGACCCATATCTCGGGCCCGCCGCCGGGCAGCTCGCTGAGCGCCCGGACGGGCGTCGGGCCGGTTCCGAGACGGAGGAACGCCAGTCGCCGGCGGGCCTGGGGAAACCGCTGCAGCAGCAGCGCGTCGACGGCCGGCGCGGTCTCGGGGGATCGGGGCTCGGGCGCGGTCACCGGCGTGGCGGCGTCCAGCTCGCGTCCGGTGCGCGCTCCTCGGCGGTCATGGCCACCGGCGGTCTTCCCGTGATCACGCGCATCGGTGCCAGCCAACGCTAGACGAACTTCGGCGTGCCTGTCGCCGGTCGGCGCCGACCGCTCCGGTCACCCGACGAGCGTGCGCCGGACGTAGTCGTTGGCCATCGTGCCGTCGGGGTCTAGCCGCTCGCGGACGGCCTGGAAGCGCTCCCACTCCGGGTAGCGCGGGGCGAGCGTCGACGCGGTTTGGAAGTGGCGCTTGCCCCAGTGGGGCCGCCCGCCATAGCCGTCGAGCGCCCGCTCGATCGCACGGAAGTACTCCTCCCACGCCATCCCGCGGTACATGTGAACGGCGATGTAGCAGGTGTCGCGCCCGCCAGCGGAGCTGAGCAGCGCGTCGTCGCCGGCGACGAATCGCACCTCGATCGGGAACGGCACCGCGAGGTCGGCGCGCTCGGCCACCGCGAGCACTCTTCGCACGGCCTCGGCGGCGTGCTCGCGCGGCAGCGCGTACTCCATCTCGGTGAAGCGAACCCGTCGCGGTGAGGCGAAGATGCGGTAGGAGCGGTCGACGCGGACCGAGGTGCCCGATGCCCGCGCGAGCGCGCGGTTGATGCTCGGGATCAGCCTCGGGGCGTATCGGCCGGCGGCGACGGCGAGCCCGAAGACGTGGTTGCGCAGCAGCACGTCGTCGGCCCAGGCGCGCACAGCGCCGTGCGGACGCGGTGGGCCGTCGACGCGCCGGTTGGTCCGGGTGAGCGCGAGCGCGCTGTGCGGGAAGACGTAGAACTCGAAGTGGTCGACGGCCTGCGCGCGCTCGTCGACGGTGTCGAGAACTGCTTCCAGGGGCTCGGTCGTGTCGGTCCCCTCCAGCGTGAACGCGGGCACCGCTTGGAGCGTGACAGCGGTCACGACGCCGAGCGCGCCGACGCTGACGCGCGCCGCCCGCCATGCGTCGGGGTCGCTGGACTCCGACAGGCTCAGCGTCTCGCCGGCGGGGGTGACCAGCTCGATCTCGCGCAGGCCGGCGGAGAGGTTGCGTAGCGCGGCACCCGTGCCATGTGTGCCGGTCGCGGTCGCGCCGGCGATCGACTGGACGTCGATGTCGCCGAGGTTCTCGAAGGCGAGCCCGTGGGCCTCCAGCGCCTCGCTGCACTCCCTCAGCGAGATGCCGGCCTCGATCCGCGCCAGGCCGCTGGCCCGGTCGACCTCCAGGATGCGCCGCATCCGGTCGAGCGAGATCAGCGTGCCGCCGGTCAGCGCCGCGTCGGTGAACGAGTGGCCGCTGCCCGCCGCACGCACCCCGCGCCCGGCGGTGCGCGCGCGCTCGATCGCCTCGGCGACCTCCGCCGCGCTGCCGGGCCGCTCGACGGCCGCGGGCCGGCAGGCCTGGTCGCCGGCCCAGTTGCGCCACTCCCCGCCGGCGCGCGCCACCGCTACCGCCCGGCGGCTCGCGCCCAGGCGATCGCCACCGCTTGCAGCGGAAGCCGCGCCAGCAGTGCGGCGTGGCCGCCGGGCACCCGGTAGCGGTCCGGATGGAGGGCCATGTGGAGGTTGGCGGGGAAGACTGCGACGAGCGTCGCGACGCTCCAGAGGCTGGCCGCACGCCGGGTCCGTGGATGCATCACCCCGAGTCCGCCGGCGATCTCGGCGGCGCCGCTGGCGTAGACGAGCGCCCGCTTGGCGGGCAGCTGGTCGGGGACGATCGACTCGTAGACGCGGGGGATCGCGAAGTGAAGGATCCCGGCAACGGTGAAGAAGGGTCCGAAGGTGCGCGCCGCGGGTGCCATCGGCGGCGATGCTACACCGGCTGGCCGGCCGGCCAACCCGGTTCGGCGACGTTGGCGGTCAGCTGGCGGCGGCGCCGGCGAGCAGCCGGTCTCGGACGGTCCCGGCGTCGTGGATCGCCGGCTCGGTGGTCGCTACGAACTCGTCGAGCAGCGTCGCGAAGCGGACGGGGTCGTCGAGCTGGGGGAAGTGCCCGGCGCCCTCGAAGACCTCGAGCCGGCTGTTCGGCAGCTCGGCGTGCGCGGCGAGGCCGTGCTCGACGGGGATGATCGGGTCGCGGTCGCCCCAGACGATCAGCACCGGCGTCTGCGCGGCCAGGTAGAGCCGGTCGCTGGCGGTCACCCGCTGGCCGAGCGGGCTGATCACCGAGCGGACGGTCCGCACGAACGCCGCTCGCCGCTCCGCGTCTCCGAGCGACGCCACCCCGCGCGAGATCTCGGCGAGGTCGGCCCCCGGCTCGAGACCGATGCGGCCCAGCAGCGAGGCGACCGCTGTGCCGGCTTCGATCAGGGGCCGCGCCGTCAGAAGCGGCAGCACCTGCTCGGCGAAGGGCAGGGCCGCGCCGCGGATCAGCGGGCTGACCTCGCGACCGAGCCCGCCGCTGCCGACGAGCGCCAGCCGCTCGACCATCTCGGGGAACTGGTAGGAGAACTGCATCGCGATGCCGCCGCCGAGCGAGTGGCCGACGACGGTCGCCCGCTCGACCTCGAGCACATGGAGCAGGTCGCGCATCACGCAGGCGTGGCCGCCGAGCGAGTGGTCGCCACGCTGGCGGTCCGAGTCGCCGTGGCCGGGCAGGTCGGGCGCGATCACGTCGAAGTCGCGCGCGAGCAGTCGCATCGCGGGCTCCCAGCTGCGCCCGCTGTTGGTGATCCCGTGGATCAGCAGGATCGTCGGACCGGCGCCCGCGCGCCGGTAGGCGACCCGTTTGCCGTGCAGTGTCTCGGCCCCCGCCTGCATGCCCTGACTGTAGCCGGGCGGCGGACGGACGCGCGCCGCGCTATCTTGGGTGGGTATGGCTCGCGGAGACGTCAGGATCGCCGTAACCCTGGAGTGCCAGGAGTGCAAGCGGCGCAACTACCAGTCACAGAAGTCCAAGCGCAACGATCCGGACCGGATCGAGCTGCGCAAGTACTGCCGTTGGTGCGGGAAGCACACGCCGCACAAGGAGACGCGCTAGAGCGCTTTCGCGCTCGCGCGTGATGTAGGGGAGGGGCCGCATGGCTCGTAACCGCCAGCGGGCGAAGGAGCGCCAGGCGCGCCGCAAGGCCGAGCGCGAGGCTCGCAAGCGGGCCGGTGGCGACGACGCCAGCCTCGACCCGAATCTCGAGAAGCCCGGGCCCGCACGGCGCCACGGCGGCGATCCGATCGCCGACGACGTCCGCGACGAGCTCGAGCGCGAGGCGATCGTCGAGGCCGGGGCCGATCCGGTCACGCCGCCGCCGCTGAGCGAGTCCGAGCGGCTGCGGGCGGGCGCGCCGCCCGAGGACGTCGGCAGCTCGGCCGAGGTGCTCGGGTTCGAGCAGGACCTCGACGGCGAGTCGGGCGAGCACTACGACCCCGCGCAGGACGTCCCCGAGGAGGATCTCGTGGCCGGCGGGAAGCCGCGCCGCGACGCAGGTGACCACAAGCGCCGGCCACGTTTCGTACAGTTCCTGATCGCCGTCTGGGCCGAGCTGCAGCGTGTGCAGTGGCCCGACCGTCAGGCGCTGGTGACTCTGACGGGCGTCGTGTTGGGCTTCGTGCTGATCGCGGGCGGGTACCTCGGTCTGCTCGACGCGGTCGCCTCGCGAGTCATGCAAGCCATCCTCTAGCCCCCGATCGGGCTTCCTCCAGAAAGCAATCTGAGTCAAGTCATGTTCCGCTGGTACGCCGTCAACACCTACTCTGGCCACGAGAAGAAGGTCAAGCAGAACCTCGAGCACCGGGTGCAGTCGCTCGGTCAGCAGGGTTCTGTGCGCCAGGTCGTCATTCCGACCGAGCAGGTCCAGGAGATGAAGGACGGCAAGAAGGTCGAGAAGGAGCAGCGGACGATGCCGGGCTACCTGCTCGTCAACATGAACCTGACCGACGACTCCTGGGGGCTGGTCAAGAACACCCCCGGGGTCACAGGCTTCGTCGGACCGTCGCAGAAGCCGGTTCCGCTCAGTCAGCCCGAGGTCGACCGGTTGCTCAACCGCGAGACCGCGGAGCGCCCACGTACGCGCGCCCAGTTCACCGTCGGGGAGTCCGTCAAGGTGGTCTCCGGACCGCTCTCGGACTTCTCCGGCGAGATCTCCGAGATCAACGACGATGCCGCCAAGCTCAAGGTGCTGGTATCCATCTTCGGGCGCGAGACCCCCGTCGAGGTCGGTTTCGACCAGGTGAAGAAGATCTAAATGGCCAAGAAAGTCCTGACACTCATCAAGCTCCAGGTTCCGGGCGGCAACGCCAACCCGGCGCCGCCCGTCGGCCCCGCGCTGGGTCAGCACGGCGTCAACATCATGGAGTTCTGCAAGGCGTTCAACGCGCAGACCCAGAGCGAGGGCGGCACGGTGATCCCCGTCGAGATCACCGTCTACGAGGATCGCTCGTTCACCTTCATCACCAAGACGCCGCCGGCCGCGGTTCTGATCAAGCAGGCCGTGGGCGTCGCGAAGGGCTCGGGCGAGCCCAACCGCGAGAAGGTGGCGAAGATCACCCGGGAGCAGCTGCGCCAGATCGCCGAGCGCAAGATGCCCGACCTCAACGCCAACGACCTCGACCAGGCGACCAAGATCATCGAGGGCACAGCCCGCTCGATGGGTGTGGAGGTGGCATAGCCATGGCCAAGCACGGCAAGCGCTACACGGCGAACCTCGCCAAGGTCGACCGCGAGCGCCACTACACGCCCACCGAGGCGATCGCCCTGATCAAGAGCTTCGAGACCGGGAAGGCCGACGAGACCGTCGAGGTCCACATCCGCACCGGGCTCAACGTCCGTCACGCCGACGAGCAGCTGCGCGGCACGATCTCGCTGCCGCACGGACTCGGCCGCGACATGACCGTCGCGGTGTTCGCCAAGGGCGACAAGGCGCGTGAGGCCGAGGAGGCCGGCGCCGACCACGTCGGCGACGAGGATCTCGCCAAGCGGGTCGAGGAGGGCTTCACCGACTTCGACGTCGCGATCGCGACGCCGGACATGATGCCCGTCGTCGGGCGGCTGGGGCGGGTGCTCGGCCCGTCGGGCAAGATGCCCAACCCCAAGGTTGGCACCGTGACCAACGACGTCGCCAAGGCCGTTGGGGAGGCGAAGGCGGGCAAGATCGAGTACCGGACCGACCGCACCGCGATCGTCCACCTGGCGATCGGCAAGGCGAGCTTCGACGAGGGCGCCCTGGTCGACAACTACGCGGCGCTGATCGACGAGGTCAACCGTGCCAAGCCCGCCTCGGCCAAGGGCCGCTACCTGGAGAGCGTCACGGTCACCACGACGATGGGCCCCGGCGTTCGCATCGACCCGGCCGTTGCGGTCGAGAAGGCGGGCGATGCCGCGGCTGCGGTAGCCTGAGCGAAGACTTTCTGCCCGAGACCCTCGGCAGGCCGTTCGGAACGGCTGGAAGCCCGGGGCAGGTGGAGCGAGGTAGCCCGGTCCCCGACCGTCTCCCGAGCCCGCCTGTGTGCGGGCTCTTTCATTGGAGAACGGAATGAACAGGGACGAAAAGGCAGCGGTCGTCGATCAGGTGGCCGCCCAGATCCAGGAGTCGGAGGCGGTCTTCGCCGTCGACTACCGCGGCATCACCGTCTCGCAGGTCGCCAACCTCCGCGCGCAGCTGCGCGAGGCCGACGCGACGCTGCGGGTGGTCAAGAACACGCTCACCGAGCTGGCAGCCGACAAGGCGGGCGCCGCCGATCTCAAGGCGTTCCTCGACGGCCCGACGGCGTTCGCCTTCGTGCGCGGCGATGCCGCCTTGGCCGCCAAGGCGCTCGCGGCGTTCCGCAAGGAGCACGAGCTGCTCGAGTTCAAGGGCGGCACGATGAACGGCGATCCGCTGTCGGCGGAGGAGATCCTCGCGATCTCGGCGCTGCCGTCGCGGGCCGCGCTCGACGCGCAGCTCGTCGGGGTGCTCGCCTACCCGATCGCCGGTCTCGCACGCACGCTCAACCAGCTCATCCAGGGCCTCGCGGTCCAGCTCGGCCAGATCGCCGAGCAGGGTCTGGTCAGCGGTGAGGCGCCCGCGGCCGCGCCGGCGGAGCACGCCCCTGCCGAGGACGGTCCCGCGGCTCAGGAGGCCGCTCCGGTCGAGGCTGAGGCCGAGACCGAGGCCCCTGCGGAGGAGGCTCCGGCCGCCGAGGCCGACACGACTGACGAGGCGGAGGCGGCGCCCGCCGCCGAGGCCGTGGACGCCGACGAGGCGTCCACCGAGAACGACCAGAACGATCAGCCCTCCGAGGGCGAACAAGAGAAGGAGGGCTAGCGATGGCCACCAGCACTGAGGAGTGGATCGAGGAGCTCAAGGGCATCTCGGTTCTCGAGCTTTCCGAGCGGATCAAGGCGCTCGAGGAGGCGTTTGGCGTCTCCGCCGCCGCGGTCGCGGCCGCGGCTCCGGCCGCCGGTGGCGCCGGCGACGGCGACGCGGGCGCGGCGGAGGAGGAGGGCGGCACCGTCGACGTCGTCCTGACCGCCGCGGGCGACAAGAAGATCCAGGTGATCAAGGTCGTGCGCACCGCTACCGGCCTCGGCCTCAAGGAGGCCAAAGCGCTCGTCGACGAGGCCCCCAAGCCGATCAAGGAGGGTGTCGAGCGCGAGGAGGCCGACAAGCTCAAGGCCGAGCTCGAGGAGGCCGGCGGCACCGCCGAGATCAAGTAGCGCCCGCCGCATCGCGGACTTCCGAAGGGGCCGCCTCCGTGCGGCCCCTTCGCGTTGCTGCCGGGGGCGCGTCGCTGCGGGACTCAGGGAACGGGCGCCGGCTGTCGAATAGGGCCGCATGAAACGCTTCCGAACCGGCTGGGACCTCACCAAGAAGAGCTGGGCGCTCCTGCGCAGTCAGCCCGGTCTCACAGCCTTCCCGATCGTCGGCGCGCTGACGGCGCTGGTCGCCTTCCTCGTCTTCGCCGTGCCGGGGCTCTTGATGGTCGACACCGACGCGAACGTCGCCGGCTACGCGCTGATCGTGGTCGGGGTGTACCTCGCCTCCTTTGCCGCGACCTTCTTCGGTGTCGGCCTCGCCGCCGCGGCCGATCGCGCCTTCCACGGCGAGCAGGTCACGCTCGGAACCGGCGTCGCGGTCGCCACCTCGCACATCGGCGCGATCGCCGGCTGGGCGTTCGTGTCCACTGTCGTGAGCCTGCTCATGACGTTCCTGCAGAGCCAGCGCGGACTCGCGGGGCCGATCATCGCGATGCTCGGCGGCGCCGCGTGGGGCCTGGTCACCTTCCTGGCGGTCCCCGTGATCGCCCTCGAGGGCACCGGACCGGTCGCCACGATCAAGCGCTCCGCCCACCTGTTCAAGGAGCGCTGGCGCGGTCAGGTGACCGGCAACATCGCGATCGGCGGCGGCGTGTTCCTGCTGGGGACCCTCCCGGCGATCGCGCTGATCGCCGTCGGCGTCCTGTTGTGGGCCAACGACGGCGCGGGCAGCTCGATCGCCGTCGGGGCTGTGCTCGTCCTGATCGGGGCGATCGTGCTGGTGGTGGCGCTGGTGATCTCGCAGGCGATGCGTCACATCTTCGGTGTCGCGCTCTACCGCTGGACCGCCGACGGCGAGGCCGTCGCCGGCTTCACCGCGCAGGAGCTGCAGTCGGCGGTACGCGTCCACGGGGGCGCCAAGACCGCCGGCTGAGCGCAGAACGCGCTACCCTGGGCGGTGGCCTATAGCCGCAGCCGTCCCTCGAGGGTGTGCCTCGCCACATATCGCGAGGCCTCGGGACGGGGTCCGTGACGGCCACGCAGGTGCTCCCCGTAAGGGGGCCCGCATCCGCCTTGGAAGGGGCGGAACTGGCTGTGCTATTCTGGACGGTCGCGCTCTGTCGCTCCCGTCTCGCTCCCCGCCGAACCTCGAAGGAGTCGCCGTCTTGGCACGTGTTGATGCCTCCCGTCTGCGTCGCAGCTTCTCGCGACTCGAGAACGTCCTCGAGTTGCCGAACCTCATCGACATCCAGCGCCGGTCCTTCGACTGGCTCGTGGACACCGAGAATGGGGGCCTGCGCGAGACCATCGACGACGTCTCTCCGATCGAGGACTACACCGGCAATCTCGCCGTCGTCTTCGAGGACATCCACTTCGACGAGCCGGTCGCGTCGATCTCGGAGTGTCGCGAGAAGGACCTCACCTACGCGCGACCGCTGACCGTCAAGGTCGCCTTCCAGAATCGCGAGACGGGCGAGATCCGGGAGCAGTCGGTCTTCATGGGCGACTTCCCTTGGATGACCGAGCGTGGCACGTTCATCATCAACGGCACCGAGCGCGTAGTGGTGACCCAGTTGGTCCGCTCGCCGGGCGCCTATGTGATGGAGCCCAAGGACCGTGAGAAGCAGGTCTTCATCGCCAACCTGATGCCGGCGCGCGGCTCCTGGCTGGAGCTGGAGATCGACAAGAAGGGCAAGGTCTTCGTCCGCATCGACCGCAAGCGCAAGCTGCCGGTCAGCGTGCTGCTGCGCGCGATGGGTGAGGTGCTGCGCGAGAGCGGCCTGGCGCCGAGCTGGACCGGGTCCGACGAGGACATCCTCGCGCTGCTCGACAACTCGCTCTATGTCCGCAACACCCTCGAGTCCGACACCGAGGTGACCAAGTCGGAGGAGGGCGCGCTGATCGAGCTGTTCAAGAAGCAGCGCCCGGGCGAGCCGCCGTCGGTCGACGCGGCCAAGAACCTGCTCAACCAGCTGTTCTTCGACCCCAAGCGCTACGACCTCACCCGTGTCGGCCGCTACAAGCTGAACTCGCGGCTGCACCTCGACGAGCCGCTCGACACGCGCACGCTCACCCCGCGCGACATCGTCGAGCTGATCAAGGAGCTCGTCTCGCTCCCCCGCGAGCTGGGCATTCCCGAGGACGGGCTCTACGAGGGCGAGCCGATCAAGGACTACGCGGCTGAGGCGCAGACCTACGGCCGTGAGCCGATCGAGGAGCGTCTCGACGAGTACGAGCACTTCGGCAACCGCCGTCTGCGTACTGTCGGCGAGCTGATCCAGGAGGCGTTCCGGATCGGTCTGTACCGGATGGAGCGCGTAGTTCGCGAGCGCCTCACGACCGAGGACTCCGACACGATCACCCCTCAGACGATCATCAACATCCGTCCCGTCGTGGCGGCGCAGAAGGAGTTCTTCGGCTCCTCGCAGCTGTCGCAGTTCATGGATCAGACCAACTCGCTCTCGGGCCTGACGCACCGCCGCCGCCTGTCGGCGCTCGGAGCCGGCGGCCTGACGCGTGAGCGCGCTCCGATCGAGGTTCGCGACGTGCATCCGACTCACTACGGCCGGATGTGTCCGATCGAGACCCCGGAGGGTCCGAACATCGGCCTGATGGGCTCGCTGTCGGCCTACGCCGAGGTGAGCGAGCACGGCTTCGTCACCACTCCGTACCGCAAGGTCACCAACGAGGGCCTGGTCACCGACGACATCGTCCACCTGGACGCCAACCAGGAGGAGGAGCTCGTCATCGCCCAGGCGAACGCCGAGATCGACTCCAAGACCGGCAAGCTGCGCGGGCCGCTGGTCACCTGCCGCTCGCGTGACGGCGAGCTCGTGCTCGCCGCGCCGAAGGACGTCGACCTGATGGACGTCTCGCCGAACCAGATCTGGTCGGTCGCGACATCGCTGATCCCTTTCCTCGAGCACGACGACGCCAACCGCGCGCTGATGGGCTCGAACATGATGCGTCAGGCGGTTCCGCTGGTGAAGACCGAGGCTCCGCTGATCGGCACCGGCATGGAGACCCGCGCCGCGATCGACACCGGCGACGTCACGCTCGCCCTCGAGTCCGGCGAGGTCAGCTTCGTCGATGCCGAGCGGATCGTCGTCGGCCAGGACGAGTACCCGCTGCACAAGTTCATGCGCAGCAACCAGGGGACGATCATCCACCAGAAGCCGCTCGTCGACGTCGGCGACAAGGTGAAGGCCGGCGAGGTTCTCGCCGACGGCTCCTCGACCAATCAGGGCGAGCTGGCGCTCGGCAAGAACTGCCTGGTCGCCTTCATGTCCTGGGAGGGCTACAACTTCGAGGACGCGATCATCATCTCCGAGCGACTCGTCAAGGACGACGAGCTCACCTCGATCCACATCGAGGAGTACGAGATCGACGCCCGCACCACCAAGCTGGGCGACGAGGAGATCACCCGCGACATCCCGAACCGCTCGGAGGAGTCGCTGCGCAACCTCGACGACCGCGGGATCGTCCGGATCGGCGCCGAGGTCTCCTCCGGCGACCTGCTCGTCGGCAAGGTCACGCCCAAGGGCGAGACCGAGCTGACCGCCGAGGAGAAGCTGATCCGCGCGATCTTCAAGGAGAAGGCGCGCGAGGTCCGCGACACCTCGCTCAAGGTCCCGCACGGAGAGGGCGGCGTCGTGATCGACGTCAAGACCTTCTCGCGCGACAACGACGACGACCTGTCGCCCGGCGTCAACGACCTCGTCCGCGTCTACGTGGCCAAGAAGCGCAAGATCGCCGAGGGCGACAAGCTCGCCGGCCGCCACGGAAACAAGGGCGTCATCTCGAAGATCGTGCCCGAGGCCGACATGCCGCACCTCGAGGACGGCACTCCCGTCGACGTCATCCTCAACCCGCTCGGCGTGCCGAGCCGGATGAACATCGGCCAGATCATGGAGACCCACCTCGGTTGGGTCGCCGGCAACGGCTGGTACGACGACGGCTCAGAGGCCTACGAGCACGCCAAGAGCAACGGCGGTCGCGTCAACATCGCGACGCCGGTCTTCGACGGCGCCGCGCTCGAGGACGTCGACGAGGCCCTCTGCCGGTGGGCGGAGGAGCACGCCGAGCGCGGCATCGAGCTGCGCGTCGACAAGGACGACCGCGCCGGGCGCCGCTGCTCGGGCAAGTTCACCCTCTTCAACGGCCGCACCGGCGAGCCCTACGAGGAGAAGGTGACCGTCGGCTACATGTACATCCTCAAGCTGCTCCACCTCGTGGACGACAAGATCCACGCGCGCAGCACCGGCCCGTACTCGCTGGTCACCCAGCAGCCGCTGGGCGGCAAGGCGCAGTTCGGCGGCCAGCGCTTCGGCGAGATGGAGGTCTGGGCGCTCGAGGCCTACGGCGCGGCCTACACGCTGCAGGAGATGCTCACGATCAAGTCCGACGACACCGTCGGGCGCGTGAAGGCCTACGAGGCGATCGTCAAGGGCGAGAACATCGCCGAGCCGTCGATCCCGGAGTCGTTCAAGGTCCTGCTCAAGGAGATGCAGTCGCTCGCGCTCGACGTGGACGTCCGCTCCGACGAGGGCGGGGGCGTCGAGATGCGCGACGAGGACGACGACCTCCTGCGCGCCGCCGAGGAGCTCGGCATCGACCTCTCCGGAGTCCGGGCGACCGACGGCGACGCCGCCGACGAGTCCGAGGAGAAGACCGAGGCCGAGGGGGAGGGCGGACAGACGGATGAGTCCGCTGCCCAGCAAGACGCCGAGTACATCGAGGAGTCCAAGTGATCGACATCAACAACTTCGACAAGATCTCGATCGGTCTCGCGTCGTCCAAGCAGATCCGGTCGTGGTCGGCCGGCGAGGTCACCAAGCCGGAGACCATCAACTACCGCACGCTCAAGCCCGAGAAGGACGGCCTCTTCTGCGAGCGTATCTTCGGTCCCACCAAGGACTGGGAGTGCTACTGCGGCAAGTACAAGCGGGTCCGCTACAAGGGCATCGTCTGTGAGCGCTGCGGCGTCGAGGTGACGCGCTCGAAGGTCCGCCGCGAGCGGATGGGCCACGTCGATCTCGCCGCGCCGGTCTCGCACATCTGGTTCTTCAAGGGTGTCCCGTCGCGGATCGGCTATCTGATCGACATGGCGCCCAAGGAGCTGGAGAAGGTTCTCTACTTCGCCGCCTCGATGGTCACCTGGGTCGACGACGAGGCTCGGCAGAAGGACATTCCCGAGCTCGAGAAGGAGATCGAGAAGGTCCTCGACGCCTATGAGGCCGACAAGCAGCAGCAGGTCCAGGAGCTGCGCGAGTCGCTCGAGCGGCGCGTGGGCTACCTCAACGGCGGTGGCCAGGACGGCTTCTCCGACGAGGATCTGCTCTGGCTCGACACCCTCGACCTCAACCTCAAGAAGATCACCGAGGAGGAGCGCGACAAGCTCGTCAAGGAGCTGCGCAAGGTCTTCGAGTCCGACATCGCCGACACCGAGGCCTACCTCGAGGACGCGATCGAGCGGACCCGCCAGGCGTGGGAGCTCTTCCAGGACGCCAAGCCCAAGGACGTCATCGCCGACGAGACCCTCTTCCGCGAGCTCAAGGACCGCTTCGGCTCGCCGTACGGGTTCGGCGAGTACTTCCGCGGCGGCATGGGCGCCGAGGCCGTGCGCGACCTGCTCCAGCAGGTCGACCTCGAGGCCGAGCGCACCGAGCTCGAGGATCAGGTCAAGACCGCCAAGGGCCAGAAGCAGAGCCGTGCGGTCAAGCGGCTGAAGGTCGTCTCCGCCTTCATCAACTCCGACAACAAGCCCGAGGACATGGTCCTCGAGGCGATCCCGGTCATCCCGCCGGAGCTGCGCCCGATGGTCCAGCTCGACGGCGGCCGCTTCGCCACCTCCGACCTCAACGACCTCTACCGGCGCGTCATCAACCGCAACAACCGCCTCAAGCGGCTGCTCGACCTCGGCGCGCCCGAGATCATCGTCAACAACGAGAAGCGGATGCTGCAGGAGGCCGTCGACGCGCTGTTCGACAACGGCCGTCGCGGCCGGCCGGTCACCGGCCCGGGCAACCGCCCGCTGAAGTCGCTCTCGGACATGCTCAAGGGCAAGCAGGGCCGGTTCCGTCAGAACCTGCTCGGCAAGCGCGTCGACTACTCCGGCCGTTCGGTGATCGTCGCCGGTCCGAGCCTGCGCCTGCACCAGTGTGGCCTGCCGAAGCTGATGGCACTCGAGCTGTTCAAGCCGTTCATCATGGCCCGCCTGGTCGAGCGCAAGGCCGTCCAGAACATCAAGGCGGCCAAGAAGATGGTCGACTCGATGATCCCCGAGGTCTGGGATGTGCTCGAGGAGGTCATCCACGAGCACCCGGTGCTGCTCAACCGCGCGCCGACGCTCCACCGCCTCGGCCTGCAGGCCTTCGAGCCGGTGCTCGTCGAGGGCAAGGCGATCCAGGTCCACCCGCTCGTCTGCTCGGCGTTCAACGCCGACTTCGACGGCGACCAGATGGCTGTCCACCTCCCGCTGTCCGCCGAGGCCCAGGCAGAGGCGCGGCTGCTGATGCTGTCGGCCAACAACATCCTGTCGCCGTCGCACGGCCAGCCGCTGGCGACGCCGACCCAGGACATGGTCCTCGGCGCGTACTACCTCACCTACGGGCCCGGCCCGGACGAGTTGGACGCGCTCGAGAGCCAGTTGCGCGACGGCAAGTGGGACGAGAAGGCCGACGGGCCCCGCCCGCACGTCTTCCGCTCCGCCCAGGAGGCCGAGCTGTCCTACGAGCACCACATGGTCAAGCTGCGCGACCTCGCCGAGTACCGGCGGGTCCATGGCGAAGGCCACGTGCTGACGACGGTCGGGCGGATCATCTTCAACGAGCGCATCGAGCGCGCGTTGGAGGAGGTCCTCGGCGACAAGTACGACCCCGCCACCAGCTACTCGTTCGTCAACCAGCCGCTGAAGAAGCGCGACATGTCGAACGTGATCGAGACGCTCGTCGCCCAGCACGGGCCGCACGCGACCGCGCAGGTGCTCGACGCGTTCAAGGATCTCGGCTTCCACTTCGCCAGCCGGGCCGGAATCACGGTGTCCAAGAACGACGTCGTCATCCCGCCGACCAAGGAGGCGATCCTCGAGCGCTACGAGGGAGAGGTCTCCGAGATCCGTGACCAGTACGACATGGGGCTGATCTCCCAGGAGGAGCGCAAGGAGGCGGTCGTCGAGAAGTGGAACGCCGCGACCGACGAGGTCGGCGAGGCGATGACCGCCAACCTCGACGAGCTCAACCCCATCTTCATGATGGCCAACTCCGGGGCGCGCGGATCGTTCAAGCAGATCCGCCAGCTCGCTGGGATGCGCGGACTGATGGCCAACCCGAAGGGGGAGATCATCGAGCGGCCGATCAAGTCCAACTTCATGGAGGGCCTGACCGTTCTCGAGTACTTCATCTCGACCCACGGGGCCCGCAAGGGGCTGGCGGACACCGCGCTGCGCACCGCCGACTCCGGGTACCTCACCCGCCGCCTGGTCGACGTCGCCCAGGACGTCATCGTCCGCGACGAGGACTGCGGCACCAAGGAGTTCATCGATGCTCCGCTGCGCGGCGACGACGGCGAGATCAACCAGCAGGCGCTCGGCCGCTTCACCGCCGGCGAGGTCACGACCAAGCGCGGCCGCAAGCTCGCCGAGAAGGACACGCTCCTCACCAAGGAGCTCGCCGGGGAGATCCTCGCCGCCGCAGAGGGCGACGAGGAGCCGACCGTGCCGTTGCGTTCGGTGCTCAAGTGCGAGGCCGATACCGGCATCTGCCAGCGTTGCTACGGAATCGCGCCGGCGACCGGCAAGCTCGTCGCGATCGGCGACGCGGTCGGCATCATCGCCGCCCAGTCGATCGGCGAGCCCGGGACGCAGCTGACCCTGCGCACCTTCCACACCGGCGGCGTGGCGGGCCTGGACATCACCCAGGGCCTCCCGCGTGTCGTCGAGCTGTTCGAGGCGCGCAAGCCGAAGGGCCTGTCGAAGCTCGCGGAGGTCGACGGGACCGTCGCGATCGAGGAGACCGAGAAGGCTCTCAAGGTCACGATCACCGACGCCGCGGGGGAGGAGGACTCCTACACCTTCCCGCGGCGCACCCGGCTGTTCGTCGAGCAGGGCCAGAAGATCACTGCCGGCGACCAGCTCAACGAGGGCTCGATCTATCCGCACGAGCTGCTGGAGATCCGCGGTCGCACCGCGACCGAGCTCTACTTCGTCGACGAGGTCCAGAAGGTCTACCGCTCGCAGGGCGTGGACATCAAGGACAAGCACATCGAGGTGATCGTCCGGCAGATGATGAAGAAGGTCCGCGTCGACCAGAAGGGCGACTCCGACTACCTGCCGGGATCCTTCGTCGACCGCCACGAGATGACGGCCGCCAACGCGGCTCTCAAGAAGGCCAAGCAGGAGGAGGCGATGTTCGAGCCGATCATCCTGGGCATCACCAAGGCCTCCCTGGCGACCGACTCCTTCCTCTCGGCGGCCTCCTTCCAGGAGACCACCAAGGTGCTCACCGACGCGGCGCTCGAGGGCAAGACCGATCGCCTGCTCGGTCTCAAGGAGAACGTCATCATCGGCAAGCTGATCCCGGCTGCGACCGGCCTCAAGCACTACCGCCGGCTCGAGATCGAGCCGACCGAGCCCGTGCGTCGTCCCGCCGACGAGTTCGGCCTCCTCGACGAGGGCGACCTCGCCGCGGACCTCGGGATCACCGAGGACGGCGAGCTCGAGGGATTCGGGTTCGGCGACACCGGCAACGGCGACGGCGCGACCTTCGGCGACGAGCTCGCCGACCTGCCCGCCGCCGACGACAGTTCCGACTGACCGGCGCGCTCTTTAGACCCGGGTGCTACCCATTCAGGTGGGAGGCGCCCGGGTCGACAGGGCGAAGTAGCGGGCAAGGGGGGCCAGCAGGCCGCTGAGCCTCCCTTGAACAGTCATGGCAATCGAAATCGGAATCCTGTTCGCGCTCGCCTGCGCGCTCACGACCAACCTCGCCTTCCTGCTCAAGCACCGGGGCGCGGTCGCGGCGCCCGCCGTCGACGTCCGCCGTCCCCTGCACAGCGCCGTCGCGCTCTTCCGCTCGCGCTGGTTCGCGGTCGGCATGGCCGTCGCGTTCTTCGCCTGGATCCTGCATGTCGTCGCGCTCGCTCTCGCGCCGCTCTCGCTCGTCCAAGCTGTCATCTCCGGCGGCCTCGTCTTCCTGACCTTCCTCGCCGAGCGGTGGTTCGGCTTCAAGTTGGGCATCCGCCAGTGGGCCGGCGTCGGCTGCACCGCAGTGGGGCTGGCGTTGCTCGCCATCACACTGCCCCACGGCGCCAGCAGCGACGGCTACTCCGTCGCCGCGATGATCGCCTTCGAGGCCACCCTGCTCGCCGTCGGCGCGCTGCTGCTCTTCTCGCCCCGCTTCAGCGGCCACCACCAGCACGCGGGCATACTGCTCGGGCTCGCCGCCGGAATGCTCTTCGGAGTCTCCGACGTGGCGATCAAGGCGCTCACCGAGGGCGTCGCCGCGACCGGCCTGCTCGACGGCCTCATCTCGCCCTGGCTGCTCACCTGCGCGATCGCCTCGGTGCTGGCCTTCTTCGCCTCCGCACGGGGACTGCAGAAAGGGGAGGCGGTGCCCGTGATCACCATGACCAGCGCCGCCGCCAACGTCACAGCCATCTCTGGCGGCATCCTGGTCTTCGACGACCCGATGCCCGGCGACGCTCTCGGGATCGTCGTCCAGTGCCTCGCGTTCCTGCTCGTCATCGGCGCCGCGGCGCTGATGCCCGCGCCACGCGTGGCGGCCGCCCGCGCCTGACCCATCCGCAAGCACGCTGAGACGCTGCTACTATCCCCCGCCGCCTATGCCGAGCATCAATCAACTAGTCCGCAAGGGCCGCAAGAAGCCCAGCAAGAAGCTTGCCACCCCCGGCCTGAAGTCCGGCCAAGGTGGCAAGAAGCGGGTCGCCGCCCCCCAGCGGCGCGGCGTCTGCACGCGTGTGTTCACCACCACGCCCAAGAAGCCGAACTCGGCGCTGCGCAAGGTCGCCCGAGTCAAGCTCACCAACCAGATGGAGGTCACCGCCTACATCCCCGGTGAGGGCCACAACCTTCAAGAGCACTCCGTCGTGCTCGTCCGCGGCGGACGCGTCAAGGATCTGCCGGGCGTCCGCTACAAGGTCGTCCGCGGCACCCTCGACGCAGCAGGCGTCAGCGACCGCAAGAAGTCCCGCTCCGCGTACGGCGCCAAGGCCAAGTAGCCGATGCCGCGCCGCGCAGCAGCAGGGGCCCGCCCCCTGGACCCCGACTCCGAGCACCAGTCCAAGCTCGTCCAGCAGGTCATCAACCGAGTGATGATCCACGGCAAGAAGTCCACCGCCGAGCAGATCGTCTACGAGGCGCTCGAGCGGCTCGCCGCCAAGACCGGCGAGGAGCCCGTCGTCGCCCTCGAGAACTCGATCAAGGCGCTGACCCCCGTCCTCGAGGTCCGCTCCCGCCGCGTCGGCGGAGCCACCTACCAGGTCCCTGTCGAGGTCCCGGCGCGCCGCGCCCGCACTCTCGCCGTCCGCTGGCTCGTCGAGTTCGCGCGCAAGCGCCGCGAGCGCGACATGTCCGAGCGGCTCGCCAACGAGCTCCTCGACGCCGCCCAGCAGCAGGGCCTCGCCTTCAAGCGCAAGGACGACATCTACCGGATGGCGAAGGCCAACCAAGCCTTCGCCCACTACCGCTGGTAGCCAGCCGCGCTGGGAGCGCGCCTGGCGGTGTCATCGGCGAGCCTCATGGGCTGGCGCCCACTACGGCTGCCTGCTTCCTTGCCAGGCACGCTCCCAGCGCGGCTGGCCCTTGGGCGGCCCTGGTTGCGGGACGATGATGGGTTTTTCGGGCCTGGACTGCACGATTCATCATCGGGGGTCGGTTGGCGGGTAGGCTCGGCGGGTGGCGCTGGTCGAGTACGAGTGTGGGGACTGCGGGCTGGTGTTCGAGGAGCTGGTGCGGGCGGGGGAGGAGCCGGTGTGCCCGGAGTGCGGCAGTGGTGGGCTGCGGCGGATCTGGTCGCCCGTCGGGAGCGTCGGCGCGACGCGGATGAGTCGCGCGGCGCGGCAGGACTCCGACTCGCGCCGTAGTGAGCGCGAGGCCGCCCGTAAGGAGAAGTTCGTGCAGCGTCGAAAGGAGCGCCGGACGGGCTCGTCCTGACTAGAGGAGAGGTGGATATGGAGGCATCGACACAGCAGCCGCAGATCGTCGGCGGCGCGGTCACCATCCGGCCGGATCGGTGGTGGGTCGTCGTCCTGCTCGGACTGCTCTCGATCGTCGTGGGTGTCCTGGCGCTCGCCTTCCCCGACGTGACGCTGCTCGCGCTGGGCCTCTTCTTCGGCATCAACCTGTTGATCGCCGGCGCCCTCTGGGTCGTCGTCGGCGTCGACGAGGACTCCGGCGGCGGCGGCCGCGCACTGCGCCTGATCGTCGGATTCCTGGCGATCCTCGCCGGCCTCGTCTGCCTCGTCCGCCCGGGGGCGAGCGTGCTCGCGTTGCTGCTCGCCGTCGCGTTCTGGTTCGTGATGGTCGGCGTCGCCGACATCGCCCGGGCGATCGCCGAGCCGCAGGGACGGGTGCTGTCGGCGATCCTCGGGGTGATCGGCATCGCCGCCGGCGTCGTGCTGGTCGCCGATCCCGACATCGGCCTGACGACCCTCGCCCTGCTCGCCGGGATCGCTTTCGTCGTCCGCGGCACCGTCGAGGTGGTGGCCGGGATCGCCCTGCGGCGCCTCGGGTCGGCCTAGCGACCGCTTCCCCGCGCGGCACCCCCGCGTGGTGGGGCGGCAGCCGCCGCGCTCGCCGGAGTGCCGCGCGCGCCGAGCAGTGCCAGCGCGGCGGCTGCCGCCGCGAGCAGGCCGCCGACCAGCTCGAGGAAGAAGCCCAGCCCCGGCTGGGCGGTCGCGCCCTCGAAGTCGAGGCCGATCGCGCCAGTCTCGTTGGTGACGGGCAGGTCGCCGAGCAGCGTCAGCCCCAACGCCACGACGGCGACGACCGCCAGCACGCCGCCGCCGGTCGTCGTCGCACCCGTCCGCGCGGCGAAGCCCGCGCCCGCGGCTACGAGCGCCAGCAGGATCAGCGCACCACCGTGGCGCTCGAAGCCGCTCAACGCGCAGCGGTCGGCCAGCTCCGGGCTCGCGTCGTAGAGAACCTCGCACGACTCGCCGTCGAGTGAGACCGACGCCACCGTCGCGAACTCGGCGGCGAAGAGCGCCCCCGCCGCCGCCAGGGCGAGCGCCAGTATGGCGGTCAACGGCGCCCCGCCCGCGCCTCGCCCGCCGGCCATCGATCTCATGGTCCCCGCGCCCATTGAGCGCTTCATCGTACTGCTGCTACCATCACGTGCCGCTCCGCTTGGCGCCCCTGTGCGCCCCCTCGCCGCGATGGAGAGCACTACCACATAGACCTCACCGGGCCCACCCGCTTGCAGCGAACGGCCCGGACAGGGCCTTTTTTCTGCCCGAAGACGAATCCGAGAGACCGAATGGCACGCCAAGTCCCCCTAGAGAAGACCCGAAACATCGGGATCATGGCCCACATCGACGCGGGCAAGACCACGACGACCGAGCGCATCCTGTTCTACACGGGCCGGACGCACAAGATCGGCGAGGTCCACGAGGGCGCCGCGGTCATGGACTGGATGGAGCAGGAGCAGGAGCGCGGCATCACGATCACCTCCGCCGCCACCACCGCCTTCTGGGACGACCACCGGATCAACATCATCGACACGCCGGGCCACGTCGACTTCACCGTCGAGGTCGAGCGCTCGCTGCGCGTCCTCGACGGAGCCATCGCGTGCTTCGACTCGGTCGCGGGCGTCGAGCCGCAGTCGGAGACGGTCTGGCGCCAGGCCGACAAGTACCGCGTGCCGCGGATCGCCTACGTCAACAAGATGGACCGCACCGGCGCCGACTTCGAGATGTCGGTCCGCACGATGCACGAGCGGCTCGGGGCCGACGGCTCCAGCGACGGCGGCATCGCCATCCCGATTCAGCTGCCGATCGGCGCCGAGGGCGAGTTCCAGGGCATCGTCGACCTCGTGACGATGCAGGCGATCGTCTACAAGGACGACCTCGGCCAGGACTGGGCAGTCGAGGAGATTCCGGCCGACATGGCCGATGCGGCCCAAGAGGCCCGTACCAAGCTCGTCGAGGCGCTCGCCAACTACGACGACGAGCTGATGGAGGACTACCTCGAGGACAAGCCGATCGAGGCCGACCGTCTGAAGGCCGACATCCGCAAGGCGACCCTCGACATCTCGATCTTCCCGGTGATGTGCGGCTCGTCGTTCAAGAACAAGGGCGTGCAGCCGCTGCTCGACGCGGTGATCGACTACCTGCCGAGCCCGCTCGACGTCCCGCCGGTCGACGGGCTCGAGCCGGCGCCGAAGGGCGGCGACGGTGAGGACATCCCGGCGCACCGCGAGACCTCCGACGACGCCCCGTTCTCGGCGCTCGCGTTCAAGGTGATGTCGGACCCGTTCGTCGGGAAGCTCACCTACTTCCGCGTCTACTCGGGCTCGCTCGAGGCGGGCGGTCGCGTGCTCAACGCCGCGACGGGCCGCACCGAGCGAATCGGCCGCATCCTGATGATGCACGCCAACCACCGCGAGGAGGTCGACCGGGTCTACGCGGGCGACATCGCGGCGGGCGTCGGCCTCAAGCAGACCTCGACCGGCGACACGCTCAGCGCTCCGGACGCGCCGATCAAGCTCGAGAACATCACCTTCCCCGAGCCGGTCGTCCACGTCTCGATCGAGCCGAAGACCAAGGCCGACCAGGAGAAGATGTCCGTCGCGCTCGGTCGCCTCGCCGAGGAGGACCCGACCTTCCGCATCCGCACCGACGAGGAGACCGGACAGACCGTCATCTCCGGCATGGGCGAGCTGCATCTCGAGGTCATCGTCGACCGCATGAAGCGGGAGTTCAACGTCGAGGCCGGAGTGGGCCGTCCGCAGGTCGCGTACCGCGAGACCGTGCGCGGCACCGCCAGCAAGGTCGAGGGCAAGTTCATCCGCCAGACCGGCGGCTCCGGCCAGTACGGCGTGGTCTACATCGACCTCGAGCCCGCTCCCGGCGTCGGCTTCGAGTTCGTCAACAAGGTCAAGGGCGGCTCGGTCCCGTCGGAGTTCATCTCAGCGGTCGAGAAGGGCATCCAGGAGGCGCTCGAGTCGGGCGTGAAGGCCGGATTCCCGATGGTCGACGTCCGAGCGACGCTGATCGACGGCAAGTACCACGACACCGACTCGTCGGAGATCGCCTTCAAGGTCGCCGGTTCGTTGGCGCTCAAGGAGGCCGCTCGCAAGGCCAAGCCGGTCTTGCTCGAGCCGATCATGGCGGTCGAGGTCACCACGCCGGACGACTTCCTCGGAACCGTGATCGGAGATCTCGCGAGCCGCCGCGGTCGCGTCGAGAGCCAGGAGCCGCGCGGCAACGCGATCGCGGTCCAGGCGAGCGTCCCGCTCGCCGCGATGTTCGGCTACGCCACCGACCTGCGTTCGAATACGCAGGGGCGGGCCAACTACTCGATGCAGTTCGACCGCTATGACGAGGTTCCAGGCAACATCGCCGACGAGGTAGTCGAGGCCAGGACCGGCGAGCCGGTCGGAGCGAGCGCATAACCAGTATGTTTCGGTGGTTCGCCTTCGCCCAGAGCGACAGGCCGGCCGCAACGAGTTTTCGAAAGGAGTAGGACCCAGTGGCGAAGGAGAAGTTCGAGCGCGACAAGCCGCACGTCAACGTCGGCACCATCGGTCACGTCGATCACGGCAAGACCACTCTCACGGCTGCGATCACCAACGTGCTCGCGGAGGCGTCCGGTGGCGAGGCCAAGACCTTCGACGAGATCGACAACGCTCCCGAGGAGAAGGAGCGCGGGATCACGATCGCGACTTCGCACGTCGAGTATCAGACGGCGAACCGCCACTACGCTCACGTCGACTGTCCGGGTCACGCCGACTACGTCAAGAACATGATCACCGGCGCCGCGCAGATGGACGGCGCGATCCTGGTGGTCTCGGCGGCGGACGGGCCGATGCCCCAGACCCGCGAGCACATCCTGCTCGCCCGTCAGGTCGGCGTCCCCTACATCGTCGTGTTCCTCAACAAGTGCGACATGGTCGACGACGAGGAGCTGCTCGAGCTGGTCGATGCCGAGGTGCGCGACCTGCTCAACGAGTACGACTTCCCCGGTGACGACACTCCGATCATCCAGGGCTCCGCGCTGAAGGCGCTCGAGGGCGACCCCGAGTACAAGCAGCGGATCATCGAGCTCGCAGAGGCGCTCGACAGCTACATCCCGCAGCCCGAGCGCCCGCTCGACAAGCCGTTCCTGATGCCGGTCGAGGACGTGTTCTCGATCACCGGCCGCGGCACCGTCGCGACCGGTCGTATCGAGCAGGGCATCGTCCACACCGGCGACGAGGTCGAGATCGTCGGCATCAAGGACGCGATCGACAAGACCGTCATCACCGGCGTCGAGATGTTCCGCAAGATCCTCGACGAGGGCCAGGCGGGCGACAACGTCGGCTGTCTGCTCCGCGGCACCAAGCGTGAGGAGATCGAGCGCGGCCAGGTCCTCTGCCAGCCCGGGTCGATCACGCCGCACACCAAGTTCAAGGCCGAGGTCTACTGCCTGAAGAAGGAGGAGGGTGGTCGCCACACTCCGTTCTTCAACGGCTACCGGCCGCAGTTCTACTTCCGCACCACCGACGTGACCGGTGTCGCCAACCTCCCCGAGGGTGTCGAGATGGTCATGCCCGGAGACAACGTCCAGATGACGGTCGAGCTGATCCAGCCGATCGCGATGGACCAGGGCCTGCGCTTCGCGATTCGCGAGGGCGGCCGCACCGTTGGATCGGGGGTGGTGACCGAGATCGTCGAGTAGTCGACGACTCGTCAAAGGACTGACTCGGGGCGGGCCCGCAACTTCAAGGCCCGCCCCGAACTCTGTCCCGGCTCACCTAAGAATCAAATGGCAACGCTCACCCAGAACAAGATCCGCATCAGGCTCAAGGCCTACGACCACTCGGCGATCGAGACCGCCGCGCGTGAGATCGTCGAGACCGCTCAGCGGACAGGCGCCAGCATCTCCGGGCCGGTGCCGTTGCCGACCGAGAAGAACGTCTACTGCGTGATCCGCAGTCCCTTCAAGGACAAGGATTCGCGCGAGCACTTCGAGATCCGCACGCACAAGCGTCTGATCGACATCCTGCAACCAACGCCGAAGACGGTCGACTCGCTCCAGCGCCTCGACCACCTTCCCGCCGGCGTCGACATCCAGATCCAGCTCATCTGATGGCCGGACTGCTTGGACGCAAGCTGGGCATGACCCAGGTGTTCGACCCCGAGGACGGGCACGTCGAGCGCGTGACCGTCGTCGAGGCCGGTCCCTGCTTCGTGACCGCGAAGCGCACCACCGAGCGCGACGGCTACGACGCCGTCCAGCTCGCCTACGGCGCTGTGCGCGAGAAGCTGCTCAACAAGCCCCAGCTGGGCCATCTCGCCAAGGCTGACGCGCCGCCCTCACGGCGGCTGGTCGAGTTTCGCGACAGCGGCGCCGAGCTCGAGATCGGCGCCGAGGTCAAGGTCGCCGATGTCTTCGAGAAGGGTCAGACCGTGAAGGTCTCGGGCGTCTCGAAGGGCAAGGGGTTCCAGGGCACGGTGAAGCGCCACGGCTTCAGCCGCGGCCCGGTGACCCACGGTTCGCACAACGTCCGCGCACCGGGCTCGATCGGTCAGGCCGCGACCCCGTCGCGCGTCTTCAAGGGCATCCGCGGCCCAGGCCAGATGGGCAACAAGCGCCGCACCCAGAAGGGTCTGGAGGTAGTCGACGTGCGCGCCGACGAGAACCTGATCCTGCTCCGCGGCAGCGTCCCGGGCCCCAAGGGCGGAATCGTCGAGATCCGCCTCGACGGGAAGGCAGGCTGACGGTGACCCTCCAGATCTCCTACATCGGCGGCAAGTCCGGCAAGGTCGACCTCGACGAGGCGGTTTTCGGCGAGGACTTCCACGAGCCGCTCGTGCACCGCGCCGTGCGCGCCGATCTCAACGCGCGCCGCTCCGGCAACTCCTCGACGCTGACTCGCGGCGAGGTGTCGATGACCGGCGCCAAGGCGTGGCGCCAGAAGGGCACCGGCCGCGCCCGCGTCGGCGCCCTCTCAGTGCCCCACCGCACCGGTGGCGGCGTCGCCTTCGGGCCCAAGCCGCGCAGCTACACCGTCAAGGTCAACCGCAAGGAGCGCCGCCGGGCGCTGCGCTCTGCGCTCTCGCTGCACGCCGGGCGCGGAACGCTCGCCGCGATCGACCCCGGGACGTTCGAGACCCCCTCGACCAAGCTGGCGGCCGAGGCGCTTGCCGGCTTCGCGTCCGGCGCGGCACTGGTGGTCCTCGTCGATGGTGAGGAGAGCACGGCTCTGTCCTTCCGCAACATCGACGGGGCGTCGGTGCTGCGGGCAGACGACGTCGGCGTGGTCGACATCGTCGGCGCCGCTCGGCTGATCGCCTCCCCGGCGGCCGTCGAGCAGCTTGCCGCGCTCGCCGCCGCGCCGACGCCGCGCGCCCAGGAGGTGGCGGCGTGAACCCGCGCAGCGTGATCATCCGGCCGGTCATCAGCGAGAAGAGCTATGCGCTGCTGAACGCCAACAAGTACACCTTCCGCGTCCACGACGACGCGACCAAGCCGCAGGTCCGCCAGGCCGTCGAAGCGGTCTTCGACGTGCGGGTGCTCGACGTGCGCACCCAGAACGTCAAGCCCAAGTCCAAGCGCCGTGGCCTCTACGTGGGCAAGCGCCGCGCCTGGAAGAAGGCGATCGTGACGCTCCATCCCGAGGACAGCATCGAGCTGTTCGAGGGCCAGGAGATCGGCGAGTAGGCGAGCGGAGAACGAGGAACCAATGGCAATCCGCAAATACAAGCCGACGAGCCCAGGCCGTCGCTTCGCGACCTACCAGGACCACGCCGACGTCACCCGTGACCGTCCGGAGAAGTCGCTGGTCGAGGGTCTGACCAAGAGCGGTGGGCGCAACGCCCACGGTCGCGTGACCTCCCGTCACCGCGGCGGCGGCGCCAAGCGCAAGTACCGGCGCATCGACTTCAAGCGGATCAAGGACGACGTTCCGGCCCGCGTCGCCGCGATCGAGTACGACCCGAACCGCACCGCCTACATCGCGCTGCTGCATTACGCCGACGGCGAGAAGGCGTACATGCTCGCCCCCGCGAAGATCGCGGTCGGCGACGTGGTGATGTCCGGTCCACAAGCCGAGATCAAGACGGGCAACTGCCTGCCGCTGGCGAACATCCCGACTGGCACCACGGTGCACTGCGTCGAGCTGACGGCGGGCCGTGGCGGCCAGCTCGGCCGCTCCGCCGGCGCGTCGATCCAGCTGGTGGCGAAGGACGGTGACTACGCGACCCTGCGCCTGCCCTCCGGCGAGATGCGGATGGTCCGCGCCGAGTGCCGCGCCTGCATCGGCGCGATCGGCAACGCCGAGCATCAGAACGTCACGCTGGGCAAGGCCGGCCGATCCCGTCACAAGGGACGTCGGCCCCAGACCCGTGGAACCGCGATGAACCCAGTCGACCATCCGCATGGCGGCGGCGAGGGATCGACCACTGCGGGCCGGCATCCGGTGACCCCATGGGGCGTGCCCACGCTCGGCTACCGGACGCGCAAGAAGAACAAGGCGTCGGACCGCTACATCGTCCGCGGCCGACGCCGCGGCAAGAAGGGTGGACGCTGATGTCCCGCTCGTCCAAGAAGGGCCCGTTCGTCGAGGAGCGCCTGCTCCAGCGCATCGAGCGGATGAATGAGGCTGGCGACAAGCAGATGGTCAAGACCTGGTCGCGGACGTCGACGATCTTCCCGGAGATGGTCGGCCACACGATCGCCGTCCACGACGGCCGCAAGCACGTGCCGGTGTTCGTCTCGGAGACGATGGTCGGCCACAAGCTCGGCGAGTTCGCGCCGACGCGCACCTACCGCGGGCATGCCGGCAGCGACAAGGTCAGGATGAGGTAGCGACGGTATGACCGACGAGCCCACCGACAAGCAGCCCGAGGACGAGCAGCCCACCGGCGCCGCCGAGCCCGAGGCCGAGTCCGCCTCCGAGGAGGCCGACGCCGCGGCGAACGAGCCTGAGGCCACCGCCGACGACACTGCTCCGACCGCCGCCGCTGATGAAGCCGATGACGCCGACGCGGCTGAGGCCGACGACGCTGACGTGGCTGAGGCCGACGACGCTGACGTGGCTGAGGCCGACGACGCTGACGTGGCTGAGGCCGACGACGCCGATGACGCTGAGGCCGACGACGCCGAGGAGACCGCACCGAAGGGTGGCACGACGGCCGCGACCAGCGCGCGCGCCGACTCCGCCCCGACGGCGCCGACCAACGCCGACGGTCTGGTCGAGGTCCGCGCGAGCGCTCGCTTCGTGCGTCGCGCACCGCGCAAGGCGCGGTTGGTGATCGATCACATCCGCGGCAAGTCGGTCGCCGACGCTCGCGCACTGCTCGCCCACACGCCCCGCGCCGCCGCCGTCGACATCTCGAAGCTGCTCGAGTCGGCGGTCGCCAACGCGGAGAACAACTTCGAGCTCGATCCCGACGACCTGCGCATCCACCGCGCGACGGTCGACGAGGGCCCGACGATCAAGCGCTTCCGCCCGCGTGCGCTCGGACGCGCGACCCCGATCCACAAGCGCACCAGTCACATGACGATCACGCTGACGACGACCGCCACCGACGGCGCCGCGGCCGGCGACCGGAAGGCGAGGAAGTAATGGGACAGAAGGTCCATCCCGAGGCGATGCGCGTCGGGTACATCCACGACTGGAAGTCGACCTGGTTCTCCGAGAAGGAGTACGCCGACTATCTGCTCGAGGACATCCAGATCCGCAAGCACATCCAGGACAAGCTGGCCCACGCCGGGCTGTCTGACATCACGATCCGCAAGAACAAGGGCGAGATCGAGGTCAACATCTTCACCGCCCGCCCGGGCATCGTGATCGGCAAGTCGGGCAGCGAGGTAGACGCGCTGCGGCGCGAGCTGCACCAGATGACCGGCCGTGCGGTCAAGGTCAACATCCTCGAGATCAAGCGGCCCGAGCTCGATGCGAAGCTCGTCGCGCAGTCGATCGCCGAGCAGCTGGTCAACCGCGTCGCCTTCCGGCGCGCGATGAAGCGCTCGCTGACCTCGGCGATGCGCTCCGGCGCCAAGGGCGTGAAGGTCCAGGTCTCCGGTCGCCTTGGCGGCGCCGAGATGGCGCGCACGGAGGGCTACTCCGACGGACGCGTGCCGCTGCATACGATCCGCGCTGACATCGACTACGGCTTCTACGAGGCCCGCACGACTTTCGGTCGCATCGGCGTGAAGGTCTGGATCAACAAGGGTGAGATCATGCCGAAGGGCTTCGAGTCCGATCTCACCGAGCTGGAGGCGCCACAGCAGGCACAGCCCGGCCGCGGAGGTCCCGGCGGTCGCGGACGCGGGCCCGGTGGGCCCGGTGGACGCGGCGGCTCAGGCGGTCCCGGAGGCGGAGGACGCGACCGCGGCGGTCGCGGTCGTGGGGGTCAAAGCGGTCGTGGCGGCCAGAGCGGTCGTGGCGGTCGCGGTGGCGGCGGTGGCGGCGGTGGCGGAAGGGGACAGCGCTGATGTTGCAGCCCAAGCGCGTCAAGCACCGCAAGCAGCACCGCGGCCGGATGGCCGGCAACTCCCGTGGGGGCACAGCTGTCACCTTCGGCGAGTTCGGCCTCAAGACCACCGAGCGGGGCTGGATCACCAACCGCCAGATCGAGGCTGCGCGTATCGCGATGACCCGCAAGATCAAGCGAGGCGGCAAGGTGTGGATCAACATCTTTCCGGACAAGCCGGTCACCAAGAAGCCGGCCGAGACCCGCATGGGCTCGGGCAAGGGATCGCCCGAGGGTTGGGTCGCGGTCGTCAAGCCCGGCCGCGTGATGTTCGAGCTTTCCGGAGTGCCGGAGGATCTCGCCCGCGAGGCGATGCGCCTGGCCGGCCACAAGCTGCCCGTGAAGACCAAGTTCGTAGTGCGTGAGGGGGCCGGACAGCAGTGAAGGGCGTGGACGTGCACAATCTCGATGACCCGCAGCTGGTCGAGTTCGTCGACAAGGCGCGGACGGAGTCCTTCAACCTCCGCTTCCAGCACGCCACCGGACAGCTCGAGAACACGGCGGGCTTGAAGAACGCCAAGCGTGACCTGGCGCGTGCCCTCACCGTGGCCCGCGAGCGAGGTCTCGACGTAGAGGCAGAGCTCAGAAAGCAACGCAATGACTGACGACGCAGAGAACACCGAGACCACCGACGAGACGCCCGAGGCCGTCGCCGACGCGCCCGCCGAGTCGACGGCTCCGGCCGCGGCCGCCGAGCCCGAGGTTCAGCTGACGCCGAAGGAGCGCCGCAAGAGCGTTCGCGGGCGTCACACCGGCGAGGCTCGCCCGCAGCGCGATGCCGCCACCCGCGACGCCGAGCGTCGTGAGCGCCGCGCCAAGAAGGCCGTCGCCCGCCGTGCATGGCGCGTGAAGAGCCGTGAGCGCCGGCGCGCCGCCAGCTCCGGCGAGGGCACCCCGCCGGCCGAGAAGGTCAGCACCGGCGCCCGCCGCGTCCGCCAGGGCGTCGTGGTCTCCGACAAGGCCGACAAGACGATCACCGTCCGGATCGACATGGCGCGGCCCC
>Ga0307505_10000848_pt1 | contig 29504 bp, 24 predicted proteins | sample 23_S_MG_FD_202183 | JGI IMG/M metagenome (GOLD analysis project Ga0307505, IMG submission 202183) | Soil microbial communities from Populus trichocarpa stands in riparian zone in the Pacific Northwest, United States - 23_S | ecosystem: Environmental > Terrestrial > Soil > Riparian zone > Trees... | reverse complement strand
AGCAGCGAGAAGATGTAGAGCGTGGCGAACACCACCGGATAGTCGCGATTGAGCACCGACTCGAAGCCGAGGAGCCCCAGCCCGTCGAGCGAAAAGATCGTCTCGATGAGCAGCGATCCGGCGAAGAACGAGCCGATGAACGCGCCGGGGAAGCCGGCAATCACGATCAGCATCGCGTTGCGGAACACATGGCCATAAAGCACGGAGCGTTCCGTCAGCCCCTTCGCCCGCGCCGTCACCACATATTGCTTGCGGATCTCATCGAGGAAGGAATTCTTCGTGAGCAGCGTCATGGTCGCGAACGCGCCGAGGATCATCGAGATCAGCGGCAGCGTGAGATGCCAGAAATAATCGGCGATCTGCGCGTACCACGGCAGCGCCCAGAAATTGTCCGAGGTCAGGCCGCGCAGCGGGAAGATCGAGAAGAACGAGCCGCCCGCGAACAGCACGATCAGGAGGATCGCAAACAGGAAGCCCGGAATCGCATAGCCGATGATGACGACGCCGGACGTCCAGACGTCGAAGCGCGAGCCGTCGCGCATCGCCTTGCTGATGCCGAGCGGAATCGAAATCAGGTAGGTGATCAGCGTCATCCACAGGCCGAGCGAGATCGATACCGGCAGTTTCTCGATGATGAGGTCGATCACCTTGGTGTCGCGGAAATAGCTCTTGCCGAAATCGAAGCGCGCGAAATTCCACAGCATGAGCAGGAAGCGCTCATGCGCCGGCTTGTCGAAGCCGAACTGGCGCTCCAGCTCCTTGATGAACTGCGGATCGAGCCCCTGCGCGCCTCGATATTTCGACACCGTCGGATCGGCCATCGCGGCGTTGCCCGCCCCCTGCCGCGACACCTCGCTGCCGCCGCCGGAAATGCGCGCGGTGGCGGAGACGTCGTCGCCGGAAAGCTGCGCGATCACCCGCTCGACCGGCCCGCCCGGCGCGAACTGCACCACGACGAACGACACGAACAGGATTCCGAGCAGCGTCGGAATCATCAGCAGCAGGCGGCGCAGGATATAGGCGGTCATGGCGTCAAACTGCGTGGCTTTGCGTATCCGGTCAATCGAGCAAATCGCGGAGTCAATGCGCGGCGGCTCCGTTTCGATCCCGCTATGCTTTGTCGGACTTCGCCCACCAGGTGTCCGGGATGCCGCGGCCGTAGCGCGGCTTTTCCTTCGGCCGCTCGAAACGGTCCCAATAGGCGAGCCAGTGCGAGCCCTTGTACCATTGCGGGACCCAGTACCGGCCGGCGCGCAGCACGCGATCGAGCGCCCGGCAGGCGACGGTGAGGGACTGGCGCGTCTGTGCCTCGACGATCTTCTCGATCAGTTCGTCGATCACCGGATCGGAGACGCCGGAGAGATTGCGCGAGCCCTTGAGCGCGGCTGCGTCCGAGCCGAGAAAGGAGCGCAGCGACTCGCCCGGCGTTGATGAGAAGCTGAAACGCTGGATCGCCACATCGAAATCGAAATCGTTGAGCCGCGCCTGATACTGCGAGGAGTCGACGAGCCGCAGATTCGCCACGACGCCGAGCCGCTCGAGATTGCGGATATACGGCATGTGGTGCGCTTCGAAGGACGGCTCTTGCAAAAGAAACTCGACCTCGATGGCGCGTCCGCGCGCGTCCTGCCGCCGGCCGGCCTTGATCGAGTAACCGGCAGTGTCGAGCAACTGCCCCGCCTGCCGCAGCAGCCTGCGGTCCTGGCCCGAGCCGTCGGTCACCGGCGGCACGAACGGCTCGCCGAACACTTCCTTCGGCAGCCTGTCGCGGAACGGTTCGAGCAGCGCCAGCTCTTCCGGCGAGGGTGCGCCGGTCGCCATCATGTCGGAATTCTGGAAGTAGGAATGTGTACGCTCGTAGGAGTCGTACATGATGTTCTTGTTCGTCCACTCGAAGTCGAAGGCGAGGATCATCGCCTCGCGCACGCGCGGGTCCTTGAATTTCTCGCGCCGCGTATTCATGAACCAGCCCTGCGCGCCGGACGGCGTCTGGTCGTCCAGCACCTCGCGCTTCACGCGGCCGTCCTTGATCGCCGGAAAGTCGTAGCGCGTCGCCCAGATGCGCGAGGTGAACTCCTCGCGGAACAGATACTGCCCGGCGGTGAAGGCCTCGAAGGCCACGTCGCGGTCGCGGAAAAACTCGTGCCGGATGACGTCGAAATTGGCGAGGCCGCGGGTGACGGGCAGGTCGGCGCCCCACCAGTCCTTCACTCGCTCATATTCGATGTAGCGGCCCGCCTCGAAGCGGCCCACCTTGTAGGCGCCCGAGCCAAGCGGAATGTCGAGTGTCGCCGCCTCGAAGTCGCGTGTCGCGTAATAGGCCCTGGAGAAAATCGGCAGCCCGGCCACGAACAGCGGGATTTCCCGCCCACGCTTTTCGTTGAAGCGCACGAGCAGCGTGCCTGCGTCCTCCGCGGTCGCGCCGGTCAGGTCGCGCAGGAGCTGGCGGATGACCGGGTGGCCCTTCTCCTTCAGCGTCGTGATCGACCAGGCTGCGTCCTCGGCGGTCAGCTTGCTGCCGTCATGGAAGCGCGCCTCGGGCCGGATGATGAAGCGATAGGTCTGCGGATCGGCGATGCGCACGCCGCTCGCGACCAGCCCGTACATCGCGTCCGGTTCGTCGAGCGCGCGCACCATGAGCGGCGCGAAGGTCGATTCCATGCCGGTCGCCGCGTCGCCGGTCCGCACGAAACTGTTCAGCGTGTTGAAGGTGAACAGGTTCTGGTTGAACATGTAGCTCGACGCGATGTACGTGAAGCGCCCGCCCTTGGGCGCCGCCACGTTCACATAGTCGAAATTCTTGAAACCGGCGGGATACTTCAGGTCGCCGAAGGCCGACAGGCCGTGCCGCAATTCGTCCTGTGCGCGGCCGATGCGAGGAAGCGCAACGCTTGCCGCCGCGCCCGCGCCGATCGCGAGAACCGAGCGGCGCGAAAGGCGCGCGCTCACGGCCGGCCTCCGGCCTTCTCCGACCGCTTGGCGTCGAACCACCAGATGTCCGGGAATCCGAACGAGTACTCCGGCAGTTGCTTCGGCCGATCGTATCGGTCCCAGCGTGCCGTGCGCGTCACGTCGATCGTCCAGGTCGGCACAACATAGTGATTCCACAGCAGCACGCGGTCGAGCGCCCGGGTCGCGGCGACAAGCTCCTCGCGGTCGGTGGCGAAGATCACGTTCTTGATGAGCGCATCCACCGCCTCGTTCCGGATACCCGCGTAATTGCGCGATGCCTCGCTGTCGGCCGCTTCCGATCCCCAGAAATCGAGCTGCTCGTTGCCGGGAGAGAGCGATTGGCCCCAGCCCGCAACGATCATGTCGAACTCGCGCCCGCGCACACGGTTCTGGTATTGCGAACTGTCGACGACGCGGACGCTCACGGTGATGCCGAGCCGTTCGAGCGCCGGCTTGTAAAAGAGAACAATGCGCTCGAAGGCCGGGCTGACCAGCAGGAATTCGATCTCGAACGGCTCGCCCGTTTTGGCGTTGACCAGCCGCTTGTCGCGCACTTCGTAGCCCGCTTCGCGCAGCAGGCGCGTCGCTTGCCGCAGATTGGCCCGCCGTGCTTCTTCCGTGCCGCCCACCGGGTTCTCGAAATCCTTGGTGAACACTTCTTCGGGCACCTTGCCGCGCACCGTCTCCAGAATCGCGAGCTCCTTGCCTTGCGGCAGTCCGGAGGAGGCAAGCTCGGTGCCGCTGAAATAGGACTCGATGCGCTTGTACTGGTTGTAGAATAGCGTCCGGTTCATATCCTCGAAATCGAGCGCGTAGTTGAGCGCGAGCCGCACGCGCGGGTCCTGGAATTTAGCGCGCCGCAGGTTTGGCACGAACGCCTGCATGACGCCGCGCGCCCGCTCGGGGAACGTCTCCAGAATCACGCGGCCTTCGTTCCGCGCCGGAAAATCGTAGGCCGTCGCCCAGCTGCGCGCCGAGCTTTCGACGCGGAAATCGAAATGGCCGGCCTTGAAGGCTTCGAGCTCCACCGTGTCGTCGCGGAAATACTCGTAGCGGATCTCGTCGAAATTTTCAGTGCCGACCTTGCTCGGGATGTTCGCTGCCCAGTAATCCTTCACGCGCTCATACGCGACACTGCGGCCCGCGGCGAAATTCTTGAGGCGATAGGGGCCGCTCCCCAAGGGCGGCTCGAGCGTGCCGGCGTCGATGTTACGCGCGTTGCCCTGCGCGTCCTTGCCGGTCCACCAGTGCTTCGGCAGCACATAGAGCTGGCCGACGATCTGCGGTAATTCGCGGTTGCCCGGTTGATCGAAGGTGAAGGTGACTTCGCGCTCGCCCGTCTGCTCCGCCTTGGTCACATGGCGATAGTAGAAGCGGTAGTTCGGATTGAGCTTCTTCAGGTTTTCGAACGTCCACACCACGTCTTCCGGCGTGACTGGTTTGCCGTCATGCCAGCGCGCTTCCTTGCGGAGCCGGTAGGTGACCGTCGAGAAGTCCGGTGGATGACGTACGGCTTCGGCGAGCAATCCGTACTCGGTCGCCACCTCGTCGAGCGAGCTGGTCATCAGCGTATCGTAGATATTCGTGATGCCGGCCGCCGCCGTTCCGCGCGGAATGACGAAATTGAAATTGTCGAAGGTGCCGTCCTGCCCGAAACGGACGAAGCCGCCTTTTGGCGCATTCGGATTGACGTAACTGAAGTGCTTGAAGTCCGCCGGGTACCTTGGCTCGCCCATCAGCGACAGGCCGTGCTTCCAGCCGCCTTCCTGGGCGGGGCTCGAAGGGACGGCGAAGAATGAGGCGGCGAGGGCGGCTGCGAATCCGCAGCCCAGCAAGGACGAAAGTTTCTGGCGGCGCACCAACGGCTCCGTTGTTCAATCGCCCCCGGGCGAGATTGCAACGGTGATTATGACTGTTTTCAGCAGCGCCGCCAGCGCCGCAACGTGCCTAACGGATTCTTGAAGGCCGGAAATTACTGCTTTGCCGGGGCCTTTGCCGCGTCGGGCGCCTTCGCGTCCTGCGACGGCTTCGGCAGCGGCTTCGGGCTGTCGGAGAGTTTCTGCAGATACGCGATCACGTCGGCACGCTCTTCGGCGCGTCGGATGCCGGCGAAGGCCATCGTGGTACCCTTGATGGCCGCCCGCGGATTGGCCAGGAATTTGTCGAGGTCCTCGGCAGTCCACGCGCCTTCCTGCGACTTCATCGCCGCGGAATAAGAGAAGCCCGGCGTGTGCGCGTGCTTGTTCTGGAACACGTCCCACAGATTCGGGCCGACCTTGTTCGCACCACCCTTTTCGAACGAGTGGCAGGCAAGGCACTTCTTCGCGGCGGCTTCACCCTTGGCGACGTCCGCCGAGGCGAGACGCACGGCGATCGGTGCGGCTTCTTCCGGCGCAGCCTGCTTGGCGCCTTCGCCCGCCTCGGGTACCTCGACCACGAAGCCGGGCTTCTCGGGGGCGTGACCAGTGAAAACGGCGCCGGCAACGATATTGACGGAGAGCACGAACAGGCAGGTGGCGAGCACCGCACCCATGATCTTGTTGAGTTCAAAACCGTCCATTCGGCCGCTCTCCTCCCCGAATGTGGCCAGACGTAACGCTTTGCCCGAAGTGGCGCAACCCGTATAAGGACCGCCATTGCTGCTACCTTCTGCCGCTCCGGACACGAAATCCGGGTCTGGATCGCGACCCATGCGACCATCCGAACCGTTCTCCACAGCGACCATCGTCCTGATCCCGGCGCGGATGGCCGCGACTCGTCTGCCGGGCAAGCCGCTCGCCGACATTGGCGGGCGGCCGATGATCGCCCATGTGGCGGCGCGGGCGGCCGAGGCGCGAATCGGGGACGTGTGGGTGGCGGCGGACGCGCCGGAGATCGTGCGCGCCGCCGAACAGGCGGGCTGCCGCGCGCTGATCACCCGCGCCGATCATCGTTCCGGCTCCGACCGCATCTTCGAAGCGCTCGGCAAGGCCGATCCGGACGGCAAGGCCGGCGTCGTGGTCAACGTGCAGGGCGACCTGCCGACGGTCGATCCAAATACAATCCGCGCCGCGGTCGCGTTGCTCGAAAATCCCGCCGTCGACATCGGCACCGTCGCCGCCGAGATTACCGTGGCCGAGGAGCGGACGAATCCAAACGTGGTGAAGGTCGTGGGTTCGCCCATCGGCGACAGGCGGCTGCACGCTCTTTATTTCACCCGCGCGACCGCGCCCTCGGGCGAAGGGCCGCTCTATCATCACATCGGGCTCTATGCGTATCGCCGCGCGGCGCTGGAGCGTTTCGTTAAGCTTACTCCGTCGCCGCTCGAGCGGCGCGAGAATCTCGAACAGTTGCGCGCGCTCGAAGCGGGCATGCGGATCGACGTCGCCATCGTTGACGCGATCCCCCTCGGTGTCGATACTCCCGCCGACCTCGAACGGGCCCGTGCCATTCTCACCGGGCGTAAAGACAAATCATGAGCAAGAAACCAAAGACCATCGCCTTCCAGGGCGAGCCCGGCGCCAACTCGCACATCATGTCGCGTGAGGCTTATCCCGCGCTTGAAGCGGTGCCATGCCCGACATTCGAGGACGCATTCGCGGCGGTCACGAGCGGCGACAGCGATCTCGCGATGATCCCGATCGAGAATTCGGTCGCGGGCCGCGTCGCTGACATTCATCACCTGATGCCGACCTCGGGCCTGCACATCATCGCCGAGCACTTTCTCCCCATCCGTCATCAACTGATGGCGCCGAAAGGGGCGACGCTGGCGACCGTGACGACCGTTCAGAGTCATATTCACGCGCTCGGCCAGTGCCGTAACATGATCCGCAAGCTCAACCTGCATGCGGTGATCGGCGCCGATACGGCCGGCTCCGCGCGCCAGATCGCGGAAGCCAAGGACAAGACGCGCGCGGCGATTGCCTCGCGCCTCGCGGCGGAAATCTATGGTCTGGACATCCTCGCAGAGGACATCGAGGACGAGGCGCACAACACCACGCGCTTCATTGTGCTGTCTCAGCAGCCCGACTGGGTCTCGCATGGCAACGGGCCGACGGTGACGACGTTTGTCTTCCGCGTGCGCAACGTCCCGGCGGCGCTGTACAAGGCGATGGGCGGCTTCGCCACCAACGGCGTCAATATGACGAAACTTGAATCCTATCAGATCGGCGGCGATTTCTTCGCGACGCAGTTCTATGCCGACGTCGAAGGCCATCCCGACGAGCGGCCGCTCAAACTCGCGCTGGAGGAACTTGCCTTCTTCTCCGCGGAACTGAAGATCCTGGGCGTCTATCCGGCGCACCCGTTCCGCTTCCGGAAGCGGGAAGAGGCGAACTGATTCCGCCTCATGGTGAGGAGCTCTCGTGCCTCATCCTTCGAGACGCCTCGCTTCGCTCGGCTCCTCAGGATGAGGCGCGAGAGCGTCTCGAACCATGAGGCGAGAAGCGTCCGGCTCCGCGTTCAGCGGAACGTGTTCGACATCGTCACCATCATATTATAGGCGGTGAGGATCCCATGATGGCTCATTGAGAAGGTCATGTTGTCCATGCGGCCCTTGCCGATGGTGTCGCGCATCTCGCGCAGCCGCCCGAGGATGTCGCGCGGATAATTAGCACCGCTCGGTGACTTCCCCGATTCTCGCACGGCGTCGTCGAACTCGCGCACGGCCTTGCCGTACTCCACCATGACCGCGTCGAATTCCTTGAGATCGTTCGCGCTGGCTTTCGGGTTGTTCGGCATCAGGTCGACGGCCTTCTTCGCGAGCCGCATTGTATGCACCGAGTGCCAGCGCACGCTCTTGCCTTCGGTCTTTTCGATCCGCGCGAGCTGGGCGACGTCGATGAGGTCCTTCAGCTCGGCTTGCAGGGTGACGGTCTTTTGGTACGCGGCCATGAATGCACCGCTGGCGGGCATGATTTTCCCGTGGAGATCCTTGCCGCCTTTCATGCCGTCGCCGAGATAATCCTTACGGTCGTAATAGGCCTCGGCCTCGTTCAGGATCGGCACCAGCTTCTCAAATGCTTCGGTCAGTTCCTGTGTCGCCGCGTCGAGTGGCGGAATGGCCGGCTTCTCGAAGATCGCCTGCCGCGCCTTGTTGACCGCGCCCTGCGTCGATGAAACGCCGACGGAATAGAGGCCGTAGATGATGCGCTCCTTGCCGGTCGGGCCGGTCTTCATATTGACCCAGCTCGCATAGCGGTTGATCGAATCCTGCGCGCGCTGGGAGGTGTTCAGAAGCGCGACAACGGCGTTCGACTTGGCGATGTAGCTGTTCAACTCGGCTTCCGGAATTTCCGTCAACCCGAGGCTCGGCGCAGGCGCCTTCGGCTGCTGCGCGGCGGCGGTGGCGCAAGCCAGCGCGAACGCAAGCGCCGACGCGACGAATCTGGTTGCGTACATGGTGCCCCCTCGAATGGAATTCGCTTCGCGTAACGGGATTATGGCACGCAACACGGGGGCCGCGAAGCTAGCTTCGCAACACGTCCGGTCCGCGCTCGACATAGGCGCGGATGATGTGGTGTGCGACCGCCATGGGCGGCGGCGTGAACAGCGACTCCGGATGCTGCCGTGCGAGCATGAGCGCCGCTTCCTCGCGCGTCACCCACCGCGCATCTTCCAGCTCGTTGCGGTCGATGTTAAGTTCGCGCGTTTCGGCCTGCGCGAAGCAGCCGATCATCAGTGACATCGGGTAGGGCCACGGCTGCGAGGCGAAATAGCCGACGCGGCCGACGCGGATGCCGGCTTCCTCGAACGTCTCGCGCCGCGTTGCTTCTTCGAGCGACTCGCCGGGCTCCACGAAGCCCGCAAGGCACGAATATATGCCGGGCGGAAAGCGCGCCGAGCGGCCGAGCAGGCAGCGCTCGCCGTCGATCGCCAGCATGATGACGCACGGATCGGTGCGCGGGAAATGCTGTGCATTGCAGGCCGCGCAATCGCGCCGCCAGCCTTCTTCCGTGACTTGCGTCGGCGCGCCGCAATTCGCACAGAAGCGATGGCGCGCGTGCCAGGTGAGCAGCGCTTTCGCAATCGCAATCGGTTGCAGGTGCTGCGGCGCGACCAGCCCGCGCATAGCAATGGTGCGCAGGTCGGTGACGAGCAGCTCGCTGCGCTCCTTCAGCCGCTCGGCGGCCTCCGGCGTGATCGCGAAGCCAAGCCGCGCGGCGCCTTCGATCGTTCCGATAAAAATGCTTTCGCCGGTTTCCGCGATCTGCCGGGCGCGTGCGAGGGGAATGAACGGATCGCCGCCGTCGGCCTGTGCAAGCACGATCGTCTCGCCGCCGATCAGCACCGCCCGTGCATCGGGGTGATTGAGCGTGCTCGCGATGAATGCTTGATCGCCGCGCCGTTCACTGACGCGGTCGAGCGGCGAGCCGGTATTGGCCAGATTCGGCCATGGACCGAGCGAGGAGGTCAGGGGAGGCGGCGAGGACATCCGGCGATGTTAGCCGAAGCCGAACCCCGCGCGCAGCTTGCCGGAAAATTCTGCCCGTTTCACCGGCTCATAGGGCACGCGCTCGCCCTTGCCCCACACGGGGCTCGGCCATGCGGCATCGTTTTCGAAGCGGGCGATGACATGCACATGTAATTGCCGCACGACATTCCCGAGCGCCGCGACATTGAGTTTGAACGCCGACGTCGCGGCCTCAAGGACGCCCGACGCGGTCGCGATCTCCTCCATCAGCCGCACGAGGTCGGCCGAGCCGAGGTCGATGATCTCCACAAGCCCGGCGCGTTTCGGTACGAGCACGATCCACGGAAAGCGCGCGTCGTCCATCAGGAGCACCCGGCAAAGCGCCAGCTCCCCGATCTGCGAGGTTTCGGCTTCAAGGCGCGGATCGAGGACGAATTGCTGGGCGCTCACGCGGGCTCCTCCTGTGGATTGCCCAGACTGGCACTGGAATCGGGCAAATTGGGAATCAGCCGCCAGCTTGCCATCATCGGCGGGAGGGACGATATAGAGGGCGGGAGGTTGGCGGTGGACGAGCCACTCGCCAACCGGGTCAGATCCGGAAGGAAGCAGCCCTAACGAGACCGGTTCGGGTTATCGGTCCAACCTCCCACTTTCGTCTCAGGGCGCTTGTTCATGAACCGGCGGGCCGGGCAGACGATGCGGCTTGACCGGCACAACCGGGAAATTGTCGAGCGCAGCCGATGAACGAGGCCCCGAAAAACGTCGCAAGCGGAGCCCGGACCCGGGCCGGAACAGGGCCCGACGCCGCCGGGACCGGCGCCTACCGCGTGCTGGCGCGCAAATACCGCCCCGCCTCCTTCGAAGACCTGATCGGACAGGACGCGATGGTGCGCACGCTCCGCAACGCGTTCACGAGCGGCCGCATCGCGCAGGCCTATATGCTGTCGGGCGTGCGCGGCGTGGGCAAGACCACCACCGCGCGTATCCTTGCCCGCGCGCTGAACTATGAACCGCCCGAGGGCGGCGGCGCGCCGACCCTCGACATGCCCACCCTCGGCCGCCACTGCGAGGCGATCATCGAAAGCCGTCACATCGACGTGCTGGAGATGGACGCGGCCTCGCACAACAGCGTGGACGACATCCGCCAGATCAATGACGCGATCCGCTACACGCCGGTCAGCGCGCGTTACAAGATCTACATCCTCGACGAAGTCCACATGCTCTCGACCGCGGCCTTCAATGCGTTGCTGAAAACGCTGGAAGAACCGCCGCCGCATGTGAAATTCATTTTCGCGACCACGGAAATCCGCAAAGTGCCGGTCACCGTGCTGTCGCGCTGCCAGCGCTTCGACCTGCGCCGCGTCGAGGGCGACCTGATCGCCCGGCGCCTCGCCGAAATTTGCGAGAAGGAGCATGTGAAAGCGGAACCCGAAGTACTCGGCATCGTCGCCCGCGCCGCCGAAGGCTCCGTGCGTGACGCGCTCTCGCTGCTCGATCAGGCGATCGCGCATGGCGAGTCCGATCTGAAAGCCGACGAGGTGCGAGCGCAGCTTGGCCTCGCAGACCGCGCACGCATCATCGATCTCTTCGAAGCGCTGATGAAAGGCGATATCGCGACCGCGCTCGGCGAATTCCGCGAGCTCTACGACACCGGCGCCGATCCGGCGGTGATCGTCTCCGATCTGGCCGAGTTCACGCACCTCGTGACCCGCTTCAAGCTCGTACCGTCGTCGACCGAAGACCGCAGTCTCGTGGAATCCGAGCGCAACCGCGGGCGCGACTTCGCCGTAAAACTTTCGCTGCGCGTGCTGTCGCGCACTTGGCAGATGCTGTCGAAGGGGCTTGCAGAAGTACAGGGCTCCGAGAAGTCATCGCAGGCGGCCGAGATGATCCTTGTTCGCCTTGCCTATGCCGCCGACCTGCCGACGCCCGACGAGGCGCTGCGGATGTTGCGCGATGAAGCGGGCGGTGCTTCGGCTCCTTCGCCTGCGCAATCGAATGCCGGCGCGCCGTCCGGCACCCGGATGGCCATGAATGCCGGCGGCGCTCAGGCAAGCGCCGCGCCTCGTCCGGTATCGGCCCCTCGCATCAGCGAAGCTGCGCCCGCACCTCGCCTTGAAACCTTCGCGGATGTCGTCGCGCTCGCGAACGAGAAACGTGACATTCAGATCAAGATCGCCCTTGAGAAATTTGTCCGTCCGGTCCGCATACAGGAAGGCCGGCTCGAAATCGCGCTCACCGAGGATGCGCCGGTCGGCTTTGCCAACAGCCTTTCCGCGAAGTTGCACGAATGGACCGGCAAGCGTTGGGTCGTTGTGCTCGCGCCGCAGCAGGGCGGCCAGACGGTCGAAGAGCAGCGCAAAAGCGAGGAGACGATGCGCAAGGAAGACGCGCTTGCTCATCCGCTCGTGCAGGCCGCATTGAAAAGCTTTCCGGGTGCGGAGATCGTCGCTGTGCGCCAGCGTGTGGCCGCGCCCGAGCCTGCGCCCGAACCGGAATTTGATCAGGCGCCCGACATGCCGCCCGATCCGCCGGACGAAGACGACCGCCTCAATTAAAGGATCTCACGATGCGCGATCTCATGGGCATGATGGGACAGCTTAAGCAGCTGCAGGAGAAGATGCAGCAGCTTCAGTCGGAGCTCGAGGCGACCGAAGTCTCCGGCACGTCCGGCGGTGGACTTGTCACCGTCACGCTCACTGCCAAGGGCGAGATGAAGAAGGTCGAGATCGACGCGAGCCTCATGAAGCCCGACGAGAAAGAGATCGTCGAGGACCTCGTGACGGCCGCGCATGCGGATGCGCGCGGCAAGGCCGACAAGCTCGTGCAGGAGAAGGCCGGCGCGCTCACGGGTGGCCTGCCGCTGCCGCCGGGAATGAAACTCTTCTGATGGCGCGCGCCGTTGCCGGCCCCGAGATCGAGCGGCTGATCCAGTTGCTCGCGCGTCTGCCGGGCCTCGGCCCGAGGTCGGCGCGCCGCGCCGCGCTCCATCTCGTGCGCCGCCGCGCCGACCTGATGGAGCCGCTCACGGCCGCGCTTGGCGACGCGCTTGAGAAGATTGTCGTCTGCGCGACCTGCGGCAATATCGATACCCGCGATCCCTGCACCGTCTGCGCCGATCCTGCGCGGGACTCGTCCATGCTGATCGCGGTGGAGAATGTCGCGGACTTGTGGGCGCTCGAACGCGCGGGAGTCGCGGGCGGGCGCTATCATGTGCTTGGTGGCACGCTCTCTCCGCTCGACGGCGTCGGGCCGGATGACCTCAACATCGAGAAGCTGGTGCGCCGTGCGCATGAGCCCGAGGTGAAAGAAGTGATCCTGGCGCTCAACGCGACCGTCGATGGCCAGACCACGGCGCATTACATCACCGATCTCCTGCGCGATGCGGATGTGAAGGTCACTCGCCTCGCGCATGGCGTGCCGGTCGGCGGCGAGCTCGACTATCTCGACGAGGGAACGCTCTCGGCGGCGTTACGGAGCCGTACGCCGTTCTAGCGAGCTAAAGTGGCCGCGGCTTTGCAGCCAGGCGAGCAGGAAGAGACTCGGAATCGCGGAAAGCGCCGTGATCGTGAAGAACATCGCCCATCCGGTCGCTTCGGCGATGAATCCGCCGCCGGACGCGAGCGTCGTGCGCCCGACCGCGGCCAGTGCCGTCAACAACGCGAACTGCGTCGCTGTATGCATGCGCTCCTGGCAGAGTGCCGAGAGATAGGCGACGAAGATTACGGTGCCGATAGCGCCGGTGAAATTCTCGACGATGATCGTCGCCGTCAGCGCGGCGTGATTGACGCCCACCCACGCCTGCCAGACGAACACGAAGTTCGACGCCATCTGCAGGAAGGCGGCAAGCCACAGGCTGGTGACGAGCGGCAGCGCGCGCGCCACCACGCCGCCGGCGATGCCGCCCGCGAGCACGGCCGCGAGCCCGACGCCCTTGACGATGCCCGCATAGGCCGCCTTGTCGAAGCCGATGGAAATGACGAACGGCCCGGTGAGAACGCCGGCGAAGGCGTCGCAGAATTTGAACAGCACGACGAACAAGAGCACGAGGATCGCCGCATCGCGCGTCAGGAACTCGCGGAAGGCTTCGAACGCGGTGGACCAGAGCCGCGCCAGCGGACTGCGGCCTGCCGCGGCGGCCTGAACTTCGGCGGGTGTCTCGGGTTCCTTGGCAAAGAAGGCGGCGGCGAAACCAATCGTCACGAAGGCCGCCGCCGCCACATAGCCCCAGAACCACACCTGATCGGCGGCGACGCCGCTTGCCTCCAGCCACGCCACGAGTGCGATCACGCCCGCGCCGGAAACGAGCATGCCGACGCGGTAGGCAAAAACGTAAGACGCCATGCCGGCGGCCTGTTCGCTGGTGTCGAGGCTCTCGACCCGGAATGCGTCGATCACGATGTCCTGCGTGGCGGACGCAGCCGCGACCATGACGGCCCCGAGGGCCACCATGAACGGCGCCGCGACCGGATCGAGCGAGCCGAGGAAAACAATCGCTGCCGCGAGGACGAGTTGCGAGAAGACGAGCCAGCCGCGCCGCCGTCCGAGCGCGCGGGAGAGGAACGGGACGTTCAGCGCATCGACCACCGGCGCCCAGATGAACTTGAACGTGTAGGGCAGGCCGACAAGCGAGAAGAGGCCAATGGTGCCGAGATTGACGCCGCGCTCGGTCATCCAGACCGCAAGCGTTGCGCCCGACAGCGCGAGCGGCAGACCCGACGAAAAGCCGAGCAGCAGGATAATGACCACGCGCGGCCGCAGATAGACGGCGAGGGCGTTGGCGAAGGATTTCCGTTCAGCAGTCTGCGTCCGGACAGCGTCGGCCATGCCGCCTTGTCTCACTCTATTCCGAGAAAGTCATCCCGGCCGCGGCCGCTTACTCCGCCGCGCCGAGCTGCAACTTCAGGGGCGGTAATGGCGCTTCGGTGGCGACCTCGTCGAGTTCCAGTGCCTCGATCTGCGCGCCGCGCTTGGCCACCTTGTCGGCCGAGATCAGCACCTGGCCGACGTCGTCCGAAGCCTGTGCGAAATGTTTCTGCAGATTGTAGGCACGGTCGCGCAGCCGGTTCACGTCGCCCATGAGCTTGCCGACCTCGTCGCGGATCTGCTCTGCCGCTTCGCGCATGCGCGCGTCCTTCACGATCGCCTGCAGCACCTGCACCGCCATCATCAGGAGCGACGGCGACACGAGCAGCACGCGGGAGCGAAACGCCTTCTGCACCAGATCGTCGAAATGCTCGTGCAGGTCGGCGTACACCGACTCCGATGGCACGAACATCAACGCCATGTCCTGCGTCTCGCCCTGCAGGAAATATCGCTCGGCGATGTCGGAAACGTGCTTCTGGATATCGGTGCGCAGCCGCTGCGACGAAACTTTACGTTCTTCGTCAGTGCGCGCCTCGCGAAAGGCAGTGATCGACTCAAGCGGAAACTTGGCGTCGATGATGAGCGGCCGCTCGTCGCCCGGCAGGAAGACGGCGCAATCCGGCCGCTTGCCGTTCGAGAGCGTGAACTGGAACGCGAACGCGTCCTTCGGCAAGCCGTCCGACACAATCGCTTCCATGCGGCCCTGGCCGAACGCGCCACGCGCCTGCTTGTTCGCCAGCACGTCTTTGAGCGTCACCATATGTGACGAAAGCTCCGCGAGCCGCGCCTGTGCGGCGTCGACAACCGCAAGCCGCTCATTCAGTTGCGACAGGCTCTCGTTCGTCGTCTCGGCGCTGTATTGCATCCGCTCGCTGAGCCGGTGCGAAACGGAGTCGAGCCGCTCCGTGACCGCCTGCTGCAACTCCGCCTGACGGCTGCCGAGAATTTCCGCGAGGGTCTGCATCCGGCCCGACGCCTCCGCTTGCGCGCGCATGAGGGCGGCGAGGCGATCCTCGAGCGCGTCCGCGCGCGCTTCCTGGTCGTCCGCGTCGAGCGCTCGGCGTCGGCTCGCGCGCCACAGGCCGATCGTGAGCGCGACGAGAAGAAGGAGGGCGGTGGCGGCGAGGGCGAACAGGATTTCGACGGTCGTCACCGGGTAGCCACCAATCAGGAACAGGACATCGCTCATGACTTTCTCCGGCGCCGTCTTAGCGCGATTCGCAATCTAAGAACGAATAGTGAACAATTTGGCAAGGGCCTTTTCAAGGCCACCGATTGCGGGGGATTTGACCCCTCGCGCGGCGCGCCCTATCTCGCCTGCATGGCCATTCGCCCCATCGTTTTCCTGCCCGACAAGCAGCTCCGCCTCGTCTCCGAACCGGTCGCCAAGATCGGCAAGGACGTGAAGGAACTGGTCGCCGACATGTTCGAGACCATGTACGACGCGCCGGGCGTTGGCCTCGCCGCAATCCAGATCGGTGTGCCGAAGCGCGTCATCACGATCGATGCGACGCGCGGCGACGATCCGAAGAATCCGATCGCGATGATCAACCCCGAGATCGTCTGGGAGTCGGACGAGACGGTCGCACACGAGGAAGGCTGCCTGTCGATCCCCGAATATCTCGACATGGTGATCCGGCCCGAGCGCGTGCGCGCGCGCTTCCTCGATGTGGAAGGCAAGGAGCAGGAGATCGAGGCCGACGGTCTGCTCGCGCGCGTGATCCAGCACGAAGTCGACCACATCAACGGCGTGCTGTTCATCGACCATCTGTCGAAGCTCAAGCGCGATCGCGTCGTCAAAAAATTCACCAAGGCCGCAAAGCGCATCGCGGCGGAATAGACCGTGCGCATCGTCTTCATGGGCACGCCGGACTTCGCCGTGCCGACGCTTGTCGAACTCATTAGCCGCGGCCATGACGTCGCCGCGGTGTACACGCGTGCGCCGTCTGCCGCCGGCCGCGGCATGGGCGAGCGCCGTTCGCCGGTGCATGAAGCGGCCGCGCGTTCGAATGTTCCCGTGCTGCATCCCACGTCGCTCAAGGGCGACGAAGCCGCCGAAGTCTTCCGCGCCCACAAGGCGGATGTCGCCGTCGTGGTCGCCTACGGCCTCTTGCTGCCGAAGGCGATCCTCGAAGCGCCGGCTTTTGGCTGCCTCAACCTTCACGCTTCGCTCCTGCCGCGCTGGCGCGGCGCAGCGCCGATCAACCGCGCGATCATGGCGGGAGATGCCGAAACCGGCGCGATGGTCATGCGCATGGACGAGGGGCTCGATACGGGGCCGGTCGCGTTGGCCGAGCGCGTGCCGATTGGCGCGGACGAGACTGCGGGCGAGTTGCACGACCGGCTGATGCGCGTCGGCGCGGAGTTGATGGTGCGCGCGATCGTCGCGCTGGAACGCGGCTCGCTCGACTTCAAGCCACAGCCCGCTGAAGGCGCGACTTACGCGAAAAAAATCGAGAAGGGCGAAACGCGGATCGATTGGGCGCGTCCGGCTGGCGAAGTACATAATCATATTCGCGGCCTCTCGCCGTTTCCCGGTGCCTGGTTCGAAACCACCGACGGCGTGCGCGTGAAAGCGCTGCGCTCCACGCTCCACCAGGGCAAAGGTGTGCCGGGCACCGTGCTCGACGGTTCGCTGACGATTGCGTGCGGTAACGGCGCGCTACGGTTGCTCGATGTGCAGCGTGCGGGCGCCAAGGCCATGAGTGCCGAGGAATTCCTGCGCGGCACGGCGTTCCAGGCCGGAACGATTCTGCGATGAGCGCGGCTCATCTCGTCATCCGTCCTGAAGTATCCGCCGATAAGGCCGCGGTCCATGCGCTCAATAGCGCAGCCTTCGGCCGCGATGCGGAGGCCGATCTCGTGGACGCGCTGCGTGACGAGCGCGCGGTCGTCCTGTCGCTCGTTGCGGAGGAAGACGGGCATCTCGTGGGTCATGTCCTCTATTCGCGGCTTACGCTTGACCCGCCTCGCGCTGGAGGCTCCTCACTCGCGCCCGTCGCAGTTGCGCCGAAACGGCAAAAGCATGGAATCGGCGCGCGCCTGATCGCGGAAGCTCATCGCATGCTCGCGGCGAGTGGGGAAAAGATTGTCTTCGTGCTCGGCGATCCGGGCTATTACAGCCGCTTCGGCTTCTCTGCCGACGCGGCGAAAACATTCCACACGCCGTATGACGGCGAATATATGCAGGCACTCATGCTCTCGCCGGATGCGCCGAAGTCCGGCGCGGTCCGTTACGCGGCTGCTTTCGCGGGGCTGGAGTAAGCCATGCCCCGCTACAAGCTCACCATCGAATATGACGGCACGCCGTTTGTCGGCTGGCAGGTGCAGGACAACGGCCGCTCGGTCGCGGGCGCGATTGCGGAAGCGATTGGAAAATTCGCCGGCGAGACGCCGAAGGTTTCCGGCGCGGGCAGAACCGACGCGGGCGTTCACGCGCTCGGACAAGTGGCGCATGTCGATCTCGCAAAGGATTGGGACACCGACACGATCCGCGACGCGCTGAACGCCCATATGCGGCCCGAGTCCATCGCGATTCTGAGCGTCGACGCGGTCGCGCCGGATTTCGACGCGCGCTTCTCCGCCCGTGCGAGGCACTATCTTTATCGCATCGCCAACCGCCGCGCAGATCTTGCGCTCGACCGCGACCGCGCCTGGCGCATGGTGCGCCCACTCGACGCGCGCGCCATACACGAGGCAGCGCAGCGGCTCGTCGGCCATCACGACTTCACCACCTTCCGCTCGACCGAATGCCAGGCGAAGTCACCGGTGAAGACGCTCGACAGGCTCGACGTGTCGCGCCACGGCGATGAAATCCGGATTGAAGCGTCGGCGCGTTCTTTCCTGCATAATCAGGTGCGCTCGATGGTCGGTTCGCTCGCGCAGGTGGGCGAGGGGAAGTGGAGCGCCGACGACATGACGAAAGCGCTTGAAGCGAAAGATCGCGCGGCCTGCGGCCCGGTGGCGCCAGCCTGCGGGCTCTATCTCGTGCGCGTGGACTACTAGGCGAAATAGCGCTCCAGCACCCGACCGTAGATCTTCGTGAGCTGCTGCAAGTCCGCGACCGGCACCTGCTCGTCGACCTGGTGCATGGTCTGGCCGACGAGACCGAAATCGACCACCGGGCAGTAGTCCTTCACAAAACGGGCATCCGACGTCCCGCCGCCGGTGGTGAGCGCGGGCTTCCTGCCGGTCACGTCAGCGATCGCGCCTGCGATCAGGTCCACGAACGGACCCGGCTGCGTGATGAAGCTGTCGCTCGCGGGCTCCCAATCGAACTTCACGTCCGCCGCCGGCGCCGCCTCGCGCGCACGGTGCTTGAACAGCGTCTTCAGGCTTTGCGGCGTGTGCTTGTCGTTGAAGCGCACGTTGAACTTCGCCTTCGCCTCGCCGGGAATGACGTTGAACGCGGCATTGCCTACGTCGACCGAAACGACCTCAAAGTTCGAGCGGTCGAAATGCCATGAGCCGTCGTCGAGCGGCTCCTGCAGCTTGTTCAGGATCGCGATCAGCGTGCGGATCGGGTTGTCGGCATTGTGCGGATAGGCGACATGGCCCGCCTTGCCCGCAATGGTGAGCGTGCCCGACAGCGAGCCGCGCCGTCCGATCTTGATCGTGTCGCCGAGCGCCGCCACGCTCGTCGGCTCGCCGACGATGCAGTGATCGAACACCTCGCCGCGCGCCTTCGCCCAGGCGAGCAGCTTCACCGTGCCGTTCACGCCCGGCCCTTCCTCGTCGCCGGTGATGAGGAAGGAGATCGCGCCCTTGAGCTTGCCCTTGTTCGCGGTCGCATAATCGAGCGCGGCCGCGGCGAAGGCTGCGATCCCGCCCTTCATGTCGACGGCACCGCGGCCATAGAGCACGCCGTCCTTCACCTCGCCCGAAAACGCGCCGTGCTTCCAGCGCGCCTCGTCGCCCGGCGGCACCACGTCGGTGTGGCCAGCGAAGGCAAGATGCGGCACGCCGCTCCCGATTTTGGCGAACAGGTTTTCGACCGATGGCGTGCCCGGCGCGTCGAAGGTGACGCGATGCGCTTCAAACCCCGCGTCCTTGAACAGCCGCTCGAGAAAGCGCAGCGCGCCGCCTTCCGCCGGCGTGACCGAGCGGCAGCGGATCAGCGACTGGGCGATGCCGACCGGATCGTTCATCAGTCTCGCAGCAACTCGTTGATGCTCGTCTTCGAGCGGGTCTTTTCGTCGACTCGCTTGACGATCACGGCGCAGTATAGCGAAGGACCGGGCTTGCCGTCGGGCAGGGGCTTGGGCAGCGACCCAGGGACCACGACGGAATAGGGCGGCACTTCGCCTCTATAAATCTTTCCGTTCTCACGATCGATGATCTTGGTCGAGGCGCCAAGATAGACGCCCATCGAAAGCACCGAGCCGCGCCGCACGATCACGCCTTCGGCGACCTCCGCGCGCGCGCCGATGAAGCAATCGTCCTCGATCACGACCGGCCCCGCCTGCACGGGTTCCAGCACGCCGCCGATGCCGGCGCCGCCGGAGATGTGACAGTTCTTGCCGATCTGCGCGCAGGACCCGACGGTGGCCCAGGTGTCCACCATGGTCGCGCTGTCCACATAGGCGCCGATATTCACGAAGCTCGGCATCAGCACGACGCTCGGCGCGATGAACGCGCCGCGCCGCACGACGCAGTTCGGCACCGCGCGGAAGCCGGCCTTCCTGAACTTCGCGGCGTTCCAGCCGTCGAATTTCGAGGGCACCTTGTCCCACCACACGGACTTGCCGGGGCCGCTCTTGATCACGCCCATGTCGTTCAGGCGGAAGGAGAGCAGCACCGCCTTCTTGAGCCACTGGTTGACGTGCCATTGGCCGTCGGCCTGCCGTTCGGCGACCCGCGCTTTTCCTGAGTCGAGCAGTTCGAGCGCGCTCGCGACCGCCTTGCGCACCGGCCCCTTGGTCTTGACGCCAATATCGGCGCGGCGCTCCCAGGCGTCGTCGATGGTCTTGGCAAGCTTGTCGTTGGACATTGCGGAATTCTCCTTGGGCGGGGCGGCGACTTGTCGGCGGGCGGGGGAGCGATGTCAACGGCCCGCAACTTTGTCATGCCCGCGCTTGTCGCGGGCATCCCGATTCACTTGGTACGGCCTTGCCCTCATGATCGAGATCGCCGGGACAAGCCCGGCGATGACATACAGGAGCATTCTCGCGGCGGAATCCCGCCCGAGGCATCGACAGATTTCCCCTCAACCCGACGAGGGGGATGGAGCGCCGGTTGGCGCTGCATCGTTTTCGTTCGACGTTTCCTTTCGGAAACGCCACGCCTTCCGGCGCTCCATCGCGGCGTTCTGGCGGGCGGCCACCGGCCATTTACCGCTGACCCCGGACCGCGCTTGCGAACGCAAGGCAACGCGCCTTGCGCCGTCCAGCTGGCTCCCAGCGCACGGCTCGTAATGGCCGTAGGGCGGGGTTCCGGGGCCCTCCGGGTGCGCGGGTTACGTCGTCCCGCGCCCGCAGAGGCGCCACACCCCACCCCGCTTAAAGAACGCCTCTAGAAGTGCCCCTCCGTTGGGTGGAGTTGCGCGGAATATGGCTCAGGTCGAAAATCTTGTCAAGGTTTTTATTCCTATACTCGGCCCTACACAGTATTCCCGGTGTTGCCCTCAGGACATAACCTGATGGCGATCGTCCGCGTCGGGAATTTCACTGGCGCATACTCATAAGAGGTGTCGTCATGAACGCGCTCGGTCCGGCAACCTTCACTGCTTTACTCGCAGGCTCCAGCTTTGCGCTGGCGCAGATGCTCCCGAACCTGCCGCCCAAAAACCCCTATCTCGCAACGAGCGCCTTCCCCATCTCGCACAGCAACCCTGCCGCGACGGAAACCGTGCCGCACGCGGGCCCGACCGAGGGCCGAAAACTTTCGGCCGCAGATGTGAAGACTGTCCCAATGGTGTTCACGTCGCATCCGACGATCAAGAACATAAACGGTGAGCGGATCATTATTGCTTCGGGCGTTGACGGACTGCGAAAAATTCTCGCGACCGGCGAGTCCTTTGAACTCATCTCGTTCATTCCATATCCCGGTCACGAGGACTATGTCGGGAAAGCAAGCACCCAAGCGCTACGGACCGCCCTTGAAAAAATCGATGCTGCCTACCGGGCCAAGGACGAGGCGGCGATCCTCGCCATGTCGAAACCCATGGCCGACATCGGTTTTAACCGGCTGCAAATCGCGGGTGGGACGTACAATATGATCGACCGGGACGGTTATCACTATGCGCCGTCGGGAGGACTCACGGTCGTGAAATCGACGGACGACAACGAGCCACGCGGGCAACTCCGCATTGCCAAGGTCAAAGACCTTACCGCCGAGGTGCCCCAGGGACTGAAGCACAGTCACATCGTCGGCATCACCATGAGTTACGACGGCGACGTCATGGTCGCTGCGCACGGCGCACTCTTTCTGCTCGACCGTGAGCTCAATCTCAAAGCAATGATGTTGTTACCAGGCGAGGACGTTGAGAACAGCATCTGCGCAGACGAACAAGGAATTTATGTCGTCACATCGAAGCGCATGCTGAAGGTCGTCTGGACCGGCACGAAACTTTCCATCGACGAGGCCGACGGCGGCTGGCAATCGGAATACAACACGATGAGCCGCGAACAGGCGACCGCCGCAGGAGCCCTCACCGTCTCGGGCGGCTCCGGCACGACTCCCACGTTGATGGGTTTCGGCAGCGACCCCGACAAATTAGTACTGATTTCCGACGGCGATCCGAACGGCGCGCAGGTTGTCGCATTCTGGCGCGACCGGATTCCCGCCGACTTCAGGCAACAGCCGGGCACGAAGTCGAGACGCATCGCGGGTCAGATCCGCACCGACATATCGAAGGTCACAATCGAGCCGTCATTCTCCGTTCTCGGCTATGGCGTCGTGGTGCAGAACGGCGCCTACCCAAAGCCCGAGCCCGACATTTGGGCGAACGCTTTCACGGCGGGCGTTACACGCCCCGCGCCTTTCGGCGCGCAGAAATTTACTTGGAATACGAAGACCCGGTCATTCGAGAAAAACTGGATCAATAACGACATAGATAACACCGATGTCATGGTACCGGTGATTTCCGCGCAAAGCAGCATGATCTATCTCGCAAGCAAGCGCGATGGCATTTACGAATATCTCGGCGTCGATTGGAACAGCGGAGAAACCAAAGCGCGCTGGACCTTTCCTGACGACAGCCGGCAATGGAATGCCTATGGCGGCATCACCGCACTTCTGGAGGACGGCGATCTCCTGATCGGCGGCGTCTTCGCCATCAAGCGCGCCAATATCGGACCCGCAAGCGAAGGCCGCGCGGTGAAAGAACAGTAATCGCGCGCCCTCCTAGGCCATCTCCAATACGGCTTCGGCGGGGTGTTGCCGCCGGTGCTCTCACCGTCCGGATCATCTAAACTCGCAGAATGAGGAAAGCGGCCAAGAGCGCGATCAAGAAGCCCCAACGCACGCGCTTCGAATCCGGCGCGGGCAAAGTCTCCGCCCTCTTCCTCCGCCCTGACGGCGCCTTCGCCTGTTACGTCCTCGCCCACGGCGCGGGCGCCGGCATGACGCACCCCTTCATGGAGTCGATTGCGCACGATCTCGCGGCGCGCGGTGTCGCGACGTTGCGCTACCAGTTTCCCTACATGGAAAAGAAAAGCCGGCGGCCCGACCCGCCGAAGATCGCGGAAGCCTGCGTGCGCGCGGCGGTGGCCGAGGCAGCAAAGCTCGCGCCCGGCCTGCCGCTGATCGCAGGCGGCAAGTCCTTCGGCGGACGCATGACCTCGCAGGCGCAGGCGAGCGAGCCGCTGCCCGGCGTGCGCGGCCTTGCCTTCCTCGGCTTTCCGCTGCACCCGACGGGCAAGCCCTCGAACGCGCGCGGCGAGCACCTCGCGCGCGTGCGCGTCCCGATGCTGTTCCTGCAAGGCACACGCGACAAGCTGGCGGAGCCAAAACTCCTGCGCCCGCTGTGCAAAAAGCTCGGCGCGAAACTACACGAGACCGCAGACGCCGACCATTCGTTCCATGTGCCGGTGCGCAGCGGACGAACCGACGCCGACGTACGCACGGAAATCACCGACGTACTTGCCGCCTGGACGCGTCCGTTGACGTCCGCATAGTCCTGTCTGAAGCGCAATCTCTTGCCGGCCTCCGGCATGATCAATCACCACAATCGGTTCAGGCCCGCCCGCGCCGAAATCATCTGATGGTTCTTTCCATCAAGGCCGTGACGATACGTGGCGGCGGCGAACAATGTCGTGTTTGCGGCGATCGTCCCGGTGGCGCCAAGACCGATTTCGCCCCAGGTGCCATCGAACGGATTTGAAAACGTCGCCGGATTTTCACCGGCCAGCCCGGACAACGTGATGCCGGTCTTGCCGATGAACTCGCGTGACAGGTTGGCTCGCAGCCACACCGAGCCGCCGGGAAGCGGCCGGATGAAACGCGCACCAATGCGGCCCAGCAATGCGTCGGTTGGCCGGAACGAAATCAGCGCCGTTCCGTCCGAAGCATCGTTCATCGCAACACGCTGATACGCCAATTGCGCCTGCGGTTCGATGACAAAGCCGGAAGGAAGGAAGATCGGCTGGCCCGCTTCCAGCGACGCTGCAAAACCCCACCCGCTGGCGTCGAACCGCGCCAGCGCCTGCGCGTTCGCGTCATAGAAGGTGCCTTGCACTACCGCGTCGAGATAACCGCCCGACGGCGCGAACCGCGTCCAATATCCGCCCGCCGTGTAGGCGTTGAAATTCGCATTGCCCGGGCCAAGCGGCTGAACCTGATTGACGTCCGCCCCGAGATGTCCGACTCCGAAATACACGCCCGCACGGTCGCAGTCGCCATTCGGCGATTGGCCGCGAAATAAATCGAGGCCGGCCTGGATGCCGCCGGTTCGCCACGAATGACCCGCATCCGACGCAAGGCGGCGCTTGCCGCTTTCGCCGAGAACCCGTCCCCATTTGCCGGACGTGGCGTAGCCGCCTGCCGCCGCGCTCGAGCAGTCCCCGCCCTGGCCGAACGCAAGCGGATCGCCCGTCCTTTCGTGCATCGTTCCGAGAATGGAAAACCCATACTCGGTGCCAAGCGGCGGGATGCTGAGATGGACGAGACGGTCGGCACGGAAAATCGAACGGAGAAACCAATCCTCCGGCGCACTCCCGTCGCTTGCGCCGCGAAACAGCCTGTATTCGAAGGTGCCCGCTAAGACCGGCCCTGCGAGTGAAAATGCCCCGGGCGCCGTCGTACCGGCACCGACCGCGTCGATCACGAGAATGCCGTTGCCGGTCGTCGCGGCGCCGGGCCCACCGATGTTGGTGATCTGCAAAGCGGTCGTGCCGGTCGCCGTTCCGCCGTCGATCACGAGACGGTCGGAAGGCGAGCCGTCGGTCCCGAGGAATGTGTTGAGCCCGAGGAGGCCGCCCGCGCCGACGTAAGCACCTTGCACCGTCAACGTCGTGCCCGGCGGCGTACCGCCGGTCAGGATCGCGCCGGCATTCGTCACCGTAGGAAGCGTCTGGCTGAAGCCCGCCTGATTGAAAATTCCGCCCGAATTCACGGCCAGGCTGGAGGTCGTGCTGATCACGTCGGCAACACCGGCTTGCAACGTGCCGGAATTGATCGTCGTTACGCCGGTGTACAACTGCTGCTGCGACAGCGCGAATATCCCGCCGCCTTCGATCGTCAACGTGCCGGGGCCACTGATCACGCCGCCGTAGTTGTAGGTGTTCGAGCGATTGATGGTGAGACTGGTGTTGTTAGTGATGTCGCCGACAACGCTGCCGGTCGTGCCGCCGTTGCCGAGTTGCAATGCGCCCGCGTTGATCGTCGTTACACCGGTGTAGATGTTGTCGCCGGTGAAAATGGTGAGACCCGTGCCGTCCTGCGATACGGTCCCGCTTCCGCTGATCACGCCGGCATAGAGAAATGTATTCGACCGGTTGATCGAGAGGTGCGCGTCATCGACGATGTTGCCGGTCACGCTGCCGGTCGTTCCGCCGTTGCCGAGCTGCAATATCCCGTCCGTGATCGTCGTCAGCCCGGCGTAGTTGTTGTCGGCGGTGAGGATCGTGGTCCCTGTGCCGATCTGGTTGACGCTGAGCTGACCGGTCATCAACGTGCCGAAGACGAAGCCAGGATCGTTGTGATTGAAGTTGACGATATTGGAAGCAGCACTCCCCGAGACGCCCGGCGGCGATGCGCCGAGCGTATCATCGGCGTCAGGGTCAGGATTGAGTACGACTTCTCGCCGGGCACCCGCCAATCCGCCGCCGATGATCGTGGTGGCGTTGATCGTTCCCGGCGCACCGCCATCGCCGATATTCAAGATACCGCTGCTCGACGGCCACGCCGTGCCGAGATGAAGAATGCTGTCCCCCGACGTGACGGTGCCGCCGTTGCTTACCGTCATGACGCCGGCGCCGACATTGCCGACGGTGATCGTACCGCCGCTGCTGAGCGACGAACCGACGCCGTCGACGGTGACACTCGCGCTCGTGTTGTTGCGCGCGATGATCAGATCGCCCGCGATGGTGACCGTTCCGCCGTCTTCGACATTCAACGTTCCGGTGCCCGTGAGGCCGACATTGGCTTCCGAGTTCAGAACATTGAGTAGCGAGCCCGCGCCGGTCACGGTGACCGTGCCGACGCCGCCGGCCTCGCGCCCGATCTGCAACGTCCCGCCCGCCGTCTGCGGACCGTTCAGGGTAAAGACGCCGCCGCCTTGGATCAGAAGATCGCCGGTGCCCGCACTGCCGACTCGAATGGATCGTGCCGTCAACGTCGCACCTGGACCGTTCACCTCTGCCACACCCGCAGCACCCGCGGCGACGCCCAGATACAGATAAAGACCGATCGTCAGCGAGCCGCCCGGCGCAATGATCAACTCGCCCGACGTCCCTGCCGTTTCGCCAATCAGGAAGTAGCGGGTGATCGCGTTGCTGGCTGTCGTGACGGTGGGGCCGGAACCGTTGTTGACGTGGACCTGGTCGGCGCCGACGGGCTCGCCGGCCGGACTCCAGTTACCGGCGGTGTCCCAGTTTCCGCCCGCGACGCCGATCCACTCCCGATCGACCGCGTGCGCCGGACCGCCGCCCGCAAGCGCGGCAAGCGCCAAGGCAATACCGCTGGCGCCTGCGAGCAGCACCATTCGATGGCCCGCTCGACGCGGGCCAATGATCGGCCAACAGAATGATTGGGCGCGTAAACAACCGCCGCGAGAGGGGGGAATCTGGCGGCGGGAGACAGGGCTGGAGGGCCGAGGCTTCGGCTCTCGTGGTCTGCCAGTAATTTCGAGCCCTTGTCTCATTAGCTGGCCCGCTAAATGAGTCGGATTCGAGTACGCGCAGTCGAAGGTAATCAGAAACCCTCAACCTCTGATAGTGCGGAAAAGCCACAGTGGATATGTCCGTTTGGTCGGCGCTAAGCCTGCCCAACACGGCTTCTAGGCAATCGTTATGGTGCGCCTCGGTTCTCGCGCGGCCACAGCCACGCACCGAGCGCGAGCGCGGCGAGCATCCCCGCAAGCTGCGCAAGCACGAACGCGAACACGCCCGACGGCGCGATGCCGGCGAACGTATCCGACAGCGAGCGCGCGATCGTCACCGCTGGGTTGGCGAAGGACGTGGAAGCCGTGAACCAGTAGGCCGCGGTGATGTAGAGCCCGACCGCGTAGGCGACCGCGCCGGGCGCACCACGCAGGCAACCGAAGATCGTCAGCAGCAGGCCGAAGGTCGCGACCGATTCCGCAAACCACTGGCCCGTGCCCGTGCGCAGCGTGGACGAGAACTGCCAGAGCGGCAGCTCGAACATCAGGTGCGCGGCCCATACACCCGCGATCGCACCCGCGATTTGCGCGGCGATGTACGCGGCGCAATCGCTCCACGGCAGCTCGCCGCGCAGCGCAAAGGCGAGCGACACGGCCGGATTGAGGTGCGCGCCCGAGACGGGGCCAAGCATCAGGATCAGCACGGCCAGGATCGCGCCCGTCGGCAGCGTGTTGCACAGGAGCGCGAGCGCAGCGTTTCCGCCCGCGAGCTTTGCGGCCATGATGCCGGAGCCGACGACCGCCGCGAGCAGGAACGCCGCGCCGGTGAACTCGGCCGACGCGCGGCGCTGGAGATTGGGCTGGCTCAAACTTTCTCTTTCCCGGTCGCGCCTTCCATCCGCCCGATCTCGTGCAGATGCGCGCGCAAACTGATCGCGTCGAGCGAGCGGATCGGCAGCGCGATGAAGGTGCTGATGCGCAGATTCATCATCCGGTAGGCGTCGGCGAAGGCCTGCGCGATCTCCGCCTCTGTGCCCGTGGCCTCGGCGGGATCGGGAATGCCCCAATGCGCGGTCGCGGGCTGGCCGGGCCACACCGGGCAGGCTTCGCCCGCTGCGTCGTCGCAAACCGTGAAGATGAAATCGAGCGCGGGCGCGCCGGACTGCGCGAACTCCTCCCACGATTTCGAGCGCAGTGCGCTCGTGTCGTAGCCGAGATGCGCGAGCAGGCGCAGCGTCTCGGGATGCACCGCGCCTTTCGGCCGGCTGCCGGCGCTGTAGGCCCTGAAGTGCCCCTCGCCCAGCTTGTTCAGGATAACCTCGGCCAGAATCGAGCGGGCCGAATTGCCGGTGCAGAGGAAGAGAACGTTGAAGGGGGCGTGATCCATGGACAGACGGATACGACGGTTGCATGAAACTTTGATGACGGCGCAAATCCGGGCCGCTCCATAGTAACCCGCACTGCCCGCACAAGGATTGCCCGATGGCGGTTTTCCGCATGGGGCAATTCACTGAGCCTCCACGCTGAACAGCGGGAGGCGGCATGTACACGCAGGAAAATTCATCCATCGCGCCAACCGCGAGCGTAGCCGTCATCACGGCGGCCGCGCGCATGACGATGCTCGGCGTCGTCCTGCTCGCCGCTGTGTGTCTCGCGAGCACCGCGCATCCGCAAACCTACTCCGCCGAAGACCTCGCCCGCCGCGCCGTCGAGCGGCGCGCGGTAGAGGCCGCGATCTGGGGCATGCCCGCGGTCAACTACGACCTGATGCTCCAGGAAATGCTGAGCAAGACGTCCGGCAAGCCAAACCAGATGATCTACTGGGGCAAGCCGCTCGACTGGAAGAACCAGACGCTCACGCCCAATCCGGACTCGATCTACTTCATGGCGTTCTACGACATGAAGGATGTCGGCCCTATCGTCCTCGAAATCCCGCCGGCCGAGGGCGGCTCGATCAACGGCAACATCGTCAATGTCTGGCAGATGCCGCTCGAGGACGCCGGCCCCTCCGGTCCCGACGCGGGCAAGGGCGGCAAATACCTGATCCTGCCGCCCGGCCGTTCGGCGCAGGCTCCCGCCGGCTACATCCCCGTCATCTCCGACACCTATGCCGGCTACGCGCTCCTGCGCTCGAACCTCGCGAGCCACAGCGAGGCGGACGCCGAGAAGTCAGTCGCTTATGGCAAACGGATGAAGATCTATCCGCTGTCGCAGGCCGCCAATCCGCCGCCGACGGTCTTCTCCGACGCCAAGGACGTGCTGTTCGACTCCACGATCCGCTACGACGCGAGTTTCTACGAGCACCTGAACCGCGTCGTGCAAAGCGAGCCGTGGCTCGACCGCGACCGCGCCATGATCGACGTGCTGAAGTCGGTCGGTATCGAAAAGGGAAAGCCTTTCCAGCCCGACGCGAAAACGAATGAAATCCTCGCCGCCGCCGTAGAGGAAGCGCGCCAGACGCTGGTCGCGAAATACGACGCGGGCTTCCCGCCCTTCTGGGACGGCAGCCGCTGGATGTTCCCCGCCTCCCCCGCGCTGATCGAAGCCACGCAGGCGGGCTACGCCGAGCCCGACGCCTATCCGGTCGACGCGCGCGGGCTCACCTACACATATGCATATATCGGCATCAAGCGCATGGGCGCGGGCCAGTTCTATCTCATCACCATCAAGGACAAGGACGGCCAACCCTTCGACGGCGCGCAAGCCTACCGGCTCACCGTGCCGCCCGATGTGCCGGTCGAGCAATACTGGTCGGTGACCGCCTACGACCGCGAGACGCACGCGCTCATCAAGAACATGCCGCGCGCAAGCCGCTCCTCGCAGATCGCCGAGTTGCAGAAGAACGCCGACGGCTCCGTCGATATTTTCTTCAGCCCAGCGCCGCCCTTCGGCAAGGAAGCGAACTGGGTGCCGACCGACCCGAAGCGCCAATTCGAGCTGATGTTCCGGCTCTACGAGCCGACGCAGGCGCTGGCCGACAAGACATGGCGGCTGCCGGACGTCGAGAAAATTCCAACTGAAGGCCGCGCGTCAGGA
>Ga0307505_10000847_pt1 | contig 29577 bp, 33 predicted proteins | sample 23_S_MG_FD_202183 | JGI IMG/M metagenome (GOLD analysis project Ga0307505, IMG submission 202183) | Soil microbial communities from Populus trichocarpa stands in riparian zone in the Pacific Northwest, United States - 23_S | ecosystem: Environmental > Terrestrial > Soil > Riparian zone > Trees... | reverse complement strand
CGCTTAAACCAAATCTTGACCGCGCGATGGTTAACCCGCGGGAATGACATCAAGGCTTTCCGGCGGATCGCTCCGCGACGAGGTCAAGGCCGCGGTGATCTGGCGCTCCGGCAGCCAGATCACCGCGCAGCTCGTCGCGTGGTGCTCGACGCTGGCGGTGATCCGCATCCTCGACCCCGCCGACTACGGGGTCTTCGCGATGACCCAGGTGATCCTGGCGTTCCTCAGCTTTCTCAACGGCTGGGGATTCGCCAGCGCGCTCGTGCAGGACCGCGAGATCGACGAGCGCAAGATCCGCCAGGCGTTCGGCATGCTGCTGCTGGTCAACGTCGGGATCGCACTGATCCAGCTCGCGCTGGCGCCGGTCGCGGCCGCCTATTACCGCCAGCCGATCGTGGCCGACCTGCTGCGCGTGCAGGCGCTGATCTTCCTCGCCACGCCGTTCGTGGCGCTGCCCGAGGTGCTGCTCACGCGCGAACTCGACTTCAAGCGCCCGGCGATCGCCAACCTCTCGGCCACCTGCGTGTCCGCCACGGTCGCGCTGACCTGCGCGCTGAGCGGCGCGGGAGTGTGGACGCTGGTCTACGCGCCGCTGTCGTTCTTCTGGGTGCGTGCGATCGTGCTGGTGCTGGCGGCGCGTTTCTTCGTGCTGCCGAGCTTCCGCTTCGCCGGCGCGGGCCGCATGTTCAACTTCGGATTGGTGCTGCTCGGCGGCTTCTTCTTCTGGACCATCCTGACCCAGGCGGACGTGTTCATCGCGGCGCGCTTCCTGACGCCGCACGAGCTCGGCCTCTATGCCGAGGCCCTGTTCCTGACCACGATCATAGCCGCCAAGTTCGTGCCGCCGCTCAACGAAGTGGCGTTCCCCGCCTACGCCCGCATCCAGGACGACCTTCCGGCGATGCGCGCCGCGTTCCTCAAGGCGGTGCGGCTGATCATGCTCGCGACCTGCCCGCTCTACTTCGGCCTCGCCGTCGTCGCGCGGGACGCGGTCGACCTCGTGCTCGGCACGAAGTGGCAGGCCATGGCGCCGCTCGTCTCGATCCTCGCCCTGGCGATGCCGATGTTCACGCTCTACAGCCTGTTCGGACCGGCGGTGACCGCGCTCGGGCGCGCCGGGATCACGATGCGCAGCGCGATGTGCGGCGCACTGGTCATGCCTGCGGCATTCCTGTTCGCGATCCAGTGGGGCACGACCGGGCTGGCCTGGGCCTGGGTGCTCGCCTTTCCGATCGTGCCGCTGGCGGCGTTCCTGCAATCGCGCGGCCCACTGGGGCTGACCGCGCGTGACATGGCGGCGGCGATCGCGCCTGGAATCGCCGCCAGCGCGGCCATGGCGATCATCGTCGGCTTCGCGGGTCTCGGGCTCGATGGACTGGCGGCCTGGCAGCGGCTGCCGCTGCTCGTCGCGTTCGGCGGGGCGGTCTACGCCGCCCTGCTCTACGTGGTATCGCGCGAGACGCTGGTCGAGGTCTTCGGCCTGGTCGCGCGGCGCAAGCGGGGACCCGGCCTGAAAGCAGCCGAGCAGGCGGCATAGGCCGTTCGCCGAAACGCGGCTTGCGTTTGGCCGCGGACCGGCGCTGTGGTATCCTGGCAAAGCGCCGGGCCAACAATGCGATGGCGCTGGGAGAGCTTATGCATTGGCACCCCTTCGCGGCGGTTGCCGCGCTTGCCACGAGCCTCACGGGCACCGCCGCGCAGGCGCCGCCGCCTGTTGACCCGACCACCGAGATTCTCGGGATCGACCGCGAGCGCTACGATCGCATGACCGTGCCTGTAACCATCCAGGGCCAGGGGCCGTTCGACTTCCTGATCGACACCGGGGCCCAGGCGACCGTCCTGTCGCGCACGCTCGCCAACCGGCTGCAGCTGCACGACCGCGGCTCGGCGACGCTCGTCGGCATGGCCAGCAGCAAGCGCGTCGAGACCACCCCCATCGATGACTTCACCCTGGGTGCGCGCAGCTTCTACATCCGTCAGGCGCCTTTGGTGGAGCGCGAACATATCGGCGGAGCCGACGGAATCCTCGGCCTCGACAGCCTGCAGGACCAGCGCGTGCTGCTGGACTTCGACAATCGCGAGATCGCCGTCGCCGACGCCGCCCAGCTCGGGGGCAACCGCGGCTACGAGATCGTGGTCAAGGCGCGCGAACGGCTCGGGCAACTGATCATCACCGCGGCCCGGCTCGACGGTATCGATATCGACGTGATCGTCGACACCGGGGCGCAAGGCAGCGTCGGCAACATGGCGCTGCTCGATCGGCTGCGCCGCAACCGCGAACTCGCCGATACCGAGATGACCGACGTCAACGGACATACACTGGCGGGAGTCGTACGGGTGGCACGGCGGCTCGAGCTCGGGCGGGCCAGCGTGCAGAACTTCCCGATCATGTTCGCCGATTCGCGCCCGTTCCACACGCTCGGGCTGGCGGAGAAGCCGGCACTGATCCTCGGCATGTCGGAACTGAAGCTGTTCCGCCGCGTGGCGATCGACTTCAAGACCCGGCGCGTGTTGTTCGATCTTCCGCCCCGGGTGGCGCTCGAAAGCCGCTTCGGCGCGTTCGGGACTTAGCCTTCCAAACCATTCCTGCATTGCCCAGCCGGCCGAAACTCCCCACCTGACGGGCGATGGCGGCAAAGGATCAGGCGGCGGCGGACGCGAAGGACTGGGCCGGCTGGCACACGGTTCGCCGCTTCCTGCCCTATCTCTGGCCGAAGGGCCGGCCCGAGCTGCGCAAGCGCATCGCCGGCGCGGTGCTGTTCGTCATTCTCGCCAAGGCGGTCGTGCTGGTGCTGCCGTTCGCCTACGCGGGCGCGGTCGACGCCATGTCCACCGGCGGCGACGAAGCGCTATGGGTCGCGCTGGCGCTGGTCACCGCCTACGCGGGCGGGCGCTTCGCCACGGTGCTGTTCGACAACGTCCGCAACATGATCTTCGAGCGGGTCGGCCAGGACGCCGTGCGCAGCCTGACCGAGGACGTGTTCGCGCGCCTCCATCGCCTGTCCTTGCGCTTCCATCTCTCGCGCCGGACCGGCGAGGTCACCAAGGTGGTCGAGCGCGGCACCAAGTCGATCAACTCGATGATCTACTTCCTCCTGTTCAACATCCTGCCGACCTGCGTCGAGCTGCTCGTCGTCGCGGGAATCTTCTACTTCAAGTTCGGCTGGGAAATCGTCGCGGCGACCGCGCTGACCGTGTTCCTCTATATCTGGCTGACCCGCACGATCACCGAGTGGCGCACCAAGCTGCGCGCGCGGATGAACGACCTCGACGGCCTCGCGCTCGCCCGGGCCGTCGACTCGCTGCTCAACTACGAGACGGTCAAGTACTTCGGCGCCGAGAAGCGCGAGCAGGAGCGCTACGGGTCGGCCGCGCGCGCCTATGCCGAGGCGGCGATCAAGAGCGAGAACTCGCTCGGCCTGCTCAACATCGCCCAGGCGACGATCATGAATCTGATGATGGGCGGGGCGATGGCCTTCACCGTCTACGGCTGGCGCGCGGGCACCTTCAGCGTGGGCGACCTGGTGCTGATCAACACCTACCTCATGCAGCTGTTTCGCCCGCTCGACATGCTCGGCTGGGTGTACCGCACGGTCCGCCAGGGGCTGATCGACATGGCGGCGATGTTCCGCCTGATCGACACCGACATCGAGGTGCAGGACAAGCCCGGCGCGCCGGCGCTGGTCATCCGGCGCCCCGCGGTGATCTTCGACGAAGTGGTTTTCGGCTACGACCGCGACCGCGAAATCCTGCACGGGCTGAGCCTCGAGGTCCCGGCCGGCGATCATGTCGCCATCGTCGGCCCGTCGGGCGCGGGCAAGTCGACGATCGGGCGGCTGTTGTTCCGCTTCTACGACCCATGGTCCGGGCGCATCCTGATCGACGGGCAGGACATTGCCGAGGTCACCCAGGAGAGCCTGCGCGCGCAGATCGGGATCGTCCCACAGGATTCGGTGCTGTTCAACGACACCATCGGGTACAACATCGCCTATGGCCGCGACGGCGCGGGCGAAGCCGAGATCGCCGCCGCGGCGCGCGGGGCGGCGATCCTGCCGTTCATCGAGATGCTGCCGCAGGGCTTCGCGACCGAGGTCGGCGAGCGCGGGCTCAAGCTGTCGGGCGGCGAGAAGCAGCGCGTGGCGATCGCCCGCACGCTGCTCAAGAACCCGCCGATCCTGCTGCTCGACGAGGCGACCAGCGCGCTCGATACCCGTACCGAGCAGGACATCCTGGCGACGCTGCACCGGGTCTCCGAGCACCGCACCACGCTCGCCATCGCGCACAGGCTCTCGACCGTGGCGGACGCCGACACGATCTTCGTGCTCGACCACGGGCGACTGGCGGAGAGCGGCTCGCACGCGGCGCTGCTTCGGCGCGACGGGCTTTATGCCGAGATGTGGAACCGCCAGCTCGCCGAGCGCGAGGAAACCGTGGACGAGGCGGCTGAATAGGTTGCGCCGAATCAATGCGCTCCGGTTCCGGTCGCGCTATGTCTTGCCGATGATCAGACCTTCGCATGCCGTCGCCTGCACGGCCCTCGCCCTCTTCGCCGCCACCGCTTTCGCGCAGGGCTCGGCGCCGCTCGACGTGCGCGCGGCGATGCAGCAGCAGGTCAATCCGGCGGTGATGAGCATCTGGGACGTCACCAACAACGCGATGAACGACGAAGGCGGTCTCGACCCGGCGCAGATGGACGCCGCCGGGTGGGCGCAGGTGGCCGAAGGGGCGGACCTGCTCGCCGCGTCGGGAACGGCGATGGCCGACGCCTCGACTTACATCGCCGCGGCTCCGGACAATGCCGAGGTCGCGGAAGGTGAAATTGCGATGGCCGAGGTACAGCGGCACATCGATTCCGACCCGCGCCTGTTCGGCCAGATGGGCGCGGCGTTCGCTTCCCATGCCGGCAAGCTTGCTGCCGCGGCGCGGGCGCGGGACGCAGCGGCCACGAGCGCGCTGGTGGCCGACCTCGACGGCGTCTGCGAAAGCTGCCACGCGCGCTTCTGGTATCCCGAGTAGGCCTGCGACAAAGCGCTGCTGGCACCGTTTCGCGCCGCGTGGCATGATCGGCGCGGGGGATGATCGACGCTCTCGCCTGGATCGAGCAGACGCGCCTTTCCGTGTTCGTGCGGGAGGACTTCTACGCGTACTTCGTCCTGCTGATCGGGCACGCCTGGGGAATGGCGTTCCTGGTCGGCGGCGGGATCGCGGTGTCGCTGCGGGTGCTGGGCGCAGCCTCGGGTACGCGGATGGAGCGGTTCCGCGGGTTCTTCCCGTTCATGTGGCTCGGCGCGGCGCTGGCGCTGGTCTCGGGACTGGGCCTGCTCGCGGGATACCCGGCCAAGGCCCTGACCAACTGGATCTTCGCGCTCAAGTTCGCCTGCCTGATCGGCGCGGCGCTGCTGGTGCGGCGCCTGGCGCGCCAGGCGTTCCCCGCCGCCGCGCGCGGTGAGCCGACTTCGGCCGCTTCGCGGCTGACGGCCGCCGCGGCGCTGCTGCTGTGGCTCGGCGGCGTCGCGGGCGGCAAGCTGCTGCTCTACACCAACGTCATGCTCCTGACGACGGACCTCGAAGGGTGAGCGGGCTTCCGAACGACCCGGTCTTCGACGCCGTCGGCATCGTCGTCTGGTCGATCGACGCGGGCCTCTACGACCTGATGTATTCGGCATGGGGCTGGCCGATCGCCGAGATCGTCCACTTCACCGGGCTGTGCCTGCTGATCGGCACGGTCGGGATGTTCGACCTGAGGATGATCGGGCTCGTGCGCGGCCTGTCGCTGGCGGCGCTGCACAAGCTGGTCCCGTATGGCGTGCTCGGCTTCGTGCTCAGCGCGGCGAGCGGGTTCGCGTTCGTGGTCACCTCGCCCGATCAGTACCTCTACAACCCGGCCTGGCAGGTGAAGATGGGGCTGCTCGCGCTCGCCGGGCTCAATATGGCCGTGTTCTACCTGACGACCTCGCGCCGCCTGAAGGCGCTCGGCCCCGACGACGCCCCCCCGTTCGCCGCCCGGCTGTTCGCCGGCGCTTCGCTGACGCTGTGGCTCGGCGTGATCGCCGCCGGCCGGGTCATCACCGCGTTCCGACCGCCGAGCTGGTTCTGGTGCGCGTGGTGCTCCTAGCCGCCTAGCGACCCGCTCGACAGGTCGAGCTCGGACGCGGGAATGACCACCACGTCCGGCCTAATAGCCCTGAGATCGTCGAGGAACTCGGCCGCGTTGCCGACCACGACCACCGAGGCCTGCTGCGGCGTCACATAGCGCCGCGCCACATCCGCCGCAGCCTCGGGCGAGACCGCCGCCAGCCGCTCGGCATAACGCATCGCCTCGCCCGGCGGCAGTCCCTGCATGATGTGCGCGGCGACCAGCGCGTTGAGCCCGCCGCTGGTCTCGAGCTGGCGCGTCATCGAGCCGAGGATGTAGAGCCGCCGCTTCTGCAGCCCCTCGGCATCGGCGGGCTGCGTGCCGAGCGCGGCGAACTGGTCGAGCACGACCTGCACGACCTCGTCGGCGGTGGCGTTCTGGGTCTGCGCGCTCGCCGTCAGCACTGCGTCGTCGAGCCGCGACGGCAGGCTGCTGTAGGCGCCGTAGCTGAGGCCGCGCTTCGTCCGCACTTCCTCGAACAGCCGCCCGTTCGAACCGACCCCGAGCACGCTGTTGGCGAGCAGCAGCGGCATGTAGTCCGCCTCGGACCGCGACGGCGCGCGCACTCCGGCCAGCACCGCGGCCTGGCCCGCCTCGGGCATGTCGATGACGATAGTGCGCGGGGCGGAAGCCTGCCCGGCGGGCGCGGAGACCGGTGCCGGCGCGGGCCGGTTCGAGCGCCAGTTGCCGAACAGCGATTCGGCCAGCGCGTGCGCCTGCGCCGGGGGGATACCCCCGCTCACCACGATCTTGGCGGAGGCCGGGTGCCAGGTCGCCTCGCGCCAGCCGACCAGGTCGGCGCGGCCGATCGCCGGCAGGCTCTCGATCGTCGCCACCGATCCATAAGGCGCGGCGCCATAGAACAGCCGGGGCGCGACCATTCCGGCGAGCGAGCCCGGGTCCTTGAGCGCGACCTGGAGCGAGTCGATCAGCCGCGCGCGCTCGCGCTCGAGCTCGTCGTCGGGATAGGATGCGTTCCGGATCACGTCAGCCATCACCTCGCCCGCTGCGGCGAGGTTGGCGACCGGCGCGGTCAGGGTGAAGGCCACCCCGTCGGGGCTCGGCACGGCGCCCATGCTGGCGCCGAGGCTTTCGAGCGTCGCCGCGATCTGCTCAGCCGAACGGGTCGGCGTGCCCTTGTCGGCCAGGGTCGAGGCGAGCTCGGCGAGGCCGGCCTTGCCGGCCGGGTCGGTCGCGGTGCCGCCGGGCATGACTACGGTGATCGAGGCGATCGGCACGGTACCGGTCTGCGCCGCGACCAGCGCGATCCCGTTGGACAGCGTGCTTTCGGCGAGCTCGGCGCGCGCGACCTGCGGCGGTGCGGCGGGAACGGGGGGCGCCTGGCGCGCCGCCTCGTCGTTGAGCCGAGCAGGCTCGCCCACGGCCGGCGGCACGCTGGCGAAGGTCGGCATCGGCACGGGGTTGGCGTAAGTCGAAGGGTCGCCGCTACCCTGGTTGTAGGTCAGCGTGACCACCTTCTCGGGCGCGAGCCAGGTGCGCGCGGCGCGCTGCACGTCGGCCGCGGTGACCCGGCCGACGGCCTGCAGGTTGCGGTCGGCGGCGGCGGGGTCGTCGTACGTGACCAGTGCCTCGCCCAGCTCGAAGGCGCGGCCTGACGCGGTCTCGCGGCCGGCGAGCGCGCTGGCGAACAGCTCGTTCTTGGCCTCGGCCAGTTCGGCCGCGCCGACCGGCTCGGCGCGCATCCGCCCGTACTCGGCGGCGAGCAGCGCGGCGATCTTGGCCTGATCGGCGGCGGGATTGACGATCGCGTAGGCGGCCAGGTAACCGCCTTCCTGGCTCGGGCCCATGCCCTGGCTCACCTGCACCGCCTTGCCGGTGCGGACCAGCGCCTTGTGCAGGCGGCTGTTCTCGCCCGCCGACATGATCATGTCGAGGACCGTCAGCGCGGCGATGTCAGGATGCGCGGCTTCGGGAATCTGCCAGATCGCGCCGACCGCGGGCAGCGGCACGTTCGGACCGGTCGCGGCGACGTGGCGCGGCGCGGTACGGCCCGGCTCGCGCGTGGCGATATCGGTCGGCACCGGCCGCTCGCGCGGCGGGATCGCGCCGAAGTACCCGTCCACCAGCGTCCGCAGCCGGGCGAGGTCGAAGTTGCCGGCAACGATCAGCGTCGCCGTGTCGGGCCCGTAGTAGGCCTGGTGGAACGCGCGCGCGTCGGTCAGCGTGGCGGCGTCGAGCTGCTCGATCGAGCCGATGCCGCTGCGCCGGTGGGGCAGCACGTCGAAGGCGTTCTCGGCCAGCACGAAGCGCTGCAGGATGCCATAAGGCGGCGCCAGAACGCGCTGGCGCAGCTCCTCCTTGACGATCGAGCGCTCGCGCTCGAACACCTCCTCGTCGACCACCGGGCGGGCCATGCGCTCGGCATGGGTCCACAGCATGGTCTCGAGGTATTCGGCCGGGACGATCTCGAAGTAGTTGGTGCGGTCGTACCCGGTCGAGGCGTTACGCTGGCCGCCGACGTCCTCGGTCAGGCGGTTGATCATGTTGTAGGGCATGTTCTCGGTCTTGCGGCTGAGAATGTGCTCGAACAGGTGCGCGAAGCCGCTGCGGCCCTCGGGATCGTTCTTGGCGCCGACGTCGTACCACACCGAGGTCATCACGTTGGCGGTGGTCGGATCGGGCAGCGCGATCACGGTCAGGCCGTTGCCGAGCTTCCATTCGGTGAACTCGATCGGCGGGGCGGTGACCGCCGGCGCGGAATCCTGCGCGGCGAGGGGCGGCGCGGCGATGACGGCGGCAGCGGCAGCGGCGGCGGCAGCGCCGGCGAGGAGGAATTGGCGAACCATCGGAAGCTCCTTGATCGCGGATGCGGTATCGTTCGAGACCACCCAAGCCCGGCGCGCGGAGGCAAGCCCGGGGCAATCGACCAAGCAGCGACCTGGCTCGGCGATGGTCGGGGTGTTGACACCTGTGACACGATCGGGCGGCGAAACCGCCAAAAGCGTCACCTTGAACCCCGAAAGCGTCACCTTGGCCGCCAGAAGCGCCAACTTGCGCGTCAAAGCGTAAACTTGGCAGCCGCAAAAGTGTCGCTTTTGAGGCAAGGCGTGGCCTTGCACCGCAAGCGTCGTCTCGCGCTCGTGGAGCGCTGTCTTTCGGGAGGGTGCGAGCCGGGTCATGCGGTCTGGCTGGCACAGATGGACCGATGTAGGAAAGCACTTCCTTTGATCCTCCCCAAGCTTGTCTCGGAGAGGATCTTGCTACAGCACGTACTTCGAGAGATCAGCATCCTGCGCCAGCCCGGCCAGGCGCTCGCGGACGTAAGCCGCGTCGACCGTCACCGTCTCGCCCTGGCGGTCCTCGGCCTCGAAGCTCACTTCCTCGAGCAGCTTCTCCATCACCGTCTGGAGTCGGCGGGCGCCGATGTTCTCGACGCTCTCGTTGACCTGCGCGGCGATTTTCGCGACTTCGCGGATCGCGTCCTCGGTGATCTCGAGCGTGACCTTCTCGGTGCCGATCAGCGCCTTGTACTGCTCGACCAGGTTGGCGCGGGTGTCGCTGAGGATCGCGACGAAGTCCTCCTCGGTCAGCGCCTTCAGCTCGACGCGGATCGGCAGCCGGCCCTGCAGCTCGGGCAGCATGTCGCTCGGCTTGGCGAGGTGGAATGCGCCGCTTCCGATGAACAGCACGTGGTCGGTCTTCATCGGGCCGTACTTGGTGGCCACCGTGGTGCCCTCGATCAGCGGCAAGAGGTCGCGCTGCACGCCCTCGCGGCTGACCGATCCGCCGCGCACGTCGCTGACCGCGATCTTGTCGATCTCGTCGAGGAACACGATGCCGTTGGCCTCGGCGTTGGCCAGCGCGACGCGGGCGACGTCGTCCTGGTCCATGCGCTTCTCGGCTTCCTCGTCGACCAGCTTGTCCCAGGCATCGGGGACCTTGAGCTTGCGGCGCTTGAGGTTCTGGCGACCCATCGCCTTGCTCATCATCTCGCCGAGATTGATCATCCCGACGCCGCCGGCGCCGGGCATGTCGAACGGCATCGCCGGCGCGTCCTCGATCTCGATCTCGACCTCGACCTCGTTCATCGCGTTCTCGACGATGCGCTGGCGGAAGCTCTCGCGGGTCGCCTCGCTGGCGTTCTCGCCGACCAGGGCCTTGAGCAGCCGGTCCATCGCCGCCTTGCTGGCGGCCTCGCGCACCGCCTCGCGGCGGCGGTCCTTCTCGAGCCGGACCGCGTCTTCGGCGAGGTCGCGGGCGATCTGCTCGACGTCGCGGCCGACGTAGCCGACCTCGGTGAACTTGGTCGCCTCGACCTTGACGAACGGCGCGTCGGCGAGCCTGGCCAGCCGCCGGCTGATCTCGGTCTTGCCGCAGCCGGTGGGGCCGATCATCAGGATGTTCTTGGGGGTGACCTCGTCGCGCAGCTCGGGGCCGAGCCGCTGGCGGCGCCAGCGGTTGCGCAAGGCGACGGCAACGGCGCGCTTGGCTTCGGCCTGGCCGACGATGTGCTCGTCGAGCGCCTTGACGATGGCTTTGGGGGTAAGGTTGTCGTTCATTTCCTGCCTTCTGCTCTCTCCCCTTCAGGGGAGAGATACGGAGACTTGGCGCGCAGCGCCTAGTCGGAGTTGAGAGGGGGAAAGGCGGCACCCGGCCCCCTCTCCCAACCCTCTCCCCTGAAGGGGAGAGGGCTTAGATGGTCTCGACCGTGACCCGGTCGTTGGTGAACACGCAGACCTCGGCCGCCACTTCCATCGCGCGGCGGGCGATCTTCTCGGCGTCTTCCTCGTAGGGATCGAGCGCCTTGGCCGCCGCCAGCGCGTAATTGCCGCCCGAACCGATCGCCGCCACGCCGCCCTCGGGCTCGAGCACGTCGCCGTTGCCGGTCAGGACCAGCAGGGTGTCCTTGTCGGCGACGATCATCAGCGCCTCGAGATTGCGCAGGTACTTGTCGGTGCGCCAGTCCTTGGCCAGTTCGACCGCGGCGCGCAGCAGTTGGCCGTGGTACTGCTCGAGCTTCTTCTCGAGCCGCTCGAACAGCGTGAAGGCGTCGGCGGTGGCTCCGGCGAACCCGCCGATCACCTTGCCCTCGGCGCCGAGCCGGCGGACCTTCCTGGCGTTGGGCTTCATCACCGTGTTGCCCATCGAGACCTGGCCGTCGCCGGCGATGACGGTCTTGCCGCCCTTGGCTACCCCGATGATGGTGGTGCCGTGCCACTGGATCAGGCCGTGGCGGGCCTCTCGCTCGTCCATGGCGGAGATATGGGCCCGTCGCGGCGGTGCTTCAATCCTTCAGGCGGGTCAGCGGCCGCCGGCGACCGCGCCGGCGCCGACCTGGCCGATATTGCCGAACAGGTCCTCGAGGAACCCGCGCTCCTTGCCGAGCGTCGGGGTCTCGTCGTCCTCGGGGCTGATGCGCGCGACCTGCTCTAGCCCGGTGCGCTCGGCACCGATCACGTTGCCGGTGGCATCGAAGCTGACTGCGAGCACCGTGTGCTCGGCGATGCGCGGTGTGGTGAACGGGCGCTGGTTGGTGGTGCTGGAGACGTAATACCAGACCGGATCGCCGAACTGGCTCTGGAAGCTCGGCTGGCCGAGCGCGGCCTGGACCGAGGTGCGGTTGTCGATGCCCGGCTGGACCGAGCGCAGGATCACCTCGTCGGCGAGGTAGCCCTTGTGCCCGACGATCGAGCTGCACCCCGCCATGAGCGCCGCCGCCGCGAGCACCGCGCCGATGCGTACCGTCCGTGCCATTCCTCGACTTCTCCGCCTTGGCGCCTATATCTGCGCGCGAGCCTTACGGGCTGGCGCGCGCCCACGCAATGGCGGGTGCGGCCGCCGCATTGAATAGCCGCTGAATGGACCCGCCATGTCGCTTCTAGCCCGCCTGTTCTCCTCGCGGCCGGACCCGCGCGAGGCGCTGCGGCCGCTGTGGCATCGCACCGTCGAGCTGTCGCGCGAGCCCGCGCTGTACCGCGACGACGGCGTGGCCGACACCATCTCCGGCCGCTTCGACATGATCGCCGCGATCCTCGCGCTGGTCATGCTGCGGCTCGAGCAGGACGGGCTCGCCCAGGAAAACGTCTGGCTGACCGAGCTGTTCGTCGCCGACATGGACGGCCAGCTGCGCGAGACCGGCGTCGGCGACGTCGTGGTCGGCAAGCACATGGGCAAGCTGCTGAGCGCGCTCGGCGGGCGGATCGGCGCGCTGCGCGAAGCGCTCGCGAGCAGGGACGATACGCTCCTCGGAGCAGCGCTCGAGCGCAATGTGACGATGGCCGAAGGGCGCGAGACCGCATCGCTGGCGCGGCGCCTGCGGGCGTTCGCGGCCAAGCTGGCCGGCCTCGGCGGCGACGAGGTGCTGGCGGGGAGGATCGTGCTGTGAGCCAGCCCGAATTCTCGCGCCCGGTCGACGCGCGCCAGCTCGCCACCCGGCCGATCTCGATCGAGGCGAACGCGGAGGAGCGCAAGGCGCTGGCACGCCGCTTCGGCATCGTCTCGATCCAGCAATTGCAGGCGCGGGTCAGGCTCGAGCGTGCCGGCGAGGCCGTGGCCGCCCGCGGCCGCCTGTCCGCCTCGATCGTCCAGAGCTGCGCGGTCTCGGGCGAAGACCTGCCGGTCAGGATCGACGAGCCGCTGGAGCTGCGCTTCGTGCCGGCAAGAGAGCTGGAGGGCGAGGAGATCGAGCTCGACGCGGACGATCTCGACGAGATTCCCTACGAGGGCGACACCTTCGACCTCGGCGAAGCGGTCGCGCAGAGCCTGGCGCTGGCGATCGATCCCTATGCGGTCGGCCCGGAAGCCGAGCAGGTGCGCAAGGAAGTCCTCGGCGACGAAGCCGCGAGCGGGCCGTTCGCCGCCTTGGCGGCGCTGAAGAAGCCGTGAAGCGGACGGTCGCCGCGCTTGCGCTGGCGGCCGGGGCGGGCGGCTGCGCGATGCCTCCCATCGATGAGGCGGCACCGCTGCCTTACATCGCGATCTTGCGGCCGCCTCCAGAGGGGCAGGAGGACATCTTGCTGACCGCCGGACTTCGATCGCGAATCCACATCGACAGCGAGTGCGTGCTGCTCGGCGACACGCGGCGCGTACTCGTCCTGCCGATATTCTATCGCGGCACTAAGGTCGGCCGCGACGCGCGCGGGCTCTACGTTCAGGATCCCCACAATGGCATCCGCTTCCGCGACGGCGAGTCCGTCCGCGGTGGCGGCGGGCAAAGTCCGTTCACCGGACGCGAACTCGACGCCATCCTGCAGCAGCCGGTCCCACAGGTCTGCCTGGGACGTACGAACGGGACGGCCGGTTCGGTCAATCCCGGCCTTCGCCGGGACTGAAAGCGGGTCGCTCAGAACGGGATATCGTCGTCCAGGTCGTCGCCGAAGCCGCCCGCGGGCGGGCCGCCCGGATCGCGTCCGCCGCCCGACGATCCGCCGCCGCCCGAGCCGCCGCCCCAGTCGCCCCCGCCGCCGCCGCCGCCGCGCTGGCCGCCCCCGCCTCCCGGGGCGCCATCGAGCATGGTCATCACGCCGCCGATTCCGCCGACCGAGACCTCGGTGGTGTAGCGGTCGTTGCCCGAGGCATCCTGCCACTTGCGGGTGCGCAGCTGGCCTTCGATGTAGACTTTCGAGCCCTTGCGCAGGAACCGTTCGGCGACGCCCACCAGCCCTTCGGACTGGAGCACGACGGTGTGCCACTCGGTCCGCTCCTTGCGCTCGCCGGTGTTCTTGTCCTTCCAGTTCTCGGACGTGGCGATGCGCAGGTTGGCGATCCGCCCGCCGTTCTGGAAGCTCTTCACTTCCGGATCCTGGCCGAGGTTGCCGATCAGGATGACCTTGTTGACGCTGCCTGCCATGAAAAAATCTCTCCGGGGATCAGAGGCCCGCGGCGACCGCCAGCCAGTAGGTGATTCCCGCGAAGATGTAGGCCAGCGCGAACAGGTAGGCCAACATGAAAAGGGGCCATTTCCACCCATTCGTTTCGCGCCGCGCGACGGCGATCGTCGACAGGCACTGCGGCGCGAAGACGAACCAGGCGAGGAAGGCGAGCGCGGTCGGCAGCGTCCAGCCGGCCCGCAGCTTGGGGATCAGGCCCTCGGCTGCCTGCTCGTCGTCCTCGGCGTCGATCGCGTAAGTCGTGGCGAGCGAGGCGACCGCGACCTCGCGCGCGGCCATCGCCGGGATCAGCGCGAGCGCGATCTCGTGGTTGAAGCCGATCGGCCGCACCACGACCTCGAGCCCGCTGGCGATGTGGCCGGCGACGCTCGCCTCGGACTGGCTCTCGCCCGGGCCGGCCTTGGGGAAGCTGAGCAGCACCCACAGCACGACGGTGACCATGAAGATGATCGTGCCGGCACGGCGCAGGAAAACCCAGGCGCGCTGCCACAGCCCGATCGCGAGGTCGCGCAGCGGCGGCCACTGGTACTTGGGCAGCTCCATGATGAAGCCGGAGGCGCCGCCCTTGGTGACCGAGCGCCGCAGCACCAGCGCCACCGCCATCGCGCCGACGATCCCGGCGACGTAGAGTGCGAACATCACCAGCCCCTGCAGCCCGACCCCCCAGCCGACCGTCGTCGCCGGAATGAACGCGGCGATGATCACCGCGTAGACCGGCAGGCGCGCCGAGCAGGTCATCAGCGGGGCGATCAGGATCGTGGTCAGCCGGTCCTTCGGATCGGCGATCGCGCGGGTGGCCATGATGCCGGGGATGGCGCAGGCGAAGCTGGAAAGCAGCGGGATGAAGCTGCGGCCCGACAGCCCGACGCCGGCCATCAACCGGTCCATGATGAACGCGGCGCGCGCCATGTAGCCCGACTGCTCCATCACCAGGATGAAGGCGAACAGGATCACGATCTGGGGCAGGAACACGATCACCGAGCCGACCCCGGACAAGACCCCCTGGGTCAGGAAGTCCCGGAACAGGTTCGGTGCCAGACTGGCGTTGGCCAGGTCGATCAGCGCGAGGACCCCGCCGTCGAGCGCATCGGCGAACGGCGTCGCCCAGGCGAACACCGCCTGGAAAATCACGAACAGCAGCGCGAACAGGATCGGCGGGCCCAGCCAGGGATGCAGCAGCACCTTGTCGAGCCGCGCGTGGAGCCGGTGCTTCGAGGTCTCGCTGACGATCGCGCCTGTCGCCATGTGATGGGCGGCGAGGCGCCGCTCGGGCAACGAAAGATGCTGATGCGGCTGCGAGCGCTGATCGGTACCGAGCCGCTCTTCGGCCTGGCCCATCGCCTCGCGCAACGCCTCGAGCCCGCGCTTGCGCACCGCCACGGTCGGGATCACCGGCACGCCGAGCGACTGGCTCAGCGCCTCGGGATCGAGCGTGAGCCCGTCGCGCTCGGCGAGGTCTACCATGTTGAGCGCCACGACCACCGGGCGGCCGAGCTCGATCAACTCCTGCGCGAAAACCAGGTGCTGCTCGAGATTGGCGGCGTCGAGCACGATCACCAGCACTTCGGGCTGCGCCTCGCCTGGAAATTCGCCGAAGATCACCCGGCGGGTGACTTCCTCGTCGGGGCTGGCCGCATCGAGCGAATAGCTGCCGGGCAGGTCGAACAGCTCGACCGGCTCGCCCGAGGGCAGCAGCATGCGCCCGGCCTTCCGTTCCACCGTGACGCCCGGGTAGTTGGCGATCTTCTGCCGCGCGCCGGTCAGCGCGTTGAACAGCGCGCTCTTGCCCGAGTTGGGATTGCCGACCAGCGCGGCGGTGCGCAGGCGGCTCATTGACCCAGACCCCACCGGCTTTGCACGCCGCGACGGAGCCGATTTTGACCGGGTGCAAGGCGCGAGGAGGGAGCGATGCTTGCCCCATCGTGACCGACGGGCAACGCAGCAATCGGCCAAGATCGGCCCGCCCCTTCGGGGTCGGTGCGCAAAGCCGGTGGGGTCTGGGTCATACTTCTTCCACCGTCATCGCGCGCGCGTGGCTGCGGCGGATCGCCACGGTCATGCGGCCGATCTCGAGCGCGATCGGATCGCGCCCGGCGAAGATTCCGCGGTGGGCGATGGCCACGCGCGCGCCTTCGTCGATGCCCATCGCGCGCAGGCGCTTGGCCTCCTCGGGCGCGAGCAGGCCCCAGTCGATGGCGACGATCTCGGCGCGGCGCAGCGGCGGCAGATTGTCCAGGGTTAGGGAGGAAGTCACGGGTGAAGGCACCAGGGCGCTTTGCCGGATGGTCGCGCTAATTGCAACTGGTTCTCAATAAAGCTCCTTCCCCTTAGGGGAGGAGCTATCTTGCCGGATACCGGAGCCGACCGAGGAAGCGCGCGACGTCGAACCCCTCGCGGCTCTGCAGCAGCTGGGCCTTGGCCTTTTCGAAGCGCATCACGTTCTCGATCCGCCGGTCGAGAAAGGCGCGAGTCTCGGCCTTGCCCTCGCTCGAGTCCTCGACGTAGACCGCCAGCGTCGAGGTGTAGATGCCGCACAGCAGCGCGCGCTTGGTGTAGTGGTTGTAGTCGGTCGCGGTATCGCCGGCGAGGCGCCACATCAGGTCGGCGCTGTTCCAGCCGGCCTTGAGCGTGCGCGGCAGGTTGTGCGGCATGGCCTGGATCGCGAGCGCGCGGCGCAGCGCCTCTTCCATGCCCGCCGCCGCGTCGAGCCGGAACAGCAGCAGCGTGCGGATTCGGTCGCGCACCTTGAGCCCGGCAAGGTGCCCGTCGGCGAAATGGGCCTGCATCTTCGCGTCGGTCGAGGCGATCCAGGCGCCGATCATGTCCATGGCCCCGCCCGGGAAGGCCAGCCGGGCGACCGCCGCGTCGACCCCGGCGAGCGCCGCGGCCTGGTTCAGCGCGGCGTCGGTCCAGCCGTCGAACACCGCGGCACGCGCGACCTCGGGCGCCAGCGCGAGCCGCAGCTCGTCGAGGGTGCGCTCGTCGCTCAGAAGCTCGGCCCGTAGACCGCGGCGTCGGCGCGCCGTTCGCCCTTGCTCTCGTCATGACGGGCGATCTCCGCCAGCACCGTGCTGTCCCGGCCTTCGAGCCCGGCATAGTCGCGCGCCGAGCGGCCCGAGTTGTCGGTCCGGTCGGGATCGGCCCCGGCCCTGAGCAGCACCCGCATCATCGCCGTGTCGCGGCGGTGCACCGCCAGGATCAGCGGGGTTTCGCCGGTCGAATTCGAAGCATCGACGCGCGCCCCGGAATTGACGAGGTGCTGGATGCCTTCGAAGAAGCCGAGCTGGCTCGCGCGCATCAGCGGCGTCACCCCGCGCCGATCGGCGATGTTGGGATTGGCGCCGCGGTTGAGCAGGTAGACCAGCCAGACCACGTCGCGGCGATCGGCGGCGATGTGCAGGCCGGTGCGGCCGCTCGTCAGGTCGCGCGAGTTGATCAGCGTCGAGCCGGGCTTGCCGAGCAGCTCGTCGGCCTTGCCGACGTCGTTCTTCTCGACCGCCTGCAGGAACAAGTATCCGTCGGAATAGGTCTGTGCCGCGGCCGGCGCGCCGATTGCCAGCGCCGCCGCAAGGATTCCGCCGAAGATCGTCCCGCGCACACTGCCCCCGAACACTGCCGTTCCTCCTTCGAAACTTGCGGACAGACGGTCCGCGCGCCGCCCCTAAGCCCTTGCCGCCCAGCCGTTAGCAGAGCATGAACCGGCGCGCCATGTCCACGCTTCGCAGCCGTTTGCGCGCCCTCGCCCTGCCCGTCGCCCTGCTCGCCGCCAGCTGCGGCGCCGCCCCCGCGGGCGAACCGCCGCTGGCCGGCGCGGCGATCGGCGGCCCGTTCGAGCTGGTCGACTCCCAGGGCGAAACGGTGCGGTGGAGCGACTTCGACGGCAAGTACCGGATGATCTACTTCGGCTACGCCTATTGCCCCGACGTCTGTCCGCTCGACGTGCAGCGCATGATGCGGGGCTACGCCCGGTTCAAGCAGGCGCAGCCCGAACTCGCGGCGCAAGTGCAGCCGCTGTTCGTGACCGTCGACCCGGCGCGCGACACGCCCGCGGTCGTCGGCGAGTTCGCCTCGGCCTTCTCCGACGACCTGATCGGGCTGACCGGCTCGCCCGAACAGGTCGACAAGGCGGCGCAGGCCTTCGCGGTCTACTACCAGAAAGGCGAGGAAGGCAGCGCCGGCGGCTACCTGATGGACCACAGCCGCGCCGCTTACCTGATGGGCCGCAAGGGCGAGCCGATCGCGCTGCTGCCGGTCGAACAGAGCGCCGAGGGCGTCGCCGCCGAGCTGGAACGATGGGTGAGCTGAGGGAACGCTTCTGGGAGCTGCCGCTCGCGGCGCTCGACCGTGCCGAATGGGAAGCGCTGTGCGACGGCTGCGGGCGCTGCTGCCTGCACAAGCTCGAGGACGAGGACACCGGCGAGGTGATCGAGACCAACGTCGCCTGCCGCCTGCTCGACCACGCCAGCGCGCGCTGCACCGACTACAAGCACCGCAAGGCTTTCGTACCCGATTGCCTGCGCCTGACCCCGCAGCTTGTCGAGCAGGTTTCCTGGCTGCCTCCGACTTGCGCCTACCGCCTGCGCGGCGAGGGCGAGCCGCTGCCGCCGTGGCATTACCTGCTGACCGGCACCCGCGAGACCATGGTCCGCGCCGGGGTGAGCGTCGCGGGCCGGGTGGTGAGCGAGGACGATGCCGGCCCGCTCGAGCACCATATCGTCGAATGGAAGCGCGGATGATCGACTGGCTGCGGCGCGGACGCGAGGACCCGCGCGTGACCATCGGCGGACGCGATGTGCCGCTGGCGATCCGCCGCCATCCGCGCGCGACGCGCCTGACGATGCGGCTCGCGCCCGACGGCAGCGAAGTGCGCATCACGCTGCCGAAATGGGGCCGCACCGCCGACGCGTTGGTGTTCGCGCACAAGCGCATCGACTGGCTCGAGGGTCAGCTGGCCGCGGTCCCGCGCGCCGCTCCGCCGGAGCCGGGCGGGACGGTGCCTCATCGCGGGCGGCCCCTTGCCATCGATTGGCGGCCGGGTCTGCCGCGCAAGCCGGCGCTCGAAGACGGCCGGCTTTGCCTGGGCGGACCGGCCGAGACCGTGCCGGCGCGGGTGCGGCGCTGGCTCGAGACCGAGGCCTTGCGCCTGCTCGGCGAAGACCTCGCGCATTATTGCGAGCGCGCCCGCGTGCCGGTGCCGCGGCTGCGCCTGTCGCGCGCGGTGCGGCGCTGGGGGAGCTGCTCGAGCCCGAAGAACGACACCTCGTGCATCCGCGTCAACTGGCGGCTGGTCCAGGCGCCCGATGCGGTGCGCCGCTCGGTGGTCGCGCACGAAGTCGCCCATCTCGTGCATTTCGACCATTCCCCTGCCTTCCGGGCGCTGCTCGCCGAGCTGTTCGAAGGCGATCTCAAGGCGGCGGACGGCTGGCTGAGGCAGCACGGGCGCGGGCTCTATGCGCCCTTCGGATAGCCCCTAACTACGTATTAACGCTGATTGGGTATGAGGGGCGGATGACCCGCCCCGGACCTGTCCTTGCCGCGGCGATCGCGCTGCTTGCCGCGGCCCCGGCGTCGGCGGACGAAGCGGCGTGCGAGCTGTGCCTGCCGAGCCTGCGGCCCGACGCCGAGCGACCGCTGCGGATAGAGGTCGAGAACGGGCTGCAGTTCAGCCGCCTGGCCCTTCACGGCAAGTTCGACAGCGGAGCCGAAATCGATCCGCAGACCGGCGAGAAGCGCGTCGACGCCGGCATGGTCGACCTCGGCGGCATGTCCTACCAGGGCCGGGCGCGCGTGACCGGCGAGCCGCTGCGCCCCGTCCGCATCGAGCTGCCCGGACGGGTGCAGTTGCGCAGCCCCGACGGCGCCGAAGCCGAGTTGAGCGGATTCGTCACCGACCTGCCGCCGGTGGCGATGCTCGACGAGACCGGCACGCTCGAATTCGCGTTCGGCGCGCGGCTTTCGACGCAAGGCGCGCGCGGCGGCAACTTCCGCGGCCGCATCGCCATCCGGGTCGACTACTTCTAGGGTCTGGACCCCAGGCGAGGTCCGGGGCTGGCGGTCCGCCGCCGGAAGGCCTATCTTCCCCCGCATGCGTGGTTACTTTGGAAGGTTCTCGCCGCGCGGCGGGTTCGAGGATTTCCTCGCCTACTGGCGGCAGCCTACGCCGTACCGCTGGCAGATCCTCGGCGTCTCGGTGGCGCTGACCTTCACGGTGATGGTGCTGTTCGTGCCGGAGAGCGAGCGCATCGAGCCGCGCTCGCCGGACGTGACCTATATCTCCACCTTCGCGCCCGACCGCACCGACGAAGAGATCATCGCCTCCAACATCGCCAACCAGCGACGCCAGGACGAGCTGCGCGCCCGGCGCGCGGCGCTCGAGGAGCGCAAGAAGGAACTCTACCGCCAGCTCGGCCGCGCCACCGGGGTCGACGTCGATGCGATGGAGGAACGCCTGGCGCGCGAGGAGCGCGAGCTCGCCGCCCGTGAAGCCGCGCTTCGGCAGGCTCAGGACGAGCGGGCCCGGACCACGGGTGAGCAATAGCGAGGACGCGCGCTGGCTGGCGGGGGCGGCCGCCCTGGCCGAGCGCGCCCGCCCGCTGAGCCGGCCCAATCCCGCCGTCGGCGCAGTCATCGTCAGGGACGGCATCGCGGTCGGCAGGGGCTGGACCCGGGCCGGCGGCAGGCCGCATGCCGAGGCGGAGGCGCTGGCGCAGGCCGGCGAAGCGGCGCGCGGCGCCACGCTTTACGTCACCCTCGAGCCCTGCGCCCATCTTTCGGACCGCGGCCCGCCCTGCGCCGACCTGCTGGTCGCGGCGGGGATCGCCCGGGCGGTGATAGGGGTCGGCGACCCCGACCCGCGCACCGCGGGCGCGGGCATCGCGCATCTCGCGGCGCACGGCATCGCCGCCGATCTGACGCACGACGCGGCCTGCCGCGCGAGCCTCGCCGGGTACCTCGCGCGAACGGCGCTTGGCCGGCCGCACGTCACGCTCAAGCTCGCGGTCACCGCCGACGGTTTCGTCGCCCGCGCCGACGGCACCAGCAAGTGGATCACCGGCGAGGCGGCGCGCGCGCACGTGCACCGCGAGCGAGCGCGCTGCGACGCGATCCTCGTCGGCGGCGCGACCCATCGCACCGACGCGCCGGGGCTCGACGTGCGCCTGCCCGGGCTCGAGGACCGCAGCCCGCGACGCCTGGTGCTGACGCGCCGCGACGCGCCCCCCGGGTGGGAAGCGCTGGCCGAGCCCGCCGGCATCCGCGGCCTTGCCGGCGTGCAGTACCTGCTCGTGGAAGGCGGGGCGCAGGCGGCGGACGCGTTCTTGGCCGCCGGACTGGTCGACCGGCTGCTCCTCTACCGCACCTCGGGAAAATTCGGCGAAGGCATCGCGGCGTTCCGCGATCCCGGACCGGGTGGTGTCCCCGCCGGCTGGCGCCTCGCCGACCGCCGGCGGCTTGGCAGCGATACGCTCGAAGTCTACTACCCGGCCAAGAACGAAGGGGCCTGAATGTTCACGGGAATCGTCACCGCCATCGGCACGATCGAGAACGTCGAGCAGCGCGCCGACCTGCGCGTTCGCATCACCTGCCCGTTCGATCCGGACACCATCGCCATCGGCGCCTCTATCGCCTGCTCGGGAGTGTGCCTGACCGTGGTCGAGCGCGGCGCCCTTCGACAAGCTCAGGGTGATCGGGTCGAAGGAGCGTGGTTCGCGGTCGACGTCTCGGCCGAGACCGTCAGCCGCACCGCCGAGGGCTTGTGGCGCGAAGGCCGGCGGGTGAACCTCGAGCCTTCGCTCAGGCTCGGCGACGAGATGGGCGGGCACATCGTCTCGGGTCACGTCGATGCCGTCGGCAAGATCGCCGACTGGCAGCCCGACGGCGCCTCGACCCGCCTGACCGTGCGCGCGCCGCGCGCGCTGGCGCCGTTCATCGCCCCCAAGGGCTCGATCGCCGTCGACGGCGTCTCGCTGACCGTCAACGAAGTCGCCGACCGCGCCGACGGTTCGGTCGATTTCGGCCTCAACGTGATCCCGCACACCAGCGAAGCCACCACCCTCGGCGAGATCGCCCAGGGCGCCGAGGTCAATCTCGAGATCGATACCGTGGCGCGTTACCTGCAGCGGCTGGAGAGCTTGCGGGCAAGTTGATCAGGACAGCCTATGTCCGCTTCGGCCCGTTGCGAATGCAACTCCTTTCCTTCGTCATTCCCGCGAAAGCGGGAACCCAGTAGGCTCTGCGGGTGCAGCGCGAGTTCCAACCCACGGTGTATCTGCTGGCGAACCGGCGCAACGGGGCGATCTATACCGGCCTCACGTCCGACTTGATCCAGCGAATCCACCAGCACCGCGAGGGCGCGATCCCCGGCTTCACCCGCGAGCACGGGATCAAGCGGTTGGTCTGGTTCGAGCAGCACGCCACGATGGAGCAAGCGATCCTGCGCGAAAAGCGGATCAAGAAATGGCTCCGCGTTTGGAAGCTGGAGTTGATCGAGCGAGATAATCTCGGCTGGCGGGACTTGGCGGAGGACCTAGGCTTTCCGCCATTGGAGCCGACTGGGTCCCCGCTTTCGCGGGGATGACGAAACTTGGGATGCGTGCAATATCGTGAATCGACCCATTTCGACATTCGTAAGAGATCAATCTGGGGCAATTAGATCAAACTCTGGAGGGAGATGGTAATTTTGAGCCGCTGATTGCCTAATCCTGTAGCCGTCACTCGTAAGCACGAAATCCTCCGGGTTGGGTAGACCTCCCGAAAGTATGGGCAACGACTTCGTCTCGGGCCATCTTTTCCGAATTATCTCAATGGCAGCTTCTCTGAACGGGGTTTCCTGTTCCGGATTTTTCCCTCGGTTGAATGTTGCCCAGACTCTTCCACGGTGAAAGAGATCGCTCACAGTGGCTACCAGTTGATCGTCATCTTCTCCGCGCCAAACCGTGATTGAAAGCGTCGGCCGCTGATTAGGCTCTAAGATGTCGCTATCGTCATGGTAGCGCGCGGAGCGAAGGCTGACATCATCTACGTGAAGGCCGCTGTGCTGACTGGCCTCGCCGCCAAGCAAGGCAACCAGTTCCTCGCGTTCCGTCGCAACATCCAACGGTATTTCGACCGCCTCAACCCAATGAGCAGCCTCTTGATTGGGCGTGCATGCGAGCAGGGATAGGGAAAATATCCCAACTGCAAGTCGCCATCGCATATCGCCACACTACCAGTTTCCGCCGATCCGGGGAACGTCCGCTACTCACCATTGCGGACTTCGCGACCCTCACTCGCCGTAGACATTCCCCGTCGTCGCCTCGATCGCGATCGGGCCGACCAGCGAGGCGACGATGCCCGGCCCGGTCTGGTCGGGGCGGCGCGCGTCCATGCGCATCTCGTTCATGCCGATGTGCGCGACGACGTGGCGGCTGAACGGGATCACCGTGCCGTCACCCCAGTCCTGGTGGACGATGTCGAACTCGAGCGTGTCGCCGCGGATCACGAAGTTCTGCAGCGCGCCGTGGGTGTAGGGGTTGTCGCAGCGGCCGCAGGCGAGGCCGAACAGCGCGTCGCCGTCCTTGCGGATGACGAAGTACTGCTTCTCCATGCCGACGCCGAAGCCGAGCCAGACGCCCACGACGGCGTCGGCGGTGATCTGCCGCCATGGCGCGGGCTGGACGTAAGGCGCGGGCGGGCCTCCCCCTCCCCCGCCGGCCCGCGGCGGGAGCACCGGCACCGGCGGCGCGTCGGGCGGCAGGATCGACTGCACGTAAGGCCCGGGCGTGGGCCCGCGCGGGTCCTTGATCGCGACGTGCCCGAGGACCTCGCCGGCCGCGCCTCGGTAAGTGACCACCAGCTTGCCGTTCTCTAGCCTCGCCTCGGCATGGTCTTCGGACCGAAGCGACCCGTCGAGCTCGAGGTGCCGGATGGTGAACGCGATGCCGCTGTCCGGGTCGAAGGTGCCTTCGAGCGGCGCAAGCGTGGTGCCGTCGGCACAATGGGTGCAGTAGTAGCCGGTGACCCGCTCGCCCTCGATTACGAACTGGTAGACGCGTGGCGCGCCCGCGTCGGTGCGCCAGCCGCCGCGGTACCAGTCGGCGTCCTCGGCCGACGCCGGAGCCGCCAGAAGGCCCGCCGCGGCAGCGGCCCAGAGCAGCCTCATCGCCCGAGCGAGGCCCTGATATCTGCGACCGAGGTCAGCCGGTCGGGATTGAGCGAGTGGATCGACATGATCCGCTCCGGCTGCAGCCCGAGCCGCTCGATGTTGTCGAGGAACACGCCCGTGCCGAACACCGGCGGGTCGGGCACGGGATTGCTCGGCGGCGGCAGGTTGAACATGTCGGCGTAGACCAGGATGCGCTCGTTCGGCAGGTAGCCGACCACGAGGCCGTCGGCGTGCGGCAGGCCCTTGATCACGTGGATCTCCAGGCGCCGCGTGGCATCCTCGAACACCTTGAGGTCGCCGTCGAAGCCCTCGACCACCGGCGCCTTGCCGCCCGCCGGAATCGCATCGGGCGCGAGCGTGCGCGGGGCGCTGAGCGCGCTCTGCAGGAAGCGCGCGTTGACCTGCGGGGTGACGATGGTGATGCCCTCGGCGACTACCGCGGCGATCCCGCCGGTGTGGTCGAAGTGGTGGTGCGAGATCACGCCGTAGCGGATCGGCTTGTTCGGAATGACACGCTTGGTCTCGGCGATGATCGCCTGCGCGCGGGCGTCGTTCTGCGGGCCGGGCTCGAACAGCACGACATGGTCGGCGAACTCCACGGCCAGCGCGTTGTAGGCGCCGCGGATGCGCCACACGCCCGGCGCGAGCAGTTCGGAGGCGGGCGGCGGCGCCGCGCCTGGAGCGGGCGGCGGCGGGGCCGGGAAGTTCGGCGGCGGCGGCGCCACCGCGCGCTCGGCGACGTCGACCGGATTGGCCTGCACGCCGAGCAGTTGCACCTCGAAGGTCGGCCAGCCGGCGCGCTTCTGCGTGATCGTGCTCGGGAACATCAGGCCATCGAGGTCGCGCCAGTCCTCGAAGGTGGTCACGACCCCGAGGTCGCCGAAAACCGGCGCCTCGACCCAGGTCTCGACCGCGTGGACCAGGTTGTCCGGACCGATCCAGCCGACCACCTTGTACGGCTGCCCGGCGGGCGACTTCTGCGGCGGGCTCCACGTCACTACGCGGAAGTCGGTGCCTTCCCGCGTAACGTTCTCGACCGTCGCGGAGTTGGCCTGCGCGCCCTTGAGGAAGCCCCACGGCGTGGTCCAGATCTCGAGGTGCTGGCCCCAGGCGAGGTTGGCCGGTCCGGCATACTGGTTGAACGGCCCCTGCGCCGCCGCCCCGCCGGTGACCGGCACCGCCCAGGTCACCGCGGTGGCGCGCGTGGCGGGCTGAGTGAAGTCGATCCAGCGGGTAAAATCGTTGAGGTTGGTGCGCGGCCACGGCCCGTTGGCATTGTTGTTCTGCCCCACCTGGAACGTGGCGCCCGAACCCCACAGCTTGATCGAGTTCAGCTCCTCGATCCCCATCGCCCGCGCCGACGCGGCGACGACCGCCTCGGCGCTCTGCGCGGCGGCGCCCTGTGCCAGGCCGAAAGCCATCAGCACGGCGATGCAGATGGTTCGCGCGATCCTAAGGACCATGGCTACTCTCCCCGTTGAGACCGTGTCTTGATGACCGGTGTAATGCACGGGCCGGCGACCGCAACCGCGCAAATTCGATACTTGCCGAAACTCGCCGGCAACGGCATCGTGGCTGCCGGACGGAGGGTCGCGCCGATGAAGCATTACCGCGTGAACAAGGTCGCCAAGCCCGGCGGCGTCACCTTGAAGCGGAAGGACATTCTCGCGTCTGGAGACGAAGAGGCGGTCGAACGCGCGGAGCAGGACGAGGATTGTCCGACGTGCGAGGTCTATCGGGACGGAAAGAAGGTCGGCCAGGTCCTCTGACTCGAGGGGCCCGCGCCCGCTTGCCTATGACGCGAGCGGCCCGGCGGCGAAGCTCTCGCGGGTGATCTCGTAGACCACGTGTTCGACCGGGCGGCCGGCGCGCTCCTCGACGAAGGTTTCGCCGGTCAGGCGGCCGCCGATGTTGGCCATGGCCTTGCGTGATATCACGTTGTCCGCGCCGATGCGGAACACCACCCGCTCCACGTCCTCGAACGCATGCGCCAGCATCAGCCGCTTGAATTCGGCGTTGTAGCCGCGGCCCCAGTAGCCGCGGCCCAGGAAGCTCCAGCCGATCTCGAGCTCGTCCTCGAGCCGGTCGCTGAACTGGAACCGCGACGAGCCGATCACCTCGCCCGTTGCCCGGTCGACGATCGCCAGCGCCCCGCCCTTGGCCAGCGCATCGTCGAAGAACGCGCGGAACACCGGCTCCTGCCAGCGGTCGTGCGACGGGTGATTGGCCCACAGCTCGCGGTCGGAGGCGACCGCGAAAAGCGCGGGCCAGTCGGCCTCGGTCAGCGGCCTCAGCATCAGCCGCTCCCCCTCGAGGACCGGCTGGCGGTCCATTCAGGCGTCTACCCGCGCCGTCACATCCGCCAGCGCGGCGACGAACTTCGGCAGATTGCCCGTCGTCAGCCCGGCGATGTTGATGCGCCCCGAGCCGGCCATGTAGACGCCGTGGTCGGTGCGCAGCCGCTCGATCTGCTCTTTCGAGAGCGGCAGGGTCGCGAACATGCCCCGCCCGCGCGCGATCGGCAGCAGGTCGACCGCGCCTGCCTTGCCGACCTGCCCGAGCGCGGCGCGCACCTGGCGGATGCGGGCGCGCATCTGGTCGAGCTCGTCGAGCCACAGCGCGGTGGTCGCCTCGTCCTCGAGCACCAGGCGGACCGCGGCGGCGCCGTGATCGGGCGGCATCGACCAGGCGGCACGGGCCAGCGCATGGCCGTTCGAGAGGACGCGGGCAAGCTGCTCGGCATCCTTCGCATAGACGTAGAGTGCGCCGACGCGGTCGCGGTAGAGGCCGAAGTTCTTGTCGCACGAGTAGGCGATCAGCGCCTCGGGCACCGCCGCGATCACTGCGTTGGCGCCGTAGGCGTCCTCTCCGAGCCCCTCGCCGAGGCCCTGGTAGGCGAGGTCGACGATCGGCAGCACCGGGCCGTCCGCTAGCAGAGCGGCGATCTCGTCCCACTGCGCGGGGGGGTAGTCGATGCCTGTCGGGTTGTGGCAGCAGCCGTGCAACAGCACAGCGTCTGCCCCGGAATCATTGGCGCCGGCGCCGGCCAGCGCTTCCTTCAGTGCATCGAAGTTCGCCGTGCCTTCGCTCGTGGCGTGAGGGAAGCCGACCAGTTCGAGGCCGAGGTCGGCGAGGATCTGCGCGTGGTTGGGCCAGCTCGGCGTGCCCATCAGCACGCGGGCGACACCGGCCTTCTTCGCCAGCGCCAGCGCGAGCCGCACCGCGCCGGTCCCGCCGGGGGTCTGCATCCCTTCGATCCGGCCGCCGCGCGTGGGGTCTTCGCCGAATACATAAGGCATCAGCGCATGGACGAAGCCCAAGTCGCCTTCGGGGCCGAGGTAGGACTTGGAGCCCTGCTCGGCGACCAGCTCGCGCTCGGCCGCCTTGATCGCGCCGAACACCGGCGTCTCGCCCTGGCCGGTGCGGTAGACGCCGACGCCGAGGTCGATCTTGTCGCCGCGCGGGTCGGCGTCGTGAAGCTTGATCAGCGCGAGGAGCGCGTCGGGCGGCTGCTGGGTGAGGTTGTCGAGCATGGCGGCCGCTCCATGCCTACAGGGCCGGGCATGGGCAAGCGCGATTTCTTCCCTCCCGCATGCGAGAGGGAACCGGCATCAGAAAGGCATCCAGCGCTGGCGCTTCGAGAACTTCATGTAGCCTGCGTTGACCCCGAGCCTCAGACCGGCGCCGGCGCGGATCGGGATCAGCACCACCCTGTCCTTGCGCAGGTAGCTGGCGTTGAAGCCGCCGACCAGGTAGGCCGAACCTTCTCCCGCCGGGTAGCGCTCGTAGAGCTGCTCGGTGTCGTGAAGGTTGTAGACCAGCACGAACGTGCTGCCGGCATTGGCCCCGAAGTCGAAGCCGACCGAAGGGCCGGTCCAGTACACCGGCATCTGCCCTTCGACCTTGTGGAACAACGTGCCCGAGCCGTAGCGCGCGCCGAGCACGAACGCCCCCCCCGCCTCCCGGCCGACGATGTAGCCGTTGGGCTCGCCCTGCTTGCTCAGCACGTCCTCGATCAGCCGCGCGAGACCCTCGGCGCCCTTGCCGAACACGCCCTCGGCCGCGCCGATCAGGTCGTCCTGCTTGTAGGTATCGCTCTGCTGCGCGGCGGTGAGCTGACCTTCCGCCGGGTTGGTGCCGGCAGCGGCCGGCGGAGTGTAGAGCGGCTCGGGCGCGGCCGGGGCGGGATCGACCGGCACGCGGTCGTAAGTGATCGGCTTCGACGCCTGCGGCTGCGCCAGGTCGCCGTCGATCGCGGTGTCGGGATCGATCGTCTGCATGCCCTGCGCGGCGATCGGGGCCCCGGCACAGGCCGCGGTGAGCGTGAGCACCACGCCGAGCGCGCGGCGGCGGCAGTAGGCGGCTAGCTGCATCATCATGTCGTGGCCCCTCCAGAACGGACCTGTCCGCCGACAGAAGAATCCTCCTCGCCTGAAGCGGCAATGAATGCGCGGCGAGGCGAGTCCGTTTTACGGCGAACCGAGTCTCCAATAGGGCGCGGCGCGGCCCTTGCCGCCGCACCGGGCCGCCGTTATAGCCCGCCGGCTGCCGCGATCCGGAGACGTGGGTGAGTGGCTGAAACCAGCGGTTTGCTAAACCGCCATACCGGGATTACTGGTATCGAGGGTTCGAATCCCTCCGTCTCCGCCAGCCATGCTGCCAAACGGCCGCCGCTGAACGCGAACAGGTTGGGGCCGGGCGCATCGATCAGGCCGCTTGCGCGAAGAGTTTCACTTGATTCCGCAGCCACGCCAGCCCGGCGTCGCTGGAGCGGGTCAGGTGGTGCTGCATCATTTCGCGCATCGCCGGCAGGTCGAAGGGCGCGTCGGCGACCGCGAGGTCGAACACAGGCGCCGCCGCTTTGGCCAGCCTCTCGTGCATCACCGAAAGCCTCCCCGTCCCGCGCAGCAGCCAGGGCACCTGAATGAAGGACTGGGCTATCACTTCGATCCTGCGCTCGGGCGCGCGCTTGCCGAGAATGTTCTCGATGAAGGTGTCGCGGTCGGAGATCCTCACCGCAACGTGCCCGCTTGCGAGGTAGTGTTCCACCGTGATCGGGCCGGCGAAGACCGGATTGTGCTTCCACCCCGCAACGACGTGACGTTCCTCGAACAGCAACTCCCTGGGATGGTCCGAATCCGTGAATTCCTCGGGCGTGACGAGCAGGTCGATCTCGCCGTCCTCCAGCCGCCGGTTGCTGTCCGAACTGGGGAGCGCGAGGTCCAGCCTGACACCCGGCGCCTGCTCCTGCAGGATACCGACCAGCGGAGCCAGCAGCACCGTGGTGATGTAGTCCGACGCATCGATGCGAAAGCGCCGCCTGGAGGTGGCGGGTTCGAAGGCCGTGCCCGTGGCGATCAGGCTCCGCAGTCGCGCGATCGCTGCTCCCACTTCGGGCGCGAGCGTGAGGGCGTGCTGGGTCGGCACCATCTGCTTGCCGTAAAGCACCA
>Ga0307505_10000846_pt1 | contig 29599 bp, 21 predicted proteins | sample 23_S_MG_FD_202183 | JGI IMG/M metagenome (GOLD analysis project Ga0307505, IMG submission 202183) | Soil microbial communities from Populus trichocarpa stands in riparian zone in the Pacific Northwest, United States - 23_S | ecosystem: Environmental > Terrestrial > Soil > Riparian zone > Trees... | reverse complement strand
GCCTCGCCCCCACCTCCGATGATGGAATCGAGGGAAAGCTCGTCTAACGCCGGAGGCAGCAGCACCAGCATGGTCGTCTGCTGAGCCGGACCAAGGGCGGCGGTGATGGCGACGGTCTCGCTCGTCGCGACGGCGGCGGTGGAGAGCTCGAAGGCGGCCGTCGTCTCACCGGCCGGCACGTCCACGCTCGCGGGGACCGTGACGGCTGGATTGTTCGAGGCGAGTGCGACGGCGAGACCACCAGCGGGGGCCGGAGCCGTCAATGTCAAGAGTCCTTCGGCTTCCAGTCCTCCCGTCATTTCTGCCGCATCGAGCGAGAGCTCCGCGATTCCGTGCGAGGCCGTGGTGATGAGTCGCACGCCCCGTCCGTCATACGAAAACGTGCTTGCGCCGCCGACCGCCAAAAGGTTGCGCGGCGAATAGAGATTCGAGATCGAGCCCACGGTGCGCTCGTTACCGGCAGCGTCGTAGAAGACGCTGTGGCTTTGGCTGGCGTCCGTCACGGATTCCAGCTTCGCAGTGGGCTGATCATAGAAAAAGGAACGGCTGATTCCACTGCCCAGGTACGACGAGATGAGATTGCCCATCGCGTCGTACTCGTATTCGCTGTTTCCCCAGAGTGAGCTGCCGCTGACCAATGCGGTCAGGCGGTTCAGGTCATCGTACTGGATCGAGTGGCGGCTATAGCCAGCGTCGAGGGCATCCGCGATCGCGGTGATGTTGCCTGCGGCGTCGTGGGAGTATTCATACGACGCGATCATTCCCGAAGGGCCCGTCAGAACATTGGTCGTGGGCCGGTAGCGAGCGTCATAGGTCGTCGTCCGGGTGGTGCCATTCCCCATGACGATCTCCTTCGCCGGGCCGAATGGCAGGTAGGACGCGGACGAAACAAGCGTCGTGGCTCCGGTGATGGCGGAGGAGGGTCGGGAGGCGTAGTCGAAGGTGTAGTCGACGACGCGACCACCCGGGTGGATGATCCGCGATCGATTCCCGTCCTGGTCGTACCGGTACGCGGTGGTGTAGTCGTTGCCTGCGACCGTTCGCGTTTCGCTCAGGAGAAGTCCCCGACGATCGTATTCATACTCGGTGGCACCGGCTGGGTCGGTCATGGTGGAAAGCCGGCCCATCCCGAACGGGCCGTCGTCGTAAGTCCAGGACACGGTCTCCGTCTCGCCCGCGCGCTCTGAGAATGCGGACGACACTCTGCCCAGGACGTCGTAATCGCGTGTTGTGATTGCGTCGTTGGCGTCGGTGGACTCCACCATTTGCCCAGCCGGGTCATACTCATAAGTGGTGACGCCGGTCACCGGGCTGTCCTGCCGGATCATCTGCCCGAAGTCGTCGTAGACGTACTGCGTGACGTTTCCGTTTGGATCGGTCACTCCGACCAGATTGCCGTGGGCGTCGTATTGATACGTCGTATTGACCGACCCGCCCGGTGCGCTGGCCAAAGTTTGAGTCACTTTCTGCAAGCGGCCGCCCGGGTCGTAGGTGTAGAGCGTGTTCGGTGTCGCATGGTTCTCGTCGCGAACCGTGTCCAGACGTCCCGCGGAGTCGTAGGTGTAGGCGGTGCTGGCCCCTCCCGGATGGGTCTGGGTATCCAAGCGCCCTTCGCTGTCGTAGGCGAAGGTCTCCCGCCGCTTCTCGACCCAATTGCCACTCTCGCGTGCCAACTGGCGCTCGACGCTTTTCTTGCCACTGGCAGGGTCATAGGTCGTCTCGACCTGCTCGCGGAGATCCGTGCTCGTGGGGCCGCGTGAAACGGTGGCCAGTCTTCCACGGGCGTCGTAGTCAAAGACTGTGATTCGGCCGCCTGCGGTCGTTTCCGAGGCGAGGGGACCGTGATCGTCATAGATCCGGGTGGTGATCAAGTCCACGATGCACAGCGGGTCGATTCCCGTGTCGCAGCCTGAGACTGCTTTCAGTGTGCTCGTGCCAAGCCGTCCGATGCTGTCCGTCGTGGATTCCGTGACGACACCGTTGGCGTCCACGATTCGCGTCGCGTTGCCAAACCAGTCATAGAGGTCGAAGCGCGTGATCTGGCCGGCGGCATTTCGCATCGCTGCCAGGCGTCCGCGCGAAGAGGCTGGAACCGAGACATCGAGGGGATGGTAGACGAGCTCCGTCACGTCCGGCACGTCGGTGCGGGGACCGTCCACACGCTTGAGAAGTTTGGGTTGAGGCAGCGTCGTGGGGAACGGGCTGCCGGGGTCGAACACAGCCCCCTCGGTCCCATCGTAATAGGTGTTCGTCGTCGTGCGGGTTTGCTGGACGGCTGTCGGGAAGCCGGTCCATCCGGTCATGCTTCTCGTGAGCTCGCGACCGGTCGCCGGGTCATAGGTGAGCTGTTCGGTACGGCTGGCGCCACTCTCGCGGACGCTGTCGCTGGTGATGGTGGTGGGCCTGTCCGGCCAGTTCGGGTCTGCGAAGGCGTACGAGGTGGTCATCGAGGCACTACTGTTCTCGAGCGCGGCGGTAGCCAGCGAGCTCGATTCCAACCGGCAAGAATTCGCGGCGGTCGCGGGATCGCAGCCTGCCGGTCGAAGATAGCTCGTCGTGCTGGTGAGGAGGGGGCCGGTGTAAGTGTTGGTGGTGATGTAGCCACTGCCGTCTTGGCGGCGGAGGACGCGGCCTCGGGAATCGTGAGCGACGATTTCGTCGCGTGTACCGCAACTGGAACAACCGCCTGTGCGTTCCACGACTCGTTGCGCACCGCCGGAGGCCTCGAGGATGGCATCGGTGACTGCTCCGCCCGAAGTGGTGATTCGAGTTCTGGTTTGGCCCGCCGAGGGAGCGGCGAGGTCGTACTGGATGCTGGCGATCTCATCGGAAGGTCCCGAGGAGCTCGTTGCCCTGCCGGACGCGTCGTATTCATGTGACTCGATCAGGTTGCCAGCCGCATCCCGAGCTTCGGTGATGCCGCCTGTCCCGTACAGGTAGGTTCGCCAGGTCCCGTCAGGTCCCGTCACTTCGTCCAGAATTCCATTGGCATCGTACTGATAGGTCCAGGTCGCGCCGGAGCTCGTGGAGATCGATTGCACGAGATCGTTCTCCACCGTCATCGTCCATGTCATTCCCGACCAGCTATCCGTGGCAGTGATGCCGGTGATGAATCCGGCGATATCCGTGTTCCGGACCACTTCCAGCGTGCGGCCCGTGGCGACGTCCCGCAACCCGGCGAAGAAACCGCCTTCTGAGTCAAAGAGGGTCTCGATCTGCCCAGCCGGTGGACGATAGGCGTAAGCGCGCGTGGACTCGTCGAAAACGAGTGTTCCCGGCCTGGGCACACCGGTGGGCCAGATCTGAGTGCCGTTTCCGCTAAATGCGACCTGTTCGTTCTCGGGAGTCGTGAAATGAATCAGTTCCGGTCCGGATACGGAGGATTCGATGTTGATGACCTGGTCGAACATCGTCGTCCAGCCCACTCCGAAGAAACCATCGCGGCCGTGGCCGCTGTTGAAGGTTCGGTCGAGAGCCCGACCCATGAGCGGAGGAAGCGGGTCGGTGTCGGCGAGACGCATGTTTCCATCGACGAGCGAGACTGGGTCACCGACCGACGCGTTGCAGGTGTCGCATTCCACGGCGCCGTATCCCGTCTGCACGCCCTCGCACTCGCCTCCTTCGTCGAAGAAGCTTGCCTCAACCTGAAACTGCACCTGCCGTGCAGTCGACGGAGTATCGACGTCATTGACCGCGAATGGACCGTTGCTTGCCAGTTCCGGGTCGGTTCCTGTCCACGCCTCCACGACACTGCCGGAGTACGACCGCCCTTTCGCGTCCTTCCATGGCAGAGTCTTCAGGATGAGAGATCGCTCGGTGGACCCAGTCGGGAACTGATAGCTGACCGTTACGGACGCACGATCGCGCGCGGTCTTCTTGACCGTGATGACGGGTTCCGCTTGAGATGCCGGGCCACACTTTGGAAACCGGCTGATCTCAACGCCGATCATTGCGCCTGTGTAGTTGACTCCGTGGGAATAGCAACCAGAGTCGGGGGTGGTCGATATCACGGTAGGCGATTCAAAAGTGCGAGTGGTCTTCAAGTACAACGTCGTGTTTTCGACGGCGGAAAGGCTGCCTACAACGAGGATTCTCGGCGTGCCCGGGATCGGATCGGCGGGGTCCACCTCGTATAAATCGCAGCTGGCTGGAGTGATGTGCGGGCTGACGGTCATTCCAAAGGACTCCAACAGATTGTCGCTTTCGTCGCGCACCTCGACATCCAGCACTTCAGGCGAAAATGACCACACTTCCTCGACCTGGTTGCATGTCCAGCTCCGGTCGAAAGCGGTGGCGGGTGTAACTGACCACTCGATCCGGACTTTCTTGGTCCCTCGATCCACCTCGTGCGAGCTCCAATACGAATACTGTTCGTCATTCTGCACGGGCCGGCCTGCCGGCGCCGCGACAATGACGCAGAAACCGCAACCCCAGCGCCGTCCGCGTTCCGTGCCACGTGAACAGGTGGCCGGGGAAGGGTCCGATCACGCGAGGTCCCGTGATTCTCGAAGCGTCTTCCTCGGTGAAGACGTAGGGCTCGTCGGGGAGGAAGACGAGGTCGGGCTGGAGCGCGAGGACTGCTTCGAGATCGAGTTGCGGGTAGCGCGTGTGATCGACGAGGACGTTGCGTCCGCCGGCGACTTCGACGAGGTGGGAGACGTAGGTGTCTCCGCCGCACCACATCCAGGGATTCTTCCAGATCGGGCAGGCGAAGGTGAAGGGCGCCTGAGGCATGGCCGCGATCTCGTCCTTCAACGCGGCGACGAGCTCCGTGGCGCGATGGCGACGGTGGTGCAGCTCGCCGAGTTGGGTGAGGAGGGTGGCCACGTCGGCGACGCTCTTCGGTTCGGACACGAACACGGGCGCAAAGGCTTCGATGGCCTCGCCGTGGCGGCGGAGGTTCTCCTCGAGGTTCATGTGCACGAGGTCGGGGGCGAGAGTGCGGATCTCTTCGATGCGAGGATTTTTCGTTCCGCCGAGGCGGGGGCGGTCGAGGTCCGGCGGGAAGATGCAGAAGTCGGTGATGCCCACGACTTGCTCGCCTGCACCAAGGTCGAACAGGGTCTCGGTCAGCGACGGCACGAGCGACACGACACGGCGCGGTGCCTGAGCTGCGTCGAACGCGCGACCGCGGAGGTCGACGATCACGGCCGTGCGGCTCGGCGTTTCGATTTCACGGGAGTGGCCACGACGTTGACGGAGGCGGCGTTGTTGCGGCCGTTGGCGTCGTAGATCTGCTCTGCTCGCACGCGTGCATCGATGGCGACAGTCGCTCCGGCGGGGGCGAGGGCGAGGGCGTCGAGGGTCGTGGTGGCGCCGAAGGCGAGGGCCGTTCGCGTGCAGGCGACGCTCGTCGAGGGTGCGGCGCACTTCCAGCCGGAGCCGGAGGCGCTGAGGGTCGGTCCGTCGGGTTGGCCTTGTCCGAAGACGACGAGGAGGTTGCGGGCTTCATGCGGTCCGTTGTTGAGGAGCGTGAAGGTTGCGCGTCCGGGCGCGTTGGTTTCCGCGGCGAGTGCGAGCTCGGAGTGCGTCTCGCTGGTCATGAGCGGTACGCCGGTCTGGCGTCCGTTGTTGAGCTCCACGGGATCGATGGTGGTGGTGCCCGTCAGGGCCGTGACGCGAAAGGTCATGGCGGTGTGCTGCGGGGCGCTGAGGGTGAGCAGGAGCTCGACTTCCGTGTTCGCGGCCAGGGTCGGAGCGGTACACGTCGCTGCGTAGCCGAAGCGGACGGTCGGGGTGTCGCACGTCCATCCCGCGGGGCCTTGGATGCCGCGGAGGAGGGTCAGGGCGTTGGCGCCGGCGGCGACGCTGACGTGCGAGGCGGCGTCGGGACCGTGGTTGCGCGCGCGGACGGCGACGATGAAGGTCTGGTCGGTGGTGACGGTCGACAGGTTGGGTGTGACGGAGAGAATCTCGAGGTCGGCGGTCTGGCCGAAAGCGGCGGCAGCGAGAAAGAGTATGGGGAGGATCCGGGGGAGGGGGGCCATCACCGCATCAGCTTACGGTACTTTGGATCGAGCGCGTCGATGAGCCCGTCGCCGAGGAAGTTGAGGCCCATCACGGCGAGCATGATCGCGGCGCCGGGGAAGATGGCCAGGTGATTGGCGAGGCCGAGGTAGCGCCGGCCGGCGGAGAGCATCTCGCCCCACGATGGAGTCGGCGGCTGGACGCCCAGTCCCAGAAACGACAGCGACGCCTCGGCGAGGATGGCGCCTGCCAGCCCGAGGGTGGCCATGACGATCACCGGGTTGATGACGTTCGGCAGGACGTGGAGAAGGATCACACGCGGAGAGCGCGCGCCCATGGCCTTGGCCGCGGTGATGTACTCCATCTCGCGGACTTTGAGGACCTGCCCGCGCACGAGGCGCGCGTAGCCGACCCAGCCGATGATGGCCAGGGCCAGGACGACGTTGTTGAGGCTGGGGCCGAGCACGGCCACGAGTGCGATGGCGAGCAGGATGCCGGGGAACGCCAGGAGGATGTCGCACAGTCGCATGACCAGGACGTCGACCATCCCGCCGAAGTAGCCGGAGATGGCGCCCAGGGTCACGCCTGTGATGGAGGCGAGCAGGACGACGCTGAAGCCGACCCGGAGCGAGACGCGTGCGCCGAACAGGATGCGCGACAGCACGTCGCGGCCGAGGTCATCGAGGCCCAGCGGGTGTTCCTTGGAAGGTGCTTCCAGCCGGCGCGAGGTGTCTTGCGCGATGGGGTCGTGCGGTGCAAGGAGCGGCGCGGCGAGCGCTCCAACCACGAGCAGGACGGTGAGCGCGAGTCCGGCGGTGAAGGCGAAGTTATGAAGGAGACGTTTCATGGAGTGGTCGAAGCGATCACTGCAGTTTGATCCTGGGGTCGACGATCCCGTAGAGCAGGTCGCTGATGAAGTTCACCATGATGTAGGTGAGGGCGATGACGAGGATCGAGGCCTGGACCTGGGGATAGTCGCGAGTGGTGATCGATTGGATGAGCAGGCGCCCGAGGCCGGGCCAGGAGAAGATCTGTTCGGTGATGATCGCGCCGGTGAGCAGGGAGCCGAACTGCAGCCCCAGGATGGTGATCACGGGGATCAGCGCATTCTTGAGTGCGTGCCGGAAGATCGCCTTTCCTCGGGTGACGCCTTTGGCGATGGCCGTGGTCACGTAGAGCTGGCCGAGCTCATCGGCGAGGCTGACGCGAATCATGCGCGTGAGGATCGCGGAGAGGGCCAGGCCCATCGTCAGCGAGGGCAGGACCAGGGATCGCCAGCCGTCCTCGCGTCCGGAGACGGGAAACCAGTGCCGGTTGATGGCGAAGGCGATGATGAGCAGGGGCCCGAACCAGAAGCTGGGCATCGACACGCCGATGAGCGCGAAGAAGCGGGCCACGTTGTCGATCCAGGAGTTGCGGTAGATGGCGGAGATGATCCCCAGCGGAAACGAGACGAGGATGGCCACGAACATCGCGCCGAAGGCGAGCTGCATGGTGGCCGGATAACGCACGGCGATCTCGCGGGCGACGCTCTCGTTGGTGCGGAACGAACGGCCCAGATCGCCTTGCGCGAGGTTGGTGATGTAGGTGACGTACTGCTTCCAGAGCGGCTGGTCGAGTCCCAGTGCCTTGCGGACGTTCATCACGTCCTCGGGACGAGCGCCTTCGCCCGCGATCTGCATCGCCGGATCGCCCGGGATGAGGTGGATCAGCGAGAAGATCAGCGTGAGGATCCCCAGGGTGATGGGGATCATCTGCAGGAGTCTTCTGATGATGTACTGAGTCATCGCGGCGGTTCGGGTTCTGTGTGTGCTGGGTGCTGAGTTGGGTGCTGAGTGCTCCGAACCCAGCGTGACTTGATCTGTGGGGTTGAATACTCAGTACAGCCTCCCGGAAACGAGTGTCCAGTGGCGGGTTGTCAGTTGTCGGTGATCGGTTGTCTGCACCCAGTCGCGCCACGGATGGATCACCCCGAACCGAGAACCGACAACTGACAACCCAACCCACTGGACACCGACTTCCGGGAAGCTGTACTCAGTTGAGTCTACGTGCAAAGAACTCAGGATTGAATCCATCCTGCTCGGGTCTCGCTTGTTGCACGAGATCCTTCGCGCCCACCCACCTCCCGCTCAGGATGACAGCCAAAACTCAGCACTCAGCACTCAGCACTCAGCTTCGAACGGCTGTGCAACAACCTCGCCTCATACTCCGGTCTCCTGCTTCCCGGTGATGTGCCACCCGCGGATCTTGACGACGGGCGCGAGAGTGCCGCCGAAGGCGTTGTACCAGGTGCCGACGATGTGCCGCTCACGGGAGAGGGATTCTATGTTCGAAAACGCGTCGATCATCGACTGAGTCCAGCGCAGGTTCGGCAGGCGCGCGGCGACTTTGCCGTCGCGGATGAGGAACGTGCCGTCGCGAGTGGTGCCGGTCATGAGGGCGGTCTTCGGCTCGAGCAGGCCGTTCACGTAGTTGAAGCGCGTCACCCAGATGCCGAGCTTCGTGGACGCGATCATCTCCTCGCGGGTGGAGTCGCCGCCGGCCATGGACATGTGAAAGGCGGCACCATGCTCGGGCGAGCCGAGGTGCCAGGCGTTGCCGGTCAGAGGCAGGTGCAGGCGATCGGCCCAGGCTTTGTCGAGAGCCGGAGTCCGCGGCACGCCGTTCTCGATGAGTGCGAACGGACGCTTCGGGACACCCTCCATGTCGAAGGGAAAGGGCAGGAACGCGGGATCGATCGCGTCGTCGAGGAGGGTGAAGTTCTCGCCCAGCACCCGCTTGCCGAGGTTGCCGACGAAGAACGAGGAACCGTCTTCGTACGACTGGCCGGTGAACGCGATCATGTTCATCCAGTCGAAGACCTCGGCCAAAGCAGGAGGCTCGAGGATGACGTCGTAGGCGCCGGGCTCGAGATCCTCGAGATGCTCCGCGGCCAGCGTGGCCTTGAGGGTGGCCTCCTCGCCGAGCTGCGCGAGGTCGACGCGGAGGGCACTCCGGTCGCGCCGTGTGGCATAGCCCGAACCGGCCGAAGCGATGGCGATGACGGTCGCGTCCGCGTCGGTCATGCGGGCCCAGCGCCGGACGCCGTGCGTGTTGCCGCAAGCCACGCTCGTGCTCCCGGTCGCATAGGCACCCGCGAACTGCACGTGCGAGTGCCGGTCGAACATCGCGCGCAGAGACAGGGCTTTCTCCATCGGAGTCAGCGTGCTCTCTTGGGCCGCAGTCCGGGGAACTACTGCGTCGCCCTGCGCGGCCTCCTTTGCGCCCTCTTCCCGGTACAAACCGCGAAATCCGGGGACCGGCTGCGAATGCCGCGCGGCCTCACGAGCGAGGGTGGCGGTGCGCTCGATCTCTTCGTCGTCGAAGCTGGTCGTGGTGGCCACGCCCATGGCGCCATCGACGATGACGCGCAGCGTGAGCGACGCGCTCTCCTCGGACATGTTCTGGTGAAGCTGGGAGTTGGCGAAGCGGCTGATGTTGTGGTCGGAGGAGAGGAACACCGCATCCGCTTCGTCCGTGCCGGCGGCGGCGAGGATCCTGCCGAGGATCGAGAACGCCTCGTCTTGATCGTGCATGGGATTCAGGCCCGGACCAGCGTCGTGGATGGCGCGAGCTCACCCGGAGGAACGGCGTTGCGCGTGTCGACGAGCAGCGAGACTCCGCGATACAACGTCGGGTCCTTGAACTGGGAATGGGGAGTGGAGAGCACGACCGCGTCGTACTTCGCGAACTCTTCGGCCGTGCAGGGCACGGAGGCCAGCTCGAAATTGAACTTGCGACCGCGCCGCGCCACCGGTACGTAGGGATCGCAGTACGACACCTCGGCTCCGCGCTCGCCCAGCAGCTCGATCAGCTCGAAGGACGGCGACTCGCGGTCGTCATCGATGTTCGGCTTGTAGGAAAGACCCAGGATCAGCACCTTCGCGCCGTGCACGCTCTTCCGCTGCGCGTTGATCGCTTCCGCGGTGCGATCCACGACGTAGCGGGGCATGCCGCTGTTGATCTCTCCGGCCAGCTCGATGAAGCGCGCCCACGTTCCGTACTCGGCCGCCTTCCAGGAGAGATAGAACGGATCGAGGGGAATGCAGTGGCCGCCGAGACCCGGGCCGGGGTAGAAGGGCATGAAGCCGAACGGTTTGGTGCTGGCCGCGGCGATGACTTCCCAGACGTTGATGTCCATCCGCTCGAACACGACCTTCAGCTCGTTGACGAGGGCGATGTTGATGGAGCGGAAGATGTTCTCGAGCAGTTTGGAAGACTCCGCGACCTCGGTGCTCGAGACGGGGACGACGTTGTCGATGGCCGCGCCGTAGAGTGCCACGGCCGCGCGCAGCGAGGGCTCGTCGATCCCGCCGACGACCTTGGGGATGTTCTTGGTGTGGAACTGCTCGTTGCCCGGGTCTTCGCGCTCGGGCGAGAAGGCCAGGAAGAAGTCGGATCCGCAGGCCATGTCGCGCTCGTTGAATCGCGTGAGCAGTTCTTCGCGAGTGGTGCCCGGGTAGGTGGTCGACTCGAGCACGATCAGTTGTCCGGGACGCAGGCGCGCCGCGATCACTTCCGCGGTCATGCGCACGAAGCGGAGGTCCGGCTCGCGATGGCGGCCGAGGGGTGTGGGCACACAGATCAGGACGGCGTCGCATTCGGCGAGCCGACTGTAGTTGGTCGTGGCCTCGGCTCGTCCGCTGTTGAAAGCTGCGGCCACGCGCTCGGGACCGATGTGGCGGATGTAGGACTCCCCGCGCGTCAAGGCCTCGGTCTTCCCGGCATCGACGTCAAAGCCGACGACGCGAAACCCGCTCTCCCAGAAGAGCAACACCAGAGGGAGGCCAACATAGCCAAGCCCGATCACGCCCACAGTGGCGGTGCGGCTCTCGATCTTTTGGATCAGGTCGTCAACAGGGGATGGCATGGGGGAGGGGTTATATCAAAGTCCGCGTTTTCGCTCCCTTTCTCGTCTTCCTCGTCTTCTTGCGTAGGGTCGTCGAGTCGTCGAGTCTTCGAGTCTTCGAGTGAACCGGTCTCACTAGTCTCGTAGTCTCAAAGTAGTCTCGTCGTCTCAGAGGTCCTCCCACCCGCGCTCTATGAGACTGTGACCTATGAGACTCCGCGCCTCGACGCCTCGAAGACTCGACGACTCGACGACTCGAAGACTCGACGACTCGACGACTCGAAGACCAGAAGACTAGGAAGACCAACAAAGCAGAGGAGACGAAGAGCCTCACCCCATCTCGACGTTGCGGAAGCGGGCGGCGGGGGCTCCGTGGGCGACTCTCATCGTCTGCATCGGGTCCCCTTTGCCGCAGTTGGGGAGGCCCCACACCTGCCAGGAAGCGCGATCGGCAATCGCGTCGCAGGAGCGCCAGAAATCGGGGGTGTTGCCGGTGTACAGGGGATTGCGCAGCATGCGACCGAGGCGTCCGTTCTCGATCTCCCAGGCCACCTCGCAGCCGAACTGGAAGTTCAGGCGGAGATCGTCGATGGACCACGACTTGTTGGTCTCCACGAAGATGCCCCGTTTCGTGCCGGCGATGATCTCCTCGAGGGGCACGTCTCCAGGCTCGAGGTTGATGTTGGTCATGCGGATGATGGGGATGCGCGCGGCGCTTTCGGCGCGGACCGTTCCGTTCGAGACGCGACCGATTCCCGGTGCGGTGTCGCGTCCGCTGAGATAGTCGACGAAGAGGCCATCCCGGACGAGATGAAATCGTTGCGCGGGCACGCCGTCGTCGTCGAAGGCGAATGAGCCGATGGAGCCCGCGAGCGTGGCGTCGGCGACGATGTTCACGAGCGGAGAACCGTAACGGAACTTGCCCAGCATGTCCGGCTGCAGAAACGAGCCACCGGCCAACGAGATCTCCAGGCCCAGCGCGCGGTCCAGCTCCGTGGGATGGCCGCAGGACTCGTGGACCTGCAGCGCCAGTTGGGCCGAGCCGACGATGAGGTCGAAGCGTCCGGCCGGCGCCTTCGGTGCGGAGAGCAGGGCCAGTGCTTCGTCGCGGATGTGCAGCGCCTTGCCCGGCAGGTCGAGGCGTTCGATGAACTCCCATCCCTCGGCGGAAAAGTCGCCGCCAAACGGATTGGGATAGGTCCGCCGTTGGAACTCACCGGCGTCGATGGCCACGGCCTCGATGCCTCCACCCATCTGCGTCGTGGTCTGTTCGATGAAACTGCCGCTGCTCTCTCCGGGCAGGAGCGACGCGAAGACTTTCTCCTGGCGGTAGCAGGAGATCTCGCCGGAGACTTGATGCACGCGCGCATCGCCGCGCATCGGCTCGGTGGCTTGCATCAAGTGCTCGAGCTTGCGATCGATGGGCACGGACCACGGGTCGATCTGGTAAGGCGACTCCCACTTCGCGACATGGGGCGCGACATCGCTCAGCACGATGGTCTGCGTCGAGGCGACGTTACTCGCCGCCGCCACGTCCAGCGCGCGGCGCGCGGTCCGCCGGATGGACGCCTCGCTCGTGTCACTGGAGGCCGCGAATCCCCAGCCGTTTCCCACCAGCACACGAACGCCGATGGCCCGATCCACCGTGGACGAAAGGTGGTCCACTTCTCCATTGCGCACTTTCACGTGTTGTTCGTGCGTCGCCGTATGGCGGATGTCTGCATAGCGCAGCGATGGGTTGGCCAGGGAGGAGAGAACGTCTTCGAGTTGCGCGCGAGGGGGCTTCAAGCGCCCGCGATTATGACATTGCTCTGAGGCCGGTTGTCGGTTGGCGGTTGGCGGGAAGACCACCGCGTACCACGTCAGTCCTCCGACAACCGACAACCGCCAACCGACACCAAACACTGGTGGCCTCCCTGCCGAACGGCTAAAGTCCACCGCGAGAATGAGAGGAACCCTTTCATGAAAGTCCTGGTCACCGGGGGCGCGGGCTTCATCGCCTCGCACATCGTGGATGCCTACGTCGGGCGCGGTCATGACGTCACGGTCGTGGACGACCTGAGCAGCGGTCACAGGGAGAACGTGAATCCCAAGGCGGAGCTGATCGTGGCCGACTTGCGCGAGCATGGAACCATCGACTCGCTACGGGGCCGCGGCATCGATCTGGTCAGCCATCACGCGGCGCAGATCGATGTGCGCGTCTCGGTGGCCGATCCCGCGGCAGACGCCGAGCTGAACATCGTGGCCACGTTGCGTCTGTTCCAGGCGCTGGTCGACGAAGGCGTGAAGAAGATCGTCTTCGCCTCCAGCGGCGGAGCGGCGTACGGCGAGCCGCAGTACGTGCCGCAGGACGAGCAGCACCCTTACGCTCCGCTCTCTCCTTACGGGTGCGCCAAACTGGCCATCGACCAGTACCTCGGCTTCTTCAGGAGCGTTCATGGAGTGAAGGCGGTGTCGCTCCGCTATGGCAACGTCTACGGTCCGCGCCAGCGCAAGGATGGCGAGGCCGGCGTCGTGTCCATTTTCGCGGGAGCTCTGCTCGAAGGGCAGCAGGCCTGCATCAACGGCACGGGCGACCAGACGCGCGACTACGTCTACGTGGGCGATGTGGTGCGCGCGAACATGGCCGCCTCCGAGCTCGACCTCGACGGTATCTTCAACGTCGGCACCGGCGTCGAGACCTCGGTCAACGAGCTCTACGCCGCGCTCTGCCAAGCCACAGGCATCCACGCCGAAGCCGCGTTCGCCCCCGCGAAAGCCGGCGAGCAACTGCGCAGCGTCCTGGACGGCACGAAGCTGCGGAAGCTCGCGGGGTTGCCGGAGCCGGTAGCGCTCGCGGAGGGGCTGCAACGAACGGTGGAGTGGCTTCGGGGGTAGGTACAGGTTCCCGGATCGCCACGAACTGAGAACCGACAACTGACAACCCAACCCACTGGACACCTACTTGCGGGAAGCTGTACTAAGGCTGAGGACCTGCAGATTCGTTGGAGCCGATGACTGAACGCGAGAGGGAGCAGATGACCCCGAACGAGCGCATGATCCGCGAACAGATCGTGGCCCGGGGGATCACCGATCCGCGGGTCCTGGATGCCTTGGCCCGGACACCGCGGGAGCGCTTCGTGCCGCCTCACCTTCGCGCCTCTGCTTACGACGATACGCCGCTGCCGCTGGTGCATGGGCAGACGATCTCGCAGCCCTTCATCGTGGCGCTGATGTCCGAGCGGCTGCGGCTGCGCGGACAGGAGAGTGTTCTGGAGATCGGCACCGGTTCCGGTTATCAGACCGCGATCCTGGCCAGACTCGCGCGCGTCGTGTACAGCGCGGAGGTCGAGCCCGAGCTCGCGACGACGGTCGGGGCGCGTCTGGGGGAGCTGGGCCTGACGAACGTGGTGCTCGGCACGGGCAACGGCGTGGAGCTGTTTCGAGAGCACGCGCCTTTCGACGCGATCCTCTCCGCCGCCGCACCGGAGATCCTCCCGGAGTCGCTACTCGATCAACTCGCGGAAGGCGGCCGCTGCATCATCCCTGTCGGCGTCGCGGATCTGCAGCATCTCTGGCTGATCGAGCGAACGAACGGCGAATTGGTGAGAAAGCGGATGGACGCCGTACGCTTCGTGCCACTCCGCGAGCGTGCTTGACAGTCGCGCGCGTTGCCGGCGATCTCCGCGAGTAGGGGCGTTCGAAAGCGGAGCGCCGGCGTCCCGCCGGCTGGCCGGGGGGCGTCCTCGCCCCGGGCGGGGGAGCGCGCCTTGCGGGAAGGACGCTCGTCTCGCGATGCTGGGTCTTCGGCTCGGGGTGCCCCGCCCGCCGCGGGACGCCGGCGCTCCTCGGCCCGCTTACACGGAACGCACGCGTCCCGTGCCAACCGTCAACCGGTGTAATGGCAGCGGCTCGTACACGTCTCTTCGATCGTGACGCGCACCAGGAGCGGCAGCTTTGCCGCGAGCTGGTTCCAGATCCAGACTGCGAGCACCTCGGAGGTGGGGTTTTCCAGTCCTTCGATCTCGTTCAGCAGGTAGTGGTCGAGGCGGCCGACGATGGGGTCGACGACCGTTTTGAGCTCGGCGAAGTCCATCACCCAACCCAGGTGAGGGTCGAGGGGACCGCGTACCGCCACTTCCCCTCGGAACGAGTGGCCATGAATGCGGCGGCACTTGTGGCCCGCGGGCACGTTGGGGAGAAAGTGCGCGGCCTCGAAACGGAAGTCTTTGACGAGCTCCATGTGGATGTCGGACATAAACGCGGCCCAAACGATATGCTACTGGCCACTCTTTTGCTCTCGGGAAGTGTTCGTCATGAGCAACACCACTGCAACCAACTCCGAACGATCGCTCGGCACGATCATCAAGGACCTCTCCGCGGATCTCTCGCTGCTCTTCCGCAGCGAGATCGCATTGCTGAAGCTGGAGCTCAAGGACGCGGCGTCCAAGCTCGGCGGAGGCGCGGCCTTGCTGGCCGCTGCGCTGTTTCTCGGCCTCATCGGGCTGGCCTTCCTCTTTGTGACCATCACCCTGGGCATGATCGCCCTCGGGTTGCCACCCTGGCTCTCGTCGCTCGTTGTGACCGTCGTACTCTTCGCGGCTACGGCCGTGTTGGCGATGATGGGGAAGAAGAAGCTGGAGGCTGTCGACTTCGTTCCCAGCGAGGCCATCCAGCACATCAAGACCGACATCGACGCGTTGAAAGCGGATGTGGCGCGGGTGAGGAGCCGATGATGATCGAGGACCAGAAAGAGCACATTCACCGCGCCATCGAGCGAGCCCGCGACGGAGTGGGCGACCGCATCGACGAGCTCGACCGGCACGTGCGGACCAATCTCGATCCGAAGATCCTGGCCCGCAGTTATGCGCCGCACCTGATTGCGGGCGGCGCCGTGGCCGGCATCGTGATCGGCTTCGCGCTGCCCAAGGTCTTTCGCAGACTGATCACCTGGGGCGTCCCCATCGCCATCGTGGCGGCAACGGTCAATAGCGCGCGGAAGCGATCACAGATCAGTTGATCGCGCGACGCAACCGCTCTTCGAGTTGCTGCATGCCGCGGGTGAAACGCCGCTCCGGCGGCAGGAGGCTCAATGCCTCGAGTGCGGCCCGATACACAAGCAGCGCGTCGGCTTCACGTCCGGCGCGCAGGAGGATGTCCCTTTTGCGCTCGAGCCAAGTCTCTTTGCGGACGGCTCCGCCCATCGCCGCGTCGATGCGGCGCAAGGCCTCGTCGTAACGGCCGGAGGCAACCTCCAGATCGATGGCCGCGAGTTGCAACGTCACCACCGGCCCGATCCGAGTCTGCCAGGCATCGAGCTGTTGTAGTGCGTCCGCCGGACCTCGGGCCGCGGCCACCGCGTGGACGTACTGCAGCAACAGGTCGGGATCGGGGTCGACGATGTGCTCGAATGCCGCGGCGAACGCGTTCGCTGCTTCGGCGGCCTTTCCCGTGAGGGAGAGGGCGCGCGCGAGCGCGAGATGGCCGCGGGCATCCTCGGCGTTGCTCGTGACGAACCGGCGTAATGGCTTCAGCGCCTCCTCGCCGCGACCACGATCAAGCGAGAGCAGGCCGCGACAGAGATCGACCGTTGTCAGCCCCGGGTGGAGTTTTCGCGCGCGGAGATAGTCACGCTCTGCGCTCTTCCAGTTGCCATGCAGCCGATGCAACTCGCCGCGCTGGAGGAAGAGCTCGGCGTTGGGCTCACGGGCCAGACGTTCCGTGATCCGCATGATCTGTTCGTGAAGGCCCTCGTGCGCGGCGGCACCCGGAGTGAGCACGAGCAGCAGGAGCAGCGCGGGCAGGGTCGCATTGCGCGTCATTGGAAGTACCCCGTCACGTCGAGGATGAAGTGAATGGAGGCACCGCCGCCGTTGAAGACGTCCAGAGCTCCGTCGGTGGACAGACTCATGAGCGCGTTGTTAGCTCGGGTTTTCGCGGCCCGATAGTTGAGCGTGCTGGTGGCCGGCCGGAGTTGGTCGGAGGGATGAAGCGTCAGGTAGCCTGTAGCGGAGGGGACGACCGCGGTGAGATTGACCGCAACGGCGCGTGCCCCGGCAGGAATCCCGCACGAACCGGCGACCGCAACGCGGCGGGCCGCATCGGCCGGGAGGGCACTGCCGTTTCGTGTGTCGACAACGCGGCATGGTGTGACCAGGTGGAGCTGCGCGCCGGCGGAGGACGGCGGAGGACCCTTCAGGATCGTGAACGTATCGCCGACACTGCCGTTCTCGCGAAGAAACGTGGCGTCGAGACGCCGGCCCTGAACGTCGAGAACCAGTGAGCCCAGGACGCTCAGCGAGAGAAAGTGCGCCGGGTGGTCGAGTGGCGCGGCCTCGGTTCTTCCCGAGCTGCCTGCCACCGCGTAGACCGCGCCCTCATGCCCCGCAGGGCCGAGAGTGGCTTTTTCATAGCCGCCGTCGCCGGAGGGACGACCATCGCCGCCATCGATCTTCATCGCGCTGACGAAAGTCGCAGACGAACCGTAGTGGCTGTCGATGAGGAACGAGCGCTCGTAGGAGTGGCTGTGACCCGCCAGGACGAGGTCCACGCCGTAGTCCTCGAGAATCGGGAGCGCATTCTGACGCATCTCCACCAGTTGCGCATCGGCGTCGGAGTCGTGCGAGCCCTTGCTGTAGGGAGGGTGGTGCCAGTAGGCGATGATCCAGGGTTGGGTCGTGGCCGCCAGGTCGTCACGCAGCCAGGTCAGCATCGGCGCCGCGGGCGAGCGATCGGAAGTCATCGAGTCGAGACAGACGAAGTGGATGTTCGCGTAGTCGAACGAGTAGTACTTCTCGGTTCCGGAGGCGACTCCGCCCGATTCGGCGGACGCGGGGAGCGAGAACATCGCAAAGTAGGGGAGAGTGGGCGGCACGGTCTGCATCTGCGCCGTATCGTGATTGCCCAGCGTGGGCCAGAGCACCGATTTGCGAAGCATGGTCGGATACATGGCGAAAACCGCGGACTGATACTCGGCATCCGTGCCGGTGTCGTAAGCGTTGTCGCCCAGCATCAGCCAGAGGTTGGTGTGTCGCGATCCTGTGAAGGCGAGGTAAGCGTCCCGCACGAGAGCAGCGTCGTGGTTAGCCGTCCCGGAGTCGCCGAGGATCCAGACGCGCACCGGCGTGCTCGCGCCGGGTGGCGGCGCGGTGAAGAAATGATGTGAGGCATCGTTGCCTGCGTGCGTTGCGGTCGTGGAGCCCACGGAGTAGAAGTAACGGGTGGCTGAGGCCAGGCCGGAGAGCGTCACCTCGTGCTCGGTCGTCGATCCAGGGTTGTCCGCAATGAGGTCGAGCGAGCCGGCGTGCACGCCGTATCGCACGCGGCTATCTGCCGGCACGCTGGTCCGCCAGCGGACGACCATGCGGCCGGCGCTTCCCATCTGCAGGTAAGGTCCGCGCGTGACCACGACGGACGGATCTCCGGTGGTGGTGACCAGTCGAAGATCGAAGGAGAGGTCGGAGCTGGCGGGTGCGAATTGAGGGCCTTGAGCCGACCCAGCATCGAGGTACCGCCATTCCGCTCCGGCGGGGATCAGCGTCACCTCCGCGGCAAACGCGGTGAGGGGGGCCAGAGCGATGGCCAGTAAGAACCTGCGGAACATGAGCAGCGTTCCTCCAACACAAGCATATGCGCTATCGCAAGCGTACATAGCGCGCTCCCGGTACTGCTCGAATCCATCCCGTCAATTCCAGCTCCAGCAGCGACTGTGCGACGGCGGCCGGGGTTCGGCGGAGGCGGGCGGCCACGGTGTCGGCGTGTACGGCTTCGTCGCGAGACAGCACCGCCAGTACTTCCTTGTGCGGAGGCTCCGGTTCGGGCTCGGTCTCCTTTGTGACGTGCAGTCCACCCGGCAATTCCTCGAGCACGTCGTTCACGTCGTGCACGAGTTTCGCGCCGGACTGAGCCAGACGATGCGTGCCCTCGGAACCAGGCGAGAAGATCGAGCCGGGAACGACGAACACGTCGCGTCCCTGTTCGAGGGCCATCCGTGCTGTGATGAGCGAGCCGCTTTTCCCGGTTGCCTCGACAATGACGGTCCCCAGCGACAGCCCGGAGATGACGCGGTTGCGGATGGGGAATTGCTCGGGCTTGGGTGGCGTGCCGGGCGGGAACTCGCTGACGATGAGTCCTTCGTTCTCGATGCGCTGCGTGAGCCGCGCATTCGACCGGGGATAGACGATGTCGATGCCCGTTCCCAGTACGGCGACAGTCTTGCCTCCGGCGTCGAGTGTGGCCAGATGCGCGGCGGCATCGATGCCGAGGGCCAGACCGGAGACGACCACGATGCCGGTCGAGGCAATCTGCCGCGCGAACTGCGACGCCGCGTTCAGGCCGTAAGGCGATGCGCGGCGTGAGCCGACGATGGCGAGCGCGGGACGCGCGAGCAGGGACACGTCACCGCGCACGTGCAGCACGAGCGGTGGATCGGCGATCTCTTTCAGGCGCGCTGGATACTCGTCGTCCACAATTGTGACGACGCGTTCGCGAAGAATTTTCACGTACGCACGTCTTTCGTTTGTTTGCGGATTCCTGACTTCGGCTGCCTGCTCGGGAGTTAGGCTCAGAAGCTCCCGGAGCAGTGCGGTCGGCGCGGAGCAGGCGTCGTCGATCGAAGCGAAGTGCTCCCGCAGCAGGCGAGTTCGGTTCGGCGTCAGAAACGGCAGTAGCGACAGCGCGATCAACAGATCACGCGAGGTGTTCACGATCATGAGTGTGCTGGTGCGAGGGAGAGGCGATGACGCGGGGATGCGATCTTCGGCGGGAGAGGCCGGACGGTGGGAACGGCAGAAGTATAATCGCCCCACTTTGTTCAGCCAAGCCGAGGGGGCGGGGCGCTGGGTGAGGCGTGCAGGGGATGCGAGTGCTCGCTCCCGCGCCGGATCCTCGGGCCTCCGGATCCCCTCTGTGAAGGAGAGCTCATGAGGCGCGCATTCACCTCCTCGCTCATCGTCGTCGCGTTGTTGCTGGTCGTCCTCGGATGCCGCTCCGGCGGCGGAGATCTGACCAAAGCGGAGAACCAGCGCCAGTTCGGCGTGCGGATGGCGAAAATGAGTCTCTGGCGCGAGGCGATGTTCCGCTTCCGCAGAGCGACCGAGATCGATCCCGCCAACGCGACGGCGCATAACAATCTGGCCGTGGCGCTCGAAGCGAACGGAGACTTCGAAGGCGCGGCCCGGGAGTATAAGGAGGCGTTGCGCCTCGACCGTTCCAATCAGTACATCCAGAAGAACTACAGCCGCTTCGTCGAGTTCACGCAGCGCGCGAAGAAGCGGGAAGCGCCGGCCGCGAAGCCTGCGGCGGCAACGGACGCCGCACCGGCAGCCGCGACGACCCCCGCGACGTCCCCCGCGACGACGACCGCACCGGCGGTCGTTCCGCCGGTGACTGCCACCGCCGCCGAAGTGCCTCCTCCCCCTCCCACCTCGACGGATGCCACCGATGGAGACGCGCGATGAAACGCATGGTCTGGTTGTTCCTCCTGGCGCTGCCTCTTTCCGCGGCCAACGTGATGGAAGTGAAGCTGAAGCTTCCGGTGAAGCCCAAACTGCAGATCACGGGCGAGGAGAAGATCGCCATCGCACCGTTCGTGATCGCCTCGAAGGGTGAGAAGCGCAGCGACCGCGCGGGCAAGGTGGATGTGCAGACGGAGTTCAACCGCTACTTGAAGAAGCAGCTCGCCAAGTCGACGAAGCTGAAGCTCGTCGACGCAGGACCGGGTCGTCTTCCCGGAACGGACATTCGCGCTCTGACGGCGGCCCGAGACTACTGGAAGGAGATCGGCGCGCGGACCGGCGCGGACTTCATCGTGTCCGGGATCGTCGACTTCGACATCAACGACAAGTCGGGCTACCGCACCGAGGAGTACACCTCGCCCGCGGATGGGCGCACGTTCTATCGCCAGGTCCTGGTCGAGTCCACGGGCTTCGTCTTCGACATCGATCTGGCGGTCTTCAATGCCGACACCGGCGAGATGGTGCTGGAAGAGAATTTCCGTGACTTCAAGGAGTTCGACCAGCGCAACTACGACGAGATCCTGGGCCTGTTCGAGAACCTCCGCGCCCTGGAGACCCAACTCGTCGGCATCTTCGTGGCCCAGGAGACTTCGGCCACCCGCTACGTGTTCACTGATTAGTTGACGGCTGCCGTTTCCATTGGCCACCGACAACCGACAACCGGAGGTTTCGTGAAGAGACTCGTCGTCCTCGCCGCGCTGCTCGTGCTCGCTTCGCCGGCTTATCCCTTCGGCAAGAACAAGATCGTCTATGACGAGCTGAAGTGGAGCGTGTATCACTCCACCCATTTCGACGTGTACTTCTACGAAGAGGAGCGCGACTCGCTCCAGAGAGTGGTGGACGCGGCCGAGAGTGCGTACCTCGATCTCTCCCAGAAGTTCAACTACCAGATCTCCAAGAAGGTCCCGCTGATCTTCTACGCCACGCACTCGGCGTTCGAGCAGTCGAACGTGATCCTGAACTTCATCCCTGAAGGGGTGGGCGCGTTCGCGGAGCCGGCCCGCAACCGGATGGTGCTGCCGATCGACATGCCCGATAAGGAACTGCTCGAGCTGATCACGCACGAGCTCACGCACATCTTCGAGTACGAGATCCTGTTCCAAGGCAAGTTCGGCAAGAACCTGACCGCCAATCCGCCGCAGTGGCTGATGGAAGGCCTGGCCTCGTTCATGGCCGAGGATGAAGACTCGCGCGACCGGATGGTCTTGCGCGACGCCGTGGTCAACGACCGCATCCCGCGAGTGAGCCGCGGTGCGCAGGGCTACTTCGCGTACCGCTTCGGCCACTCGGTCTTCCGCTACATGCAGGAGACGTACGGCTGGGAAGGCCTGCGCGACTTCATCTACGAGTATCGCAACACCCTCGGCAACAACATCGACCGTGCGCTCAAGCGCGCCTTCAACGTCACACCGGACGAGTTCGACTCGCGATTCCGCACATGGCTGCGCAAGCAATACCTCCCGGCCCTGGTCGCGAAGGGGGAGCCTCAGGAGTACGGCGATCCATTCCGCGTGAACGAGGATCAACGCAGCGACGAGATCTCCGCCGTGCCCTCACCGTCCGGCGATCTGCTGGCGGCGTTCACGACGTACAAGGAAGACGTCGACGTGGTGCTCTTCAACATCCCGGAACGGCGCCTCCTCAAGAACCTCACCTCCGGTTACACCAGCGAGTACGAGTATCCGATCGTGCAGTCCTTCACGACCGGACCGGTCATGGGGCGGGATCTGGCTTTTGCGCCGAGTGGTGATCAGATCGCGCTGTTCGTCCGGAAGGAGAGGGGCCGCAATCTGCTGCTGATCAACCCCATCACCGGCGCTCTGGAGCGCTCGATCCCGATGGCCGTGGAGCAGCAACTGAGCCCCACCTACTCGCCGGACGGCAAGCACATCGCGTTCTCCGCCATCAACGGCAATCAATCCGACATCTTCCTCTACGAGCTGGACGGGGGCGTGCTGACGAACATCACCAGCGACGCGTTCTACGATTCCTCGCCGGTATTCTCGCCGGATGGAAAGTGGTTGGTCTACTCGTCCACCGGCGAGCAGTACGCGAAGTTGTACCGCCTCAATCTTGCGAATACGACCGAGCGCTATCAGCTCACCAGCGGCGACTGGAACGACATCGATGCCTCGTTCACTCCGGACGGCAAGCGTCTGTTCTTTGCTTCGGACAAGCAGACCGGACGCAACGTCGAGCCCTCCAAAATCCCGGAGGAGGCGCAGGATCTGGTGGCTCCCGACACCGGTGCGCCGAAGGCGGAGGCCGCGAACTTCGCCGCCTTCAACATCTACTCCCTGGACCTCGAGACCGGCGACCTCCTGCAGTACACGGATGTGATCGGAGGCTGCTTCACGCCGGTGGTCTTCACCGGGACGAACAGCAAAGAGCGGATGGTGTTTTCGTCGTACTACAAGGGCCAGTGGCGGCTCTATTCGACGACTACGGACAAGCCGCTGCACCAGGCCGAAAAGACCACCCTTTCTACCGTGCCCATCAAGCCCGAGGAGCGCTCGGTGTTCCGGTCCACCTCGGAGTTCTTCATCGACGAGGAGAAGATCGAGAGCACCAGTGGCTTCAAGTTGTTCATCGACGATGTGAGCGTGGCCGCCGGTGTCAGCTCCGACCAGCTCTTCGTGTCCCGGTCGACGATCTTCATGAGCGACATGCTGGGCCATCGGCGATTCATCGCCTCGCTGGACTCGGTGAACTCGTTCTCGAACTTCAGCTTTCTCTACATGGACATGCGCAAGCGATTGAACTGGGGCGGAACGCTCTTCGACAATCGCTCGTTCTTCAACGCTTACAACTTCGAGACGAACCGGATCGACCGGCGTCAGATCTACCGCATGACCGGTGCGCTGGGACTGCTCAGCTACCCCCTCAGCCGGTACCACCGCATCGAGGCCGGAGCCGGCGCCGTCTCGCGAACGTTCTTCTTCCCGAAGTTCCAGGACCTGGACGGCGATGGCGACTTCGAGATCGACGAAGTCGAATACGAGGAGCGGCAGGACACGACGCCGATCGCCACCACGACGTTCACTGGTGACAGCGCGGTGTGGAAGTTCTTCGGCCCGGTGTCAGGCCGCCGCTACCAGTTCAGTCTCTCGTATCAACCCGACCTCGAGGACGGCGGCGCCTTGACCACGGACGTGGAGATCGACTGGCGCGAGTACAAGCAGCTCAGCTCACGCACGCTATTGGCCGCGCGCGTATACGGTGCGTTTTCCGAGGGGAACACTCCGAACTTCTATTACTTCGGCGGCCTGAACACGCTTCGCGGCTATGATTTCCGCACGCTCCTCGGGCAGTACGCAGCGTATGCAAACTTCGAGTTCCGCTTCCCTCTCGTGGACGTGCTGGCCACGCCCATCTTTGCCATCCAGCAGATGCGGGGCGTGCTCTTCCTGGACGTCGGTGCCGCGCACTTCAAGGACGAGCCGTTCACGTTCATGAAGGACGGACGCCTCGCGGACGGCAAGGCTTCTGTGGGTTGGGGCCTCTCGTTCCAGTTTCTCGGGCTCCCCCTCAACTGGGATTTCGCGAAGCGCTTCGACGGCAAGGACACGGAGGGCGGATTCCGAACCAGCTTCTGGGTGGGAGAGACTTTCTAGGCGGCTGCTGGTGACTGGCTGTCTGGGACCTATGGGACCTATGGGACGAATGGGACCTGGGACGAATGGGACCTATGGGACGAATGGGACCCGGTCGTCCCATTCGTCTCATTCGTCCCATTCGTCCCATAGTCCCATCCAGTAGAAGAAACTATGCGGCGCGTGGTGAGCGCCGCCGGTCGGCGATGGTTTCGCGTAGGAACTTGAGCAGGGCCTTCTCCTCCATCGAGAGGCCGATGCGGACGACGGGGGAACCGTTGCGGGCCTTGCGGAGCATCTCGAACGGTTTGCCGTCCAGGTACTCGTCGATGACTCGAGGGCAGATGTACGAGGAGCGGCAGACGGCGGGCGTGTTGCCGAGTTGCTCGGCCGTGGCGACGACGGCTTTGCGCACGCGCCTCTTGCGGTCGGTCTTGCTGGTCCCCTGACCCTGAAGGGCCAGGGCGATGGAGCAGAGCAGCGTGCCAGCCCAGGTGCGGAAGTCTTTGGCGGTGAAGTCCTCGCCGATGATCGACTGGATGTAGTCGTTGACGTGACGGTCTTTCACGTCGATGACCCGTCCGTTCTGCTCGAACTTGAAGAGCTCCGGGCCTTTCATTTTCTTGAGCCGGGTCACGACGCTGGCCACACGGTCGTCCTTCACAGCGCGCCGGTGGGTCTTTCTCCACTTGCCGACGTAGTCGAACAGGAGCCGGTCGCCGGCGACGCGGACGTGCGAGCCGCGGATGGTGGAGAGGCCGTAGGTGGAATCGGCCTTCGCGCTCTTCTCGTTGCCAATGCGGAAGAAGCCCTGGTCGATGAGCCGGACCATCGCCGCCAGCACGCAAGCGCGGTCCGAGCCGCCGCTCTGGAGGTCGGCCCGCACGCGGCGCCTGAGAGCCGGCAGGGCCTCGCCGAACGCGACCACGCGTTGGAACTTTTCTTCCTCTCGCTGTGCGCGGAAGCGCGCGTGATAGACGTACTGAGTGCGGCCCTTCTTGTCGACTCCCACGGCCTGAAGGGGCGACGACTCACCGCGGGCGATGCGGACGTCTTTCCAGGCAGGCGGGATGCGCAGCTTGCGAATGCGGGTCAGGGTCTTGGCCTCGGTGACCGCGGCTCCGTTCTCGGAGCGGTAGGCAAACCCCGTCTCCTTCGTTCCCACGCGTTGAATGCCGTGAAGGTCGAGGTACCACCGGCGGCGCACGCCCTTGGTCGGCATCGTTTCGGGGCAATTGTGCGAAAACGGTGCCTCCGTCTGGAGGGAGCTGGTCGCGAAGTCGGTATGGTATTTTGAGATTTCTGTTGGCGCGCGACCAGGAATGAGGATGCGGGAGTGGTTTGATCGATTCGGCGAGGCTCCGGAGCCGCTCTCGCCCGCGCAACGCCGATTTCTCCTGATCGCCACGATTCTCGTCGTGCTAACGCGTCTGCTGGCGGTCTCGCGTTCGATGTGGGATTGGGATGAGGCTCTCTTCTCCTCGGCCGTCCGCAGCTACGACGTCACGCTGCACCACCCGCATCCGCCCGGGTTTCCGTACTACATCGCCCTCGCAAAACTGATTCACCTGGTGATCGGTTCGGAATTTCGGGCCTTGCAGCTAGTGACGTTCCTCGGCGCGGCGACGCTCTTTCCTCTCATGTTCTTCCTGGGGCGGGAGCTCCGCGCCGGATTTTCGACCTCGGTCATCTCCGCGTTTCTCCTCGCATTCTTTCCGAACGTCTGGTTCTTCGGGGGCACGGCCTTCAGTGATGTCCCCTCGCTGGCGCTGGTCCTGTTCGCATGCACGCTGCTGATTCAGGGTTGTCGCGATGGCAACCGTTACCTTCTGGGCGCGCTGATGCTGGGCATCGCGGCCGGATTTCGTCCGCAGAACCTGCTGGTGGGGCTGGCTCCCGCGCTGCTGGCGAGCTGGTGCCGCATCCGGAGCACGCGATCGATGGTCCCGCTCCTCCTGGCCACGCTCATCGGATTGGTCACGCTGGGTGTCGCATACGGTGGCGCCGCGTGGGCGACGGGCGACTGGCGGGACTACCTCGAGGCCGTGGCCACGCATCGCCAGTACATCGCCTCGGTCGACTCGTATACGAACCCGAACCGGCCTTCGCTGCTGCTGCTCTTCGACGACTTCTTCGGGCGGCCGTATCGTGCTCTCTCCATCAACCTCCCCGTGGCCGTCCTGGCGGCGCTGGGAGTGCTGGGCGGACTGTTCAGCAAACGCAGGGGACTGGGGCTCGCTCTGGCGATGTTCGGACCGTTCTGCCTCGCCGGCTGGATGATGCTCGACCATCACAGCGTCAGCCGGTTCTCCATCGCCTGGGCGCCCTTGATCGCGATCACGGCCGCGGTCGGTGTCTCGGTCGTGGGCGCCGCCGTCGCCGCGCTTTGGCCGCGCCGAGCGCCGGGCGGTGTCGCGACGGGCGTCGTCGTGGAAGCCGCCATCACTGTTTCGCTGCTGGCTCTGATGATCGTCTGGACGGTGCCCGCGCTTCGGCGCGTGCAAAGCGAGGACTCGCCACCGGTGCAGGCGATTCAGTGGATCAAGACGAATCTTCCGAAGGACACCGTGCTCTATGTCCACGGCGGGATGGGGCCTCACAGCGATCTGCTCTTGCGCGAGTATCCAACGCGACAGTTCGACGATGGCTCGCCGCTGCTCATGGCCGGAGGCCAGAGAGTCTGGGTCCTGAAGGAAGGGGAGGGGAGCAGCGGACTCACGAAGTACTTCTTCTATCCGCAGGATCATCTCTGGGATCTCGCCCGCCGCCGCTACTTCGACGCGTCCGTGGAACCGCTGCACGCGCGCATCGAGTTCGGCTCGGGGTGGTATGACCCGGAGCGTTCCGACGGGCGTACCTGGCGATGGATGGGCGCCCGCGCCGATGCCGCGCTGCCGCCCCTGCCGGGATGCGCGCGGTTGAACTTGAGCTATTACGTGCCTCTCGATGCGATGCCCGGCCGGTCCCCCACGGTCACGGTCAAGGTCAACGGACAAATCGTGGACCGGTTCACGCCGCGTGAAGCATTCGCGCAACGAAGCTTCGTGGTTCCTTCGCGTTCGGAAGGGGTGAACGAACTGGTCATCGACACCGACCGCGCCGTGAATCCCGCGCGCGAGGGACTGGGCGGGGACGAGCGTACGCTCGGCATTCGCCTGGACTTCGTCGCGTGGGCGCCGCACGACGGAACATGCCACTGATGCACTCGCTGCGGCGGGCTGGTTGTCCGTTGTCGGTTGTCTGTTAGTTGCGAGTTGCGAGTTGCGAGTTGTGTGAGGTCGTGTGAGGTTGTGAGTATTGGGTTGTGAGTTCCGAGTCCGAACTCGCAACCCGCAACTCGCAATCCGCAACCCGCAACCCGCAACCGAGGCGATACCAACCAGCGCTGCCGGTCGTACCGGCTAGGGTTGGAACTGGATGGTCTGGGGCCACCAGGTCTTGACGCGTTTGCCGTCCTTCATCGGTGAGGTGAAGCGGGCCGCTTTCATGGCCCGCACCGCGGCGTCGTCGATGCCGAGACGGTTGATGCCGCGGAGCACTTTCACGTCGGAAACCTGTCCGTTCTCGTCGATGAGGGCGCTGAGAAAGACTGTGCCGGCCACGCGCTGCTGGCGTGCCAGTGGTGGGTAGACGGGGCTGATCGGACGGGTGGCGCGGGGTGCGGAGTCGAGGGCGGTGTATTGCACGACGTCGCCTTCGCGGACGGTGGCCACTTGCACGGGTGCGGGTGCAGGAGCGGGCACGACAGGCTGCGGCGCAGGAGCGGTGGTCTGGGTCTGCTGCACCGGCGTGGTTGGTGCGGGAACGCGCGTCTCGGCGACTTCCTCGCGCGCGGCCTCGCGCCGCTGCTGATCGAGCTGGGCGGCGGAAACGGCGGCGCGGTCTTCCTGGACCGGCGCCGTGACCGCGGGTGCCGGCGCGGCGACCGGGGCATTCTTCGATTGCTGGCGCTGCAGCTCGGCCATGTATTGCTCGTTGAGCTTGGCCACCTCGGATTGCAGTTTCAGACGCACTGCGTCTTCGAAGGCTTTTTTCTGCGCGGCTGGGTCGGCGGATGACGTGACCGCGGTCGTGGTCGTTGCGCCTCCGGAGGCCATGATCGGCTCGGGCATCACCGGGTTGGGTGCTGGCGCGGTCGTGGGCACCATCTGCGCAGTCGCGGAAGTCGTCGTGGCCGGTTGCGCGGAGTTGCGCCCGAACATCATCCACGCGCCTCCTCCCACGACGGCCAGGCCCACCACTGCGGCGATCGCCATCGGCAGCTTGCTCTTGCCCTTCGACGAGCTCTCGGTCACGCCCGAGAACATCGGCACGGCGACGGCGGGCGCGCTGGTCGCGGCGGGAGCCGGAGCCGGAGCCGGCTTCTGAGGCTCGAGATATGGGGCGAGGTTGAGCTTCGACTCTTTGTCGCGCTCCAGTGCCTCGGTCTCCATCTCCTTCTTGAGCAGGTTGCTGAGATAGAAGGCGAGGTTGAAGGTCGAGGCCGAGTACTTGCCTCCGTGCGCCAGCGCGGACAGGGCCTGCTTCATGTCCGTCATCGAGGCGTAGCGCATCGAGGGGTCGAGGTTGAAGGACTTGTCGAGCACGATGCGGATGTCATCGGGCACCGGTGCGCCGATCATGGTCTTCGCGGCGCGTACGGCGGCCACGAAGGCGCTGGCGGTCATCGCATCGGGCGGCTCCTGACCGGTGACGAGGAGAAAGAGGATCGCCCCGAGGCCGTAGACGTCGGCGGTCTTGGGCGCCTGTCCGGAGGAGCGGAGCTCGGGTGCGAAGTAGCGGCCGATCTCTCCGTTGATTTTCTGGTCGGCCAGCGAAGCGATGATGCCGCCGGCGATCTGTTGTCCGGCCACGCGGATCTCGCCGTCATCGCTGATCCAGATGAACTGCGGCAGCAGTGCGCCATGGGAGAGACGCGTGCCTGCGGTGTCGCGCAGGTCGCCGGTGGTGGCCAGGGAGAGAGCGACTTTTTCGGCGATGACGATGGCCTGGTCGAGGGGCAGTGGGTTCGGGGAGACGTCCTTGCCGCCGCGGGCGCGGTCGATGATGAAGCGGAGCGAGCGGCCACCGGCGTAGTCCCAGGACAGGAACGGCACGCCGTCGAGGACACCCGCGACCTGATCCTTGGCGAAGGAGGGGCCGGTCAGTCGCGGCAGGAATTGCGACACGGCCTCCATGCTGGCGGCCAGCGCGGCGCGATTGCCGCCGGTCAGTCTCCGCAGCGCGAGGGTCGGGCCGATCTGCCCGTTGTCAATCCGGCCGGCACGACTGAGGTCGCCCAGCGAATCCTGTTCGAGCTTCTTGAAAAGGACATACGGACCGAACTGCTCGTACGGCTTGTTACGCGCGGCCATGGCCAAGGACCCCCGGAATTTGGTGAGCGGGAAGGATAGCACCGATTTCGGCGCACTTACCCGCCGCTGGTTTCCCCTCGTCCTCTCGCCGCTCGTCTTCGCCTTCTTCGCGTTCCAGTCTTCGAGTCGTCGAGTCGTCGAGTCGTCAGGTCTTCGAGTCGTCGAGTCTCACAGCGCGGGCTGTGCCCGACACCCAACGCAACATTGGCCTGTCATCCTGAGCGGGCGGTGGGATGGGGGGCGAAGGATCCCCTGCCGAAGCACGACACTCGCTCCGTCGGCAGGGGATCCATCGCCCCCACC
>Ga0307505_10000845_pt1 | contig 29634 bp, 28 predicted proteins | sample 23_S_MG_FD_202183 | JGI IMG/M metagenome (GOLD analysis project Ga0307505, IMG submission 202183) | Soil microbial communities from Populus trichocarpa stands in riparian zone in the Pacific Northwest, United States - 23_S | ecosystem: Environmental > Terrestrial > Soil > Riparian zone > Trees... | reverse complement strand
AGCAGCCGAGCAAGCTCGGCTCTACGTTTGAAAGTACCCTGCGGCTTGCCGCGGGGTTGTCTATTCCTCTGTGCACTTCCGGACCCTCACCCGCCCCTCACGGGGCACCCTCTCCCGCTGGGAGAGGGGCGAAAATGTCAGATGCCAACCAGCATTCTGCTCGGGTTTTCGAGCTGGTTCTTGATGTCGACGAGGAACAGCACGGCGTCCTTGCCATCGATGATGCGATGGTCGTAGCTGATCGCGACGTACATCATCGGGGCGGCGATGACCTGGCCATTCTCGACGATCGCGCGTTCCTTGATCGTGTGCATGCCGAGGATGGCGCTCTGCGGCGGATTGACGATCGGCGTGGAGAACAGTGAACCGAACGTGCCGCCGTTGGTGATCGTGAAAGTGCCACCCTGAAGATCGTCAAGCGTGAGACCACCTTCGCGCGCCTTCTTCGCGTAGCCGATGATCGCTTTCTCGATGTCGGCGAATCCGAGGGTCTGGGCATCGCGCAGCACTGGCGTCACGAGTCCTTTTTCGGTCGACACCGCGATCGAAATGTCCTGATAGCCGTGATAGATGACGTCGTTGCCGTCGACCGAGGCATTGATGACCGGATAGCGCTTGAGCGCTTCCGCAGCGGCCTTGACGAAGAAGCTCATGTAGCCGAGCTTGACCCCGTTGGCCTTCTCGAACTGCTCGCCGAGTTCCTTGCGCAATCTGGCGACCTGGGCGAGGTTGATCTCGTTGAACGAGGTCAGCATCGCGATCGAGTTCTTCGACAGCATGAGCCGCTCGGCGATCTTGGCCCGCATGCGCGTCATCGGCACGCGTTCCTCGGCTCGCGAACCCGGCGTCGGCACCGCTGCGGGCTTGATTGCTGCCGGCGCCTTTGCCTGATTGACCAGATCCTCCTTGGTCACCCGCCCATCGCGGCCGGTACCGGGTACGGTCGATGGATCGATGCCTTCCTCGGCGGCAACGCGACGGCCGGCGGGCGACAGTTCTTCGACGCCTTTGGGCGTGCCCGACGCCGCACGCGCAGCCGCCTTGGGCGCCTCGACCTTGGCCGCGGGCTTGGATGCACTGGATGCATCGGCGGCCGGTGGCGCAGCGGTCGCGCCTTCGACGATGATCGCGAGCAGTTCGCCACTGGTCACCGTATCGCCACTCTGCTTGAGGATCTCCTTGAGCACGCCGTCGGCGGCCGCCGGCACCTCCAGCACGACCTTGTCGGTTTCCAGATCGACGAGATTCTCGTCGCGCTTGACTGAATCGCCGGGCTTCTTGTGCCAGGTCGCGATGGTCGCGTCGGATACGGATTCGGGAAGCACCGGTACTTTGACTTCAAGGCTCATGAGTGGCGTCCTGGGGCATGCGTTGGATGTGCTGGATCCGGAGTCTGCGGGCAGTCACACGGATATCGTGTTCATTCGGGGGTCGGGTCGGTACCCATCGGCGCAACGAGTGCCAGATCGACCAGCGCGGCCTGCTCGGCGATGTGCGTGCTCAGGTGACCGGCGGCCGGTGCCGGCGAGCGCGGCCGGCCTGCGTAGGCGACCGTGTGCCGGGCCGAAGCGACGGCCTGGAAGTGATGCTTGATCTGGTACCAGGCGCCCTGGTTCATCGGTTCCTCCTGGCACCAGACGACTTCCTTGGCGGCAGGATACTTCGCCAGTTCCGCGGTCACCTCGATGCGCGGGAACGGATACAACTGCTCGACGCGCACGATCGCGACGTTGCCGACCTCGCGCTTGGCTGCCTCCTCGACGAGGTCGTAGTAGACCTTGCCCGAGCAGAACACGACCCGCCGGACCTTCTTCGCGTTTCCGGCGGTGGAGTCGGGGATGACCAGCTGGAACCCGCCATCGACGAGTTCGTCGAGCGTCGATACCGCGAGCTTGTGGCGCAGCAGGGATTTCGGCGTCATCACCACGAGCGGCTTGCGGCTCGCGCGGACCATCTGCCGGCGCAGCATGTGGAACATCTGTGCCGGCGTGGTCGGCACGCATACCTGCATGTTCTCCAGTGCGCACAGCTGGAGATACCGTTCGAGGCGCGCGGAGGAATGCTCCGGACCCTGGCCTTCATAGCCGTGCGGCAGCAGCAGCACGATGCCGCACAGCCGCCCCCACTTGGCTTCGCCAGAGGAGATGAACTGGTCGATCACGACCTGTGCGCCGTTGGCGAAATCGCCGAACTGCGCCTCCCAGATCACCAGCGTGTTGGGTTTGGCGGTCGCATAGCCGTACTCGAATGCCATGACCGCTTCCTCGCTGAGCAGCGAGTCGATGATCTCGACCGTCGCGTCGGCGCGCAGTGTCGTCAGCGGAACGTGACGCGAGCCGGATTTCTGGTCGTGCAGAACCGCGTGGCGATGGAAGAACGTTCCGCGCCCGGCATCCTGGCCGACCAGGCGCAGGTCACGTCCGTCGGCGACCAGGGTCGCGTAGGCGAGGTTCTCGGCATAGCCCCAGTCCATCGCCTGTTCGCCGGCGTGCATCCTGCGGCGGTCCTCGTAGATCTTGGCCACACGCGCGTGCAGCGTCGTGCCCCCGGGAATCGCGAGCAGGCTCGCTCCGATCGTGTCCAGCGCCTTGCGGCTGACGCCCGTGTTCACGACTTCGAACAGGTCGCCGCGCAGATGCGGTGACCAATCCACCGCGTGCGGGTCATGGAAATCGGTGTCGACGCCCGGAATCGGATTGCCCGCTTCGAGCAGCTTGCGGTAACCGTCCACGAGCGCCTGCGCGTCGGCCTCGCCGATCGTGTTCTCGGCGATGAGCTTCTTCGCGTAGAGTTCGCGAAGCGGCGGTCGCGCGCGGATGACCTGATACATCAGTGGCTGGGTCGCCGCCGGCTCATCCGCCTCGTTGTGGCCGTGACGGCGATAGCAGACGAGGTCGATGACGACATCGCGCTTGAACTTCTGTCGATAGTCGAACGCCAGGCGTGCGACGAACAGCACGGCTTCCGGGTCGTCGCCGTTGACGTGGAACACCGGCGCGTTGACCATCTTGGCGACGTCGGTGCAGTACAGCGTCGAACGCGCATCGCGCGGATTGGAGATCGTGAAACCGACCTGGTTGTTGATCACGATGTGGATCGTGCCGCCGACCCGGAAGCCGGTGGCCTGCGACATGTTGAACAGTTCCATGACCACGCCCTGGCCGGCGAATGCGGCATCGCCATGGATCAGCACGGGGACAACGTGTTCACGCTCGGTATCGCGTCGATGGGTCTGGCGTGCGCGCACCGATCCGGCGACCACGGGATCGACGATTTCCAGGTGCGAAGGATTGAATGCCAGCGCGACATGCACGGTGCGCCCGGGCGTGCGCACGTTGGCGCTGAATCCCATGTGGTATTTCACGTCGCCGGAGTGCGCCGGGTCGTCGATGCGCTCGTAGCGGCCCTCGAACTCGTCGAACAGACGCGACGGCGGCTTGCCGAGGATATTGACGAGCACGTTCAGGCGCCCGCGGTGGGCCATGCCGATGACCATGTCCTTGAGGCCGTCCTTGCCGCCGCGGCGCAACAGTTCGTCGAGCAGCGGGATCAGGCTGTCGCCGCCTTCCAGCGCGAAGCGCTTCTGGCCGACGTATCTGGTGTGCAGGTAGCGTTCCAGGCCATCGGCCTGGCTGAGTTTTTCGAGCAGGTGCTTCTTTTCCTCGGCATCCAGTGCATAGCGGCCGCCCGCACGCTCCATCTGTTCGTGCATCCAGATGCGCTGTCCGGCATCGGAGATGTGCATGAACTCCACGCCGATGCTGCTCGCATAGGTTGCCTTTAGGAACGCAACGATGTCCTTGAGCCTGGCGCGCTGCGGACCGCCGATCGAACTGGTGTTGAACTCGGTTTCCAGATCCGCGCTGGACAGGCCGTGGAAGTCGAGTTCGAGATCGGGGGCTGCCGGGCGCGGCAACAGACCCAGGGTTTCCAGCTCGGCCGCGGCGAACGTGTTGGCGATGTCGAGCGGGTCGAGGTCGGCCGCCAGATGCCCACGCGAACGATAGGCAGTGACCAGCTTGAGCACGCCGGCCTGCTTCTGCGACTGGATCCCGCCGTCGCTGGCGATGCTGCGGACCGGGCCGTTGCGCTGGGCTGCCTCGATGCGGGCGATCGCCTCGGAATGGGCCACATCATTGGCCGCGCCCGCGCGGATGCCTTCGAAGTACGCGCGCCACTGCGCCGGTACATCGGCCGGATCGTTCAGCCAGATCCCGTAGAGATCCTCGATGAACGCGGCATTGCCACCGGAAAGGGCGGAAGTCGACTTGAACTGCTGAAGCAGACTGGAAGTCACGCGGGCACCGTGCAGGCAGGTGAGGCAGTGGATGGGAGTGTTTCCGGCGCGTGCAACGACCGCGCACAGGCGTCGTCGTCGGGTAGCGAAGAAACCTGCGAATTATAGCCGCTGCGCGCCGTTTGTGTTGCATTGCGGCAGCAGCGCGCGATTCAGATGTCCAGGCGCCGGAACACGGCACTCGGCTCGCTGCGCTCCCACACCGAATCGAACTGCGAAAGCAGCTGCGCTGCGCGGGCCGGCGCGTGGTTGCTGCCTTCGCCTTCGAAGCGGCTGGCCAGGCTGCGTTCGAAGCAGCCGCCGCGGTCGTTGACGACATACGCGCCGGCGATCTGGCGGTCGACCTCCTCGATCGGCGTGCGGATCGCGAATGCGCTCGACAGCCGCTGCGCGAGCGCGATCAGGCGATGGCCTTCGTTGGCCGCGCGCCCCGGTTCCTGGACCAGGATGCGGATCTGCACGTTCGCGCCACCGAGGGCGACGCGCTTGATCGCCTCGAGCACGTCGGTCTGGTCGAGCAGGTCCGGATCGAGGTCGCGGGTCAGTATCGCGAGCTCGCGGCGCGCACCCTCCACCACGCCGAGGAACGCGGCGCACGCCTCTTCGCGCGTCGTGCTTATCCACTGGCGGATTTCCGGTTTCGGCGGCAGCACGGCCGGTGCGCGCGCTGGCGAATCCAGTTCGAGCCGCATCGAGCGATGGGGGATTCCGCACTCGTCGTATTCGTCGCCGAACTCGATGAAGCCGGCTTTGGCATAGAACGCGATCGCGTGCGTCTGCGCGTGCAGCACGACGTCGGGCAGGCGCAGTTCGCGCGCGTGCTCGATCAGCGTGCGCAGGATCGCCGCGCCGACGCCCTTGCCGCGCCAGTCGCGCACGATCGCCATGCGCCCGATCGTGCGTTGCGGCGTGAGCCGGCCGGTACCGATCGGTCGCCCTTCGGTGTCGCGCGCGACGACATGGTGCGAGCGCGCGTCGAGTTCATCCCATTCGTCCTCTTCGGGTACCTGCTGTTCGACCACGAACACGTCATGGCGTACCGCGCGCAAGGCCTCGGAATCGACCTCCCAGGTGGCCGGTTCGATCGTGAAGCGTTCGTCGATCATGAGCTGCTCCGGGTCGGGCGTGCCCGCGCAAGGGCGAAATGGCCGGCGTTGACGAGATCGAGCAGTACCGCGCGATCGCCGGGGCGAAGTGCAGCGAAATTTTCCGCGGTCAGGGGCTCGTCGGCGCAGACCTGCGTCGCGAACCCGCGTGAAACAGCGTACATGCTGCCAGCCACGAAAAGGTTTGCCGCGTTCGGGGTTCTTTGCCACGCCACCCGGGTCCACGGATTGCGCAGGAGCCTTGCGCCGCGTCCGAGCCGCTCGTGCAGGCTCGCGGGCGCGAGCGGGCGTGAGCGAGGCACGCTCTCGTGCGCAGTCCGGTAGCGCGTGATGAACGAACCGAACCAACGACGCAGCAGTGTCGCATCGACCGCCATCAACGGCCGCAGCGCCGCTTCGACACGCTCCAGCGCGTCCGCATCGATTTCCCCGCGCACCCGCGCCGGTCCAATCCCCTGATCGGTGTAGCGTCGTTCTTCGGGCAGCGACTCCGCAATGCTTGCGGCCAGATCGGCGACCATCTCCGACACTGCCGGCGCGCGCATGCCGATCGATAACGTCAGACAAGGCCCGTCCGCCACGCCGTGGTGGGGAACACCGGGCGGCAGGTAGAGCATGTCGCCGGCTTCGAGCAGCCATTCGTGGGTCGCGGAAAACGTGCGCAGAAGTTTCAGCTCGACGTCGTCGCGGAATGCCTTCGAGGCATGTTCGTCCGTGCTGATCTGCCAGCGCCGGCGCCCCTGGCCTTGCAACAGGAACACATCGTACTGATCGATGTGCGCGCCGACCGAACCGCCATCCACGGCATAGCTGACCATGATGTCGTCGATGCGCCAGCTCGGCAGAAAGTCGAATCGCCGCAACAGTGCCGCGACATCGGCATCCCACTTGTCGACATCCTGGACGAGCAGGGTCCAGTGGGTTGGCGGCAAGCGGGCGAAGTCGGCCTCCTCGAACGGACCCGTGCGCAGCTCCCAGTGGTCGCGCGCAGGATCGTGGATCACCAGACGCGAGAGTGCGAACGTTTCGCAGGCCAGGCCGGCCAGATCCTCGGGCGTCAGCGGCGAGCGGAAATCGGCAATCGCCTTGCGCACGAGCAGTGGACGACGCTGCCAGACGTCGGCAATGAAGCGGTTCAGCGGCATGCCGAGCGGATACCGGGAGGTAGCCTGGACCTCGATGGCCGGAATGACCGGCGCAGGTGCAATCATGCGGTTTTCCCGAGGCGCCAGGTTGACATGCAAGGGGAGATCGATGCTGTTGTGGCATCATATCGCGCCCGTCCCCTCACCTGGCTGTTCCGCATGCCCGATCACGCACACGCCCAGCCGGACTCCATGCGCGCAGCGCAGCACGCGTCGTTCGCTGCATGGTCGGATCGTGCGATCGCGCAGTCGCGTCCGCGCACGCACGCGTCACGCTGAGCCGCAATCGAGGCGCCGAGAAAAATGCCCAGCAATGAACCTCGCGGCCCGCGCCAGATGGCGCGGGCACTGGTCTGGTCGTTCAAGGGTTTGCGCGCGGCATGGACCTGCGAAGCCTCGTTCCGACTGGAAGGGTATCTGTTCATCGTCATGTTTCCGCTCGGGCTGTGGCTCGGCAACGGCATGCTCGAGAAGGCAATGCTGTGCGGCAGTCTGATCCTCGTGCTGTCGGCCGAACTGCTCAACTCCGCGGTCGAGGCCGTCGTCGACAAGGTCAGTCCCGAGTTCCATGAGCTTGCCGGTCGGGCCAAGGACATGGGCTCGGCGGCGGTGTTCCTGCTCATGCTCAACGTCATCCTTTGCTGGGGTCTGCTGCTCGGCGGCCGCTTGTTCTGACGCCTGCCGCGAGCCCGCCATGACAGGCGGCATTGCCGGGCTTCCCGCGGAAGCGTGCCCGCCCAGCGTAGAATGCGCTGTTCACCCGCTCCCGGAATCCAGTCCTTGGCTGACGACATCGAGTATCCCGCGCTGTACCTCAAGCGCGGCGAGGAAGCGCGCTTGCGCAGTGGACACCTGTGGGTGTTTTCCAACGAGGTCGATGTGCAGCGTTCGCCGCTGTCGCAGTTCGAGCCCGGACAGGCGTGTGCGATCGTGGATTTTCGCGACAAGCCGATCGGCATCGGTTATGTCAATCCGAACTCGCTGATCAGCGCGCGCCTCGTCGCGCGCGGGCTCGAGCATGCGATGGACCGCTCGCTGATCGTGCATCGGCTCAACGTCGCCCTCGCGCTGCGCGAGCGTCTGTTCGACGAACCCTACTACCGGCTCGTGTTCGGCGAATCCGACGGTCTCCCGGGACTCACGCTGGACCGCTTCGGTGACGTGGTCGTCGGCCAGACCACGACCGCAGGCATGGAACGACTCAAGGACGAGATCACGGCCGCCGTGGTCAAGGTGCTCAAGCCGCGCCAGCTCTGGTGGAAGAACGACGCCGGGATCCGCGCGATGGAACAGTTGCCCGAGTACGCCGACCTGGGCTACGGCGAGCCCGCGAACGCCGCGCTGATCGTGCGCGAAGCGGGTCTGGAATTCGAATGCGACCCGGTCGGCGGCCAGAAGACCGGCTGGTTCTACGACCAGCGTGGCAACCGGGAGCACCTCAGGCACCTCGTCGGCGGCAAGCGCGTACTCGACATGTTCAGCTACCTCGGTGGCTGGGGCCTGCGCGCCGCAGCGTTCGGTGCCGCCGAGGTCGTCTGTGTGGACTCCTCGCAAACGGCAGTCGAGGCAATCGAGCGCAATGCACAGCGCAACGGGCTGGGCGACCGCGTCCGCGCCGTGCGTTCGGATGCGTTCGACTACCTGAAGGCATTGCGCGAACAGCGCGAGCGTTTCGATGTCGTGATCCTCGATCCGCCGGCCTTCGTCAAACGCAAGAAGGACCTTGCCGAGGGCCGGATTGCCTACCGGCGTATCAACGAGCTCGGCATGCAGGTGCTGGCCCGCGACGGCATCCTCGTGACCTGCTCGTGTTCCTACCACATGCCGCGCGCCCTGCTGCTGGATTCCGTGCAGCATGCAGCGCGGCATCTGGATCGCCAGGCGCAACTGCTGGTGTCGTTGCAGCAGGGACCCGATCATCCGGTGCATCCGGCGATTGCCGAAACCGAATACCTCAAGGGGTTCGTCCTGCGCGTCCTCCCGGCATAATGCGTTTCGTACCTGCCTGGAACTCGTTGACCGCATGCACTACTTCGTAGATCTGGACCCTGTAGCGTTCTCGATCGGCCCGGTTTCCGTGCATTGGTACGGAATCATGTATCTGGTCGCATTCGCATCGTTCTGGTTTCTCGGCGAGCGCAGACGTCGGGTCGGGCGCCTGCCGGTCGGTCCGGCGGCGTTTTCGGATCTCGCGTTCTACGGCATGCTCGGGGTCGTCCTTGGTGGCCGCCTTGGCTACGTGCTGTTTTACGGCACCGCCGAACTGATCCATGACCCCTGGTCGATCGTCCGCGTCTGGGACGGCGGCATGTCGTTTCACGGTGGTCTGCTCGGCGTGTTCGCTGCGATGTGGATATGGTCGCGGCGCAACAGCGTGCACCTTTTCGATGTGCTCGACTTCATCGTGCCGATCGTGCCGATCGGGCTCGGCGTGGGCCGCTTCGGCAATTTCCTCGGCGGAGAACTCTGGGGGCGGCATACCGATGCGGCCTGGGGCATGATCTTCCCGAACGCGATCGAGCATGGCGGACGCACACTGGAGCAGTTGCGCACGATGGCCGCCACTGGTCAGCTTGACGCCGAGGTCCGCCATCCCTCGCAGCTCTACCAGATGCTGCTTGAAGGCTTGCTGCTGTTTGTCGTGCTCTGGTTCGTCTCGCGCATACCGCGCCGGCGCTACCTGCTGACCGGTCTGTTCGCGGTGCTGTATGGCGTGTTCCGCTTTGCCGTGGAGTTCGTGCGTGAACCCGATCAGCACCTGGGTTACCTCGCCTGGGGCTGGCTGACGATGGGCCAGGTGCTCACGATTCCGCTGATCGTGTTCGGCATTGCCATGATCGTGCTCTCGCGGCGCGCGCCCGTGCTCGAACCGCGCATCGTCGACGATCCACCGAAGGACAAGACCTGATGCGCCAGTATCTGGAACTGCTCCAGCATGTGCTCGAGCACGGCACGCCGAAATCCGACCGCACCGGGACCGGAACCCGCAGCGTGTTCGGCTGGCAGATGCGTTTCGATCTTGCCCGCGGCTTTCCGCTGGTCACGACCAAGAAGCTGCACCTGCGCTCGATCATCCACGAGCTGATCTGGTTTCTGCGCGGCGAAACCAACATCGCCTACCTCAAGGAAAACGGGGTCGGCATCTGGGACGAATGGGCGGATGCGGACGGCGATCTCGGTCCGGTCTATGGCAAGCAATGGCGCGCATGGGCGGCTGCCGACGCCCGCACGATCGACCAGATCGACTGGGTCGTCGAGGAGATCCGGCGCAATCCGGATTCACGCCGGCTCATCGTCAGCGCATGGAACGTCGGAGACCTCGCGGACATGGCCTTGCAGCCATGTCACGCGCTGTTCCAGTTCTACGTCGCCGACGGCAAGCTCTCATGTCAGCTCTACCAGCGTTCGGGCGACATCTTTCTCGGCGTGCCGTTCAACATTGCCAGCTACGCGCTGCTCACCCACATGGTTGCGCAGGTCTGCGGTCTGGCGGTCGGGGATTTCGTCCATACCCTGGGTGATGCGCACCTGTATTCGAACCATTTCGACCAGGCACGCGAACAACTCGCGCGCACGCCGCGTGCGCTGCCGACCCTGCGCCTGAATCCGCAAGTCACGTCGATCTTCGATTTCCGCTACGAGGACATCGTGGTCGATGGCTACTCCGCGCATGCCGCGATCAGGGCGCCGGTGGCCGTGTGATCGCGCTGATTGCGGCACTGGACCGCAACCACGCCATCGGCCGCGATGGCGCCATGCCCTGGCACCTGCCGGATGACCTGCAACGATTCAAGGCGCTGACGCTGGGCAAGGCCGTGCTCATGGGCAGTCGCACCGCCCGCTCGATCGGGCGCGCCCTGCCGGGGCGGGAGAATCTCGTCCTCACGCGCAGCGGGCGTGCACCGTTTGCGGATCAGCGTGCGGTCGCATCGCTCGCCGAGGCCCTCGTGATCGCGCAGGGCACGCTCGTCGTCGCCGGCGGTGGCGAGGTGTATGCGCTGGCCCTTTCGATCGCGACCGATCTGCACCTGACCTGGATCGACACCGCAATCGACGGTGCGGATGCGTTCTTTCCGCAGTTTGATCAACGCGAGTGGACCGTGACCACCAGCGAGGCACATGTCGCGGACGCGCGCCATGCGTTCGCGTTCCGGTTTTCCGACTATCGACGTTTCGTGGAACCCGGTGCGCGATCCGATGCATGATCACCTTGCAGGATGGATTCCTCTCGCCATGCGCCATCTGTTGGCGTGGATGCTCGTCGCTCTCAGTGCCGATGCATCGGCGCATGCGCAACAACCGCCCTGGAGTCTGCTGATTCAGAGTGCGCAGCACGGCGACTACCACGGTGACGAAGCGCCGGCCCGTCCCGGCAGCGGCTGGCTTGCACTTGTGCGGGTCCAGTCGCAGTGGCATCTGCTGGCGACTTCGGTCAGCGCCGAGCGCGTGTTCGATCCGGTGCTCGATGCGGACGGGGAGACCACGGGTTTGCGTATCGGATCCACCCACGCCGACGCGATAGCGCTGCTGCGTTTGCCTTCACTCAAGCCCGGCATGATCGCCGTATCGAATCTTGACGACGCCCGGACGCCACTCGCGGAAGCCGCGCCGTTGGCAATTTCGTTTGCCGGCGACGAGTATGTGGTCGAGGTCACCGGCGACGAAGTCAGCCTGCGCAAATCGCTGGTCCGCACGCGTCTTGATGCACTGACGGTCGGTGGTCCGCGCAGCGAGGATTCCGCGAACGTCCTCTGGGCCGGGGATCTCGATGGCGATGGTGCGCTCGACCTGCTCGTGAACGCCTTCGGATCCAACCGCAGCGGCACGTGCCTGTACCTGTCGGGTGCGGCGACGCCGGGCGCTCTCGTGGGTCTCGTCGCCTGCCATTCCGGCGTGGGATGCTGAGGGCGTCCGCAACGGCGCGGGCGGTCCGCCGGAACGCCTGCGTCAGTCCATGTCCTTGAGCGCGGGCCGGGGACGATCGGACTTGATCGCGACGAACTGCGGATCCTCCGAATCCAGGCGCATTGCGGTCAGGGTACCTCCCCAGACGCAGCCGGTGTCGATGGCATAGATGCCAAGGCCCGCGAACAGACCCAGCGTTGACCAGTGCCCGCAGACGATACGCAGATCGCGGCGGGCCTGACCAGGCACCTCGAACCACGGATACAGCCCGGGCTTCTGGGTGCCGGGGGCGCCCTTCTCGCCGAAGGCGATGCGTCCGCGCACATCGCAGAAGCGCAGGCGCGTGAGCATGTTGATTCCCGCCCGCAGGCGCTCCACGCCACGCAGCTTGGTCGACCAGGTGTCCGGCCGGTTGCCGAACATCTGGCGCAACAGGCGCTTGTAGTCGTTGCCGCGCAGGCGCGTCTCGATTTCGCGGGCAATGCGTTCGGCTTCTTCGACGTTCCAGCGTGGAGCGAAGCCGGCGTGGACCATCACGTAGCCGAGCGCGCGATCGACATGAATGAGCGAACGATGGCGCAACCAGTCGAGCAGTTCGTTGCGATCGGGCGCAAACAGCACTTCGCGCAGTTCGGGGTTGACCTTGGCCTGGTCCTGTTCGCTGCGCACGGCGACGGCGAGCAGGGAGAGATCGTGATTGCCGAGGGTGACGATGGTGCGTTCATTGAGCGAGCGGATCAGTCGCAGCGTAGCCAGCGACTGGCCGCCGCGATTGACCAGATCTCCACAGAACCACAGGGTGTCGCGAGCCGGATCGTAGTGGATCGCGTCGAGCAGTCTGACCAGTTCGTCGTAACAGCCCTGGATGTCGCCGATAGCCCAGGTCGCCATGTCAGGCTTCGCGATCCGTGCACGCCCGTGTCGGATCCTGCATCAGTGCAGGGTCCGCGGGATCGACAGCACGAACGAGGGGATATCGGCGTCGAAGTGCGTGCCATCGTCGGCCAGCATGCGGTAACTGCCGCGCATCGTGCCCACAGAGGTTTCGAGAATCGCTCCGGAGGTGTACTCGAATCCCTCGCCCGGCTGCATGAGCGGCTGTTCGCCGATCACGCCATCACCGCGCACTTCGCGCACGAGGCCATTGCCGTCGGTGATGATCCAGTGCCGGCTCAGCAGGCGCGCAGGCACGCTGCCGTGATTGTGCAGCGTGATCGTGTAGGCGAAGACATAGTGGTTGTCGTTCGGTTTGGATTGTTCGTCCACGAAACGGGTTGCCACCGAGATCGCAATGTCATGGGATTTCTTGCTGGTCATGGGTTCGATTGTCGGGGAGTGGGTCGCGGCGGGCAAGCGCGCTGAAAGCCCGGCATCGCAGTTGCCAGCTGAATGCGGTGCGATCGGAGCCGCCGTGCGAGCGCACCAGACTCGCCAGGACCGGCAGCACGCACTCGAACCCGGCCTGCGCTACGCGCCATTTCCGCTCACGATCTTCGCGAGCGCCACGAACGCCGGTGGCGCGAGTTGCTCGGCGCGCGTGCGCGGGTCGATGCCGGCGCGTTCGATCTCGGCCGTGCTGACGACACCATCCAGCGCATTGGACAAGGTCTTGCGCCGTTGGCCGAACGCCGCGCGCACGATGCGTTCGACCAGGGCCTGGTGCTCGATCGGACGTTCGGCACGCGGGCGCGGGATCAGGCGCACGACTGCGGAATCGACCTTGGGCGGTGGCCGGAACGCCTCCGGGGGGACCGCCAGCAGCGGTTCGACCCGGCAGGCCAGCTGCAGCATCACGCTCAGGCGCCCGTAGGTCTTGCTGCCGGGAGCGGCGGCCATGCGCTCGACGACTTCCTTCTGGAGCATGAAATGCATGTCCACGATCGCGTCGAGATGGTCGATGCAATGAAACAGGATCGGTGAGGAAATGTTGTAGGGCAGGTTGCCGACCACGCGCAGCGGGCGGCCGTCCGCGAGCCGGGTCAGGTCGACGCCCAGCACATCGGCCTGGACCACCTTGATCGTTCCGATGCCGTCGGCGAGCCTGCCCAGACGCGGTGCGAGGTCGCGATCGAGCTCGATGACCGTGAGCGCCAGGGCCTTGCGCAGCAACGGCAGCGTGATCGCGCCTTCACCGGGCCCGATTTCCACGAGATGCTGACCCGGTTGCGGGGCGATCGCCTGGACGATTCGCGAAATCACGTTCGCGTCGTGCAGGAAGTGCTGGCCGAAGCGCTTGCGCGGCGTGTGGCCGGCGTCCATGGACTGTGCGCTGAAGTGTCTTGACAAGGAATTCAACCCGAAGCGGATGCGGAGTCATTGGCAATCTGATCCACCAGCCAGTCGCGGAACCGCTGCATGGCGGGTCGCACGCTCACCGTCGACGGATGGACGAGATAGTACGCCGAGCGTGCGGCAATGCGCTGAACGAACGGCTCGACCAGGGCGCCGCTGCGCAGTTTGTCGGCGACCAGCGAGCGGCGCGCGAGCGCAACGCCCTGGCCGTGGATTGCCGCCCGAAGCGACAGTTCGGTATCGTCGAACATCGGTCCGCGAATCGGTGCCTGGATGCCAAGCGCGGCAAACCAGTTCTCCCATTCGTGGCTCTTGAGCCGCAGCAGCGGCACGTCGAGCAGTTCGTGCGCGGAACGTGGAAGCCTGCCGTCGCGGAAGTTCGGGCTGCATACCGGGAACACGGCGTCATCGAGAATCTTCTCGCTGGCCAGTCCAGGCCAGGGGCCTTCGCCATAGCGCACGGCCAGGTCGACACCGTCGCGCGAGAAATCGGCGAGACCGCGGCTGCTTTGCAGATTGAACTCGATGTCGGGATTGCGGCTGAGGAAATCGCCTAGTCGTTCGACCAGCCAGGCTGCCGCAAACGAGGGCAGTACGCTCACGGTCAAGGTGTTGGCGTTGCTGCGCTCGCGCAGGCGCTGCACCGACGCGGACAATGCATCGAGCGCGCTGCTCACGTCGCGGGCGAGTTGGCTGCCCGCCTCGGTGAGCCGCATGTGGCGACCATGGCGTTCGAACAGGCGCACGCCCAGATCGCTTTGCAGCGACTGGATCTGGTGACTGACGGCGCCATGGGTGAGATGCAGTTCCGCCGCTGCGCGCGTGTAGTTCTGGTGCCGCGCAGCGGCTTCGAACACGCGCAGCGAACGCAGTGGCGGCAAATTCAGCGGTGGCGCCATGTCCTGTGAATCCAATTGACCATCGTGGCCAGAAAATAGCGATTTCCCGGCGATCTTTCCATCACTAGAATGTGAGCCTGATTTGCGCTGACCCGCGCCGCGACATGACCCGCCTGCGTTCATTTGGCAGGTATTCCGGGGCAAACGCGGTTGCAGATCAACGCTCGTCCAGCCAGGAAACCCCCGATGTCCACCGCGTCACTGATGCGCCTGATCCTGCTCGGCATGATCTGGGGCGCCTCGTTCCTGTTCCAGCGCATCACCGTGCCCGTGGTCGGCGCCCCGTTCACCGCAGCCATGCGCCTGGCGCTGGCCGCGGTCATGCTCGTTGTGCTCCTGCGCGTGCTCGGCAAGTCGTTGAACCTGCGCGCACAATGGCGCGCCTGGCTGCTGCTGGGCACGATCAATTCGGCGGTGCCGTTCCTGTGTTTCGCGCTGGCCGCGCGTCATCTGCCGGCCGGGTATCTGGCTGTCATCAATGCGACCGTGCCGCTGCTCACGGTGTTGTTCGTCTGGCTGGCGCTGCGCAGCCGGCCGTCAGCGTCGAAACTCGTCGGCGTCGTCGTCGGACTGGTCGGGGTGGCGGTGCTCGCGCGCTATGGCAGCGTGGCCCTGACCCCGGCGACGCTGGGCGCCTTCGCGCTCGCGCTCACGGCGGCCGCTCTGTACGCGTTCTGTGCGCTCTACATTCGCCGCCGCCATGCCGACAGCGATCCCCTGGTGCTCGCCGGCGCGAGTCAGCTTGGCGCGGCATTCGTTCTTGCACCGCTGGGCGTGTGGTATCTGCCGGCGGTCATGCCGGACATGAGCGTCATCCTGTCGCTGCTCATGCTCGGCCTGGTCTGCACGGGTCTTGCGTATGCGCTTTACTTCCGCCTGCTCAGTGACATCGGCAGCGAAAAGGCCGTGAGCAATACCTTCCTCGTGCCGGTTTTCGCCCAGATCTGGGGGGCGCTGTTCCTGCAGGAACACCTCACCGTCGCCGGCGCGGTCGGCTTCGCACTCGTGCTGCTCGCGGTAGGGCTCGTGCTTGAGGTCGTTCCGTGGCGGCGGCGCGCTCGGGTAGTGCCCGAAGTGTCCAACTGACAAGATCCGCGCGGATCAGCGGCTCGCAGGTTGGCCGGTGCGCCATCCGGCGGAACTGATCGGCAGGCCCCCGACGTTGTCAGTTCGATGAACCTGCCGCCGGCACCGTCCCACGTCCGCTCGCTGACGCAGATCTGCGTCTTGCGCTGGGCATCGCGCACGCAAGGGCTACCGGAATGCAGACGCGGTGTGTCGGACGTTGGCGTCGTACCGTAGTGGGTTCTCAGCGCTCAAGCGAGGCCAGTTCGATCGCAAGCCGCGTCGCGGCGACGAGGCTGCCGTGGTCGGCGCGTCCGCTGCCGGCAAGGTCCAGCGCGGTGCCATGGTCCACCGACGTGCGGATCCAGGGCAGACCGAGCGTGACATTGACCGCGTGGCCGAAACCGGCGTGCTTGAGCACCGGCAGGCCCTGGTCGTGGTACATCGCGAGCACCGCATCGAACCCGGCAAGCCGGTTCGGAACGAACGCGGTATCGGCAGGCAGCGGGCCGACCAGGTCGAGACCTTCTGCGCGCAACTGCGCGATCACCGGTTCGATCGTTTCGATCTCCTCGCGTCCGAGATGGCCGCCTTCGCCCGCATGCGGGTTGAGTCCAAGCACAGCGATGCGCGGCTGTGCGATACCGAAACGCGTGCGCAGGTCGGCGTGCAGGATGCGCAGGCGGCTGGACAGCAGGTCGCGCGTGATTGCAGCGGGAACCGCGGCGAGCGGCAGATGGGTCGTCGCCAGGGCAACGCGCAGGCTGCCGGCAACGAGCATCATGACCACGTCACAGTGCGCACGCCCGGCGAAGAACTCCGTGTGTCCGGTAAACGCGATGCCGGCCTCGTTGATGACGCCCTTGTGCACCGGTGCGGTCACGATCGCATCGAACTCGCCACTCGCTGCACCTTCAGCGGCGCGCGCGAGCGTATCGATCACATAGGCGCTGTTGCGCGGATCGAGCCGCCCAGCAATCGACGCCACGCGCAGCGGGACATGCTCGATGCGAACCGATCCCGAATGCGATGTGGGTGCCGTGTCGGCGTCGGCGAGTCGCTCAAGATCGATGCCGATCGCGCGTGCGCGTTGCGCGATGAGGTCGCGATCGGCAATGACGACCAGATCGGATCCGTTTGGCAGCGCGGCAATGCGCGCGACCAGCTCCGCGCCGATGCCGGCGGGTTCGCCGGCAGTCAGGCCGATCCGCGGGCGCGAACGCTCAGCCCGTGCCGGCGGGATTACGCGCGCCACCCTCGGCTCCGGGCAGACGGATCTCGATGTAGGCCTCGGCGCGCACCTGGCGCAGGAAGTTGTCGTATTCCTCGTCGGCCTTGCGCGTGCCGAGCATCTGCCGCGCCTGGTCGCGTTCCAGTTCGGCCGAGCGATCCTGCGTGCGCACGCCGAGGCGCTGCAGGACGTGCCAGCCGATATCGGTCTCGAACGGCTCGCTGACCTGGTCGTCGGCCAGTGCACCGACAATCCCCGCCACCGCCGTGCCGTAGCCACCGGCCTGGAACCAGCCCATGTCGCCGCCGAGATTGCCAGTTGCGCCATCTTCGGAGAACTCGCGAGCGAGCTTGGCGAAATCCTCGCCTGCGAGAATGCGCCGGCGGATCTCGGCGATCTTCGCGCTGGCCTCATCACGCGAGACGATCTCGCTGGTCTTGATGAGGATGTGGCGGGCGTGATACTCGGTCACGAGCTGCTGCGCCGCCGAGCGCTTGTCGATGAGCTTGATGAGGTGGAAGCCGTTCGGCCCGCGCAGCGGCGGCGAGGTCTGGCCGTTCTGCAGGTTCTCCACCGCATCGGCGAACGCGGGCGGCACTTCGTCGTAACCACGCCAGCCGAGGTCGCCGCCATCGAGTGCGTTCTGGGCGTCGGAATAGCGGATCGCCGCCGCGGCGAAATCCATGCCCTGGGTGATCTGCCGGCTGACGTCGTCGGCCTTGGCCTGCGCTGCTTCGATCTGGGCCGAGCTGGCTCCGTCCGGCAGGGCGACAAGGATGTGGCCCAGGCGCAACTGGCCGCGTTGCACGCCTCCGTTCCTGAGCAGCAGTTCGATCTCGGTGTCGCTGACTTGCACGCGGGTCTGCACGACGCGCTGGCGCAGGCGCTGCACGATCGATTCCTCACGCACATTGGTGCGGAACTGCTCCCAGGACAGGCCTTGCTGCTCGATGGCTGCGCGCAACTGGCCGATGTCCAGATTGTTCTGGCGTCCGATCTGGGCGATCGTCTGGTCGACCTCGGCATCGGACATCTTCACGCCGGTGCCATCGGCGCGTGCCACCTGCAGCCTGAGCATGATCAGGCGATCGAGCACCTGACGCTCCAGTTCGGCGCGCGGCGGCAGTTGCTGCGGATTGGATGCGTACTGGATCTGGATCGCACGCACCGCGCGATCCAGTTCGCTGCGAAGGATCACTTCCTCATCGACCACGGCGATGATGCCGTCGAGCGGTTCGCTCGGCAGGATCTGGGCGTGCGCGCTGGGCGCAGCGAGGGCGGTCGCGAAAAGCAGGGCGGCGAGCAACGTCTTCATGCGGGTCGGGATTCCGTGGGTGCCGGGGTGTTCGACCGCGCATTCTAGCGTGGGATGCCGCTGAGGGCGTTAAAAAGCCGCGTACGCGGTCCCGGCGAGGAAACGCACGCCCGTCCTGCCCGATTCGCCCCAGCGTTCCGGCGGCGCGGCGCGGGTCGCGGCTGAAGCAGTCGAATGCGGGCTTTGCGATGAGCGTATGGTCCGGCCACTGCGCCGATGCGGAGCGCGCCGAAGAAATCCGTCACGCTTTGATCATGATGATCAATCCACCGACGTAGAACTCTGCGTAGGCGACTGCTGACGCTTGATCAGCCAACGTTCGGGCAATTCGCAGCCGTCGCGCCCACCATCAAGATGCATGCGCAACACGAATATGCGCTGCTTCGCTTCGTGCCAACCCTGAAGGACTCCACCCTGCACAACGCAGTCGTTTTCGGGATCGTCCGAACCAGTGAATAAGGGAACAGTCGGCATCTCCATCGCCAGTTCGACGCGGTTGGTGGTCAATGATGTGATGGTCAAGACGGAGACTTGGTTCCTGGCGACGTACTCGATACGTTTGTCGAGATTCTCCATGGGCTTGGGGGATCTTTGCTTCGTGAAGTCGAACAACAACGGCATCGGTCGAAAAACACCTTCCGCCAAGTAGCGATTGGCTCCGACCAGACGCCGTTCGACGCGTGTGACGATCTCCGGATCGAGCAGATTCAGATCCGACTTCGTGGACTCGGTAAGTTGCTGGTGTTCCGGAAAGAAATCGATCCGCTTCTGCAACGCCAATGTTGCGGTCGAGTAGATGTCGAGCGTTGGGTAGCCGTGCATCGGGGGACGGCCGGCGTAGTAGAAAACGGCGATCCCCGTGCGATCCCCGGAAAGCGCCGGAAAGCTCTCGTTGATCAATCCTCCGCCTTTGACGATCAAACTGACGCCGGGCGGCAAGTCGCTGCGCCACTCGCCCAATTCGATTTGTACACTAGGGAAGGCCGGCGGCGCCTTCGATTCGATCGCGCTATCGGCATTAGCGGTGCCAGCAATCAGCATGCACGTGAGAACAGCCGTCAAGAGAGTCACGAAGATGAATCGTTTCGGGCGGAGCTTGCTGGATGCGTTCATTGCACGGGCAGTCCCGATAAAGTGGGCGTCGCGGCGGCACGACGTCGCGAGCATATCCCGCGCCGGTCCGGCTGCTCGGGATACTGCCCTGTCCGTCGAGCAGGGCGACGGTTCATAGACACCCCCGCAAGCGCACCCCCACGACAAACTTCCGACAGCCGCCGCCGGGCGACGAAGATGCTACAACGCGGGCGTCCTGCTCGCGCCAGTCTCGTCGGGGAACGAATGACAGTCCCGCGCCCCGTCGTGCGCGCGTCTCCTGATCTGCATGATTTAGTCCGGCATTGTGTCGGCCAGCCAATCATCAGGTTGCGTACACCCAAGGTCATCCGTCAGATAGCCGATTCGCAGCACCACAACGCGTGAGCCCCCATTGACTGGGCCTATCCATCCTTGGCGCGGCACAGCCTGCACACGACAGCTCAATCCTCGGTCATGCCGGGCGGGTTGAGTTTCCAACTCGAGCCAGTGCTTGACCCCTCGGACGCGGCCGGTAGGGGCAGAATTGTGGATGTCCCCGTGCTGCCGCAGAAGCGAGGCCGCCGGAAATGATGCGGGGCACCAAGCCTACGTACATGGAGCAATGAGTGAGCTTGGTGGGGGCGGGGCGTGATACCGTGGGAAAAATCGTGCATCACGATTGAATGCCGGTGGCACGAGCGCTGCTTTAGGGGAAGAGCATGTGGTCCTACGTTTTGGAACCGGCACTTGTTGCTCTGCATGTGCTCGACGAGTTTGCGGCGCACGAAATCGCCTATCGATCGATGGTCCAAGCCGACGTCGACTTGAGCCCACCGGTACCACGGTTCTGGACGGATACTCGCAACGCTCACGCGATGGCGGCCGTGAACCTTTGGAACATGGTTTTCGGCACAAGCGGCGAAAACAACCCGACGCACTGGCACAACTGGATCACAGGTGACCTTGACGAGGCGCGACAGAACTTCATCGTCCATCTAGAGGACGAAGCCAACATGACGGCACCAGAATGGCACGAACTTGGTCAACGAATGCGGGACTTTAGAAACAACTACACGGCTCATCGCGAGATCGAGAACGCGCATGCAATGCCGTACCTTAATCGTGCGTTGGCTGCTGCCCAGTCATTTGACACCTGGATGCATGGATGGATACCGGAAATGGTCGAACGCAGCCTCCTGCGCGACGAAGTGGCGGGTCTTAGACCCACGATCGATCAGTCCGTTGCAGAAACACTTGCGTGGGTCGACGAGCAGGCGCGCCGTGAGCAGTGAAGTCGAGAACCTCGTCGTCGGCAGCAGTGCGATGGTCGATGGAATTGGGTATCGTGTCGTCGGAGTCAAGCACGGCGGCATGGGCGTCGTGCGATTGCTGAAGCGGACTGTCGCCGGCGATCTTGAGCCCGTCGTGTATAAGGCGCTCCTGGCCGCCAAGACATTCAACGACGCCGACGACATCGAGACGAGGAAGCTCGTCACGAACGAGCTGAAGCATTGGCTTCCTTTGAAGCACCAGAATGTCGTCGAGCTGCTGGCGTTGGGCGACCTGAACTTTCAACTCGCGGCGCTAATGCCGGTAGCCCAGACCAGCATCGAGGAGCTGCGCGTCGAGCGAGGCGTCATGCCCGTGGCTTCGGTCGTGGAAGTTCTGCGCCAAGCCGCATGCGGTCTGGAGTACGCGTGGTCCACACGGCATCTGCTGCACCTGGATGTAAAGCCGGCCAATCTGCTCGTTATGGGCGAAGACGGCGGACGCCGTAACGTCTGTGTTTCCGACTGGGGCATGTCCGCCGTCCGCAGCGCGTCGCATGGAGGGTCGAAGCAAGGCGGAACATTGCCATATATGGCACCCGAACGATTTGTATCCGAAGCACAACAGTCGTGTTCCTGGGATGTTTTCAGTTTGGGAATCACCTTCCTTCGTCTGACGACCAACGAGTTCCCGTTGGATGTGAACGCGAACATTCCGAACCAGTTGGTGTCGGGAGCGTACTTGGGGCGCGCCGCTTCGCTGCTAGGACGGACCAATCTTCACACGCACGCACAGCGCGCTGTGTTGTTCCTAATCCATCCCAACCCGCAGCAGCGCATTTCGAACTACGGCGACGTCTACGACGCGCTCGACGAGATCGGCCGCAACCGGCGGTGGACATTTCCTTGGACAAGGAAGCAGCTATGGGCCTGAAGGCGTTTTTTCAGAAGATGACGGGGAAAGGCGAGAGTGTTTACGACGCCATCGAGCGGTTGATGACACCGAACTTAGTGGCGCTGATGGCGGAACGATCCGTCGCGGCGGCACGCGCGCAAATACAAGCGAACCTCAAACTTGGACAACGAGCGCAAGCAGCCGAAGCAAGCGATCGCGTACTTAAGGTCTTGAGTGCGTACCAGCTCAGGGCCGGAGAGCACTCCGGCGACGTCCTGTACCTGCGAGCGACCATCTTGATGGAGGCAGAGCGCTTTGAAGAGGCCCGACGCGCATTCGCCAGCATCGCCGAGGGGAAAGTACCTGTCGCGGACAAGAAACTTCAGCTACACGCGCAAGCTGGCGTGGATTTGATACGCAAGCGGCTTCAGTCGCGCTTGGATCAGGTTGATGAAAACACCCCCCATTTGAGTTCGTTCTATACGTGCTTGAAGTGCGGGCGACTGAAGCTGTTTCTCTCGGCGCCGTGCGAGACCTGCCTATACCAACCACGAAGCGACGCCGCCATCGCTTCGAGCATGGTCTGCTGCTCCGAACATCAGGACTTCGGCTTCATGCTCGCATTCGGCACTGGACGCCGAGCAGGGAAAGAAATCACTAGCATTGCGCCGGACTTTCCGAAGATCGCGCAGGACGCTAAGGCTCAGCCCTGGTTTCGCCCCACGGCTGACCAGGTGCTGGCATCGACTGACGATAGAACCACACGCCTGAGTGATTTTACGACATGCCCACGTTGCAAGGCCGAGCTCGACATGAGCATGCAAGACGACTGCTCATGCGGCGCATCTTTAAAGTTGCCCCCGAAACAGCGCTTGCTGGTGAGCCTGAACATCCTCATTCGAGAGGTCGAAACGCGATGGACTTTGCCGCGAAAGTGGGCGTCGCTCGAATGGGTATCGGCGTTGATTTGGGCGCGGTACTTTCTCCTGGTCCATCGGCAGGTTCCCGACCCAGACCTGCAGCTCTATCTCCGGAGCCTATTGCCTAGGATCGGCGTCCTCATCGACCGTGAAGACCGAGGCTTTGTGAAGTTCGATGAAAAAGGTGAGCCCACGATCATTGTAAAAACAGAATCAGAGAATGAACTGGCGCTGCTCACGGTCTACTTCACGCTCTTCAATGTGGAGCTACTGTCGATGACGAAGCACATGGAAGATATCTCTTTGAACTGAACGCGCCGACGTTGTTTCGCGAGGTTCACGCCGCTGCCCGATGCCGGCGGCCCGCAGGTAGTCATGCGTTTCGCGGGTCGTGCGGCTCCAGCACCGACGCTGCGCGGTTTTTTCGCGGGAGAACGCCGGCCCTACTGGTACCCGGTCACCGAGCGGCGCAGGAAATCGCCGGTTCGCTGGCCGATCGAGCCGACGCCCTTGAACTCGATCTCCAGGTACAGCGCATTGGTCGCATCGCCTTCGACGTTGTGCACGTAGCGGCGGCCGAGTACGCGCCAGGCCACGCAGCAACTGTCGTGTTCGAAGCCGGCGAACGCCTCCAGCGTCTTGTCTTCGCGCAGCGAGTAGTTCCAGCGGCCGACCAGGCGCCAGGCCTTGCCGAGCGGGATCAGCACGGAGCTGTCGAGCTGTTCGAGAAAGTCGCGACGGTAGCGGTACGAGAAGTTGAACACGCCCTCGCTGCCGAACCGGTTCTGCACGCCGATCGCCGCGAGGTCGGTGCGGTCGGTGTTCGGGTTCCAGTGATTGGAGAAGGTCGCGCGCCAGCGCTCGCTGAGGCGCAGGTCCAGTTCACCGACGTAGGTGGAACCGGCATGATCGGTCGATGGCCGCCCGGGCAGTTGCACGCGCTGGTCGCCGAAGTAGCGGATCTGGCCGAAGCTGGCCGACAGGCGTTCGCGACCGCTCGCGTCGTCGATGACGCGCGTGGTCACGGCCAGCGTGAGATTGTTCGCATCCATCTGGCGATCGGCGCCGACGAAGCGGTTGGGCCGGAACAACTGGCCGAACGTGACCGGGACTTCCTGGGTGTCGAAAACCGGCAGATCATCCTGGTCGCGATAAGGGACGTACAGGTAGTACGCGCGCGGCTCCAGCGTCTGCGTCCACGCGCTATCACCGAACGCGAGGCTGCGTTCGAAGACGAGGCCGGCGTCGAGGCTCGCGATCGGCATGCCGCGATCCGGTGAATCGTCGGCATCGCGGTCGAGGTTGTAGCCGGTGTAGCGATAGCCGATCTCCGGGCGCACGAAGTACGCCGCGGTCTGCACGGGCAGGGCGAGATATGGATACAGGTCGATGCGTTGTCCATCGAGCGCATCGTCCTTGCTGAACGCGACGAACTCCGACTTGAGGCCGGCATCGAGGCCGCCGAGCACGCGTTGTTCGGCATTGAACACGACGCGTGGCAGGCGTCGGTACGGTTCGGACGCACCGGGCAGGGTCGGGTCGGTGATCTGGTAGTCGTCGCCGCCGATGCTTGCCGTCCACCAGCTGCCATTGCCGCGCAGGTAGGCGCTGGACGGCAACAGGCTCGTCGCGGCGATGTTGAGGCTGCGGCCGAAATCCTCGAAGTAGCGATCGTCCGAGGCGCGGTTGATGTTCACCTGGGCGCCCCAGTTCGCGCTGAACCGGGTCGTGTTCTCCCAGTGGATCAGATGGCGGCTGCGATCGGCTTCGCGATCGTCGGGCAGCCAGTTGAGTTCAAGTTCGCCGCGACTGCGGTTCGTGAGATAGCGGAATTCGCCTCCGAGCATGAGCCCGCGCTGGGTCATCAGGCGCGGCGTGAGCGTGGCATCGTAGTTGGGAGCGAGATTGAGATAGTAGGGCAGTGTGAGATCGAATCCGCGCCGGTCGTTGTAGCCGACTTCGGGAAACAGGAATCCCGACTTGCGCCGCTCGTCGAGCGGAAACGTCGCGTACGGCAGCCAGAACACCGGGACGTCGCGGATGCGGAACGTGACGTCGCGCGCACTGCCGACGCCCTTGGCCTGATCGAGCTGCATGTCGCGCGCCGCGAACTCCCAGCCTGGCGTATCGAGCGTGCAGGTCGTGTAGGTCGTTGCGGTCAACTGCGCGCGGTCCGCATCGAGCATGACCGCGACATCGGCACGGCCGTTGCCGCGCGCGGAAAGCAACTGGTAGCGCACCTCATTGAGCGTGCCCTGGGCGGGTTCGGTCGAGCCGCTGGCATCGCGCGCCGACATCAGCATGTCGCGGTCCTGATAGCGCACATTGCCCGATGCGGTCCATTTCGTGCTGTCGCGCTCGTAGGTGAATCGGTCGGCACGAATGAGCTGGTCGAGCTGGCGGATGCTTGCGTTGCCGTCCAGTTCGAATCGATTGCCGTCAGCCGAACGCGAACTGTCGGCCTGCACGTCGGTGTCGGCCAGCGTGCGATCGCCGCTGGTGGGCAGGCCCGGCACATGAAATCCGAGCAGATCGTTGGGCGGGCACAGCGACCAGTCGGCCGCAGGTTTCGGGCAGGCCTGCACGCCGATCGGGCAGACCGGTGCATTGCTCTGGGCTTCGGCGGCGGCGCAGAGCGCAAACAGGATGGCCGCGGCGATCGTGCGCCGGACAGGAGAATTCGATGGCGGGAGCGACACGATGGGGACGGATGCCTGAGGCGAGGACGCGCTAGCTTGCCCAAACACCGTGCTGGCGGCAAACACCACGTGCGCGGTCATCAAGCCTCGAGCAGGGCGGCGACATGCGCCGCGGTGGATTCGCGCAGCGCAGTCAGGCTGTAGCCGCCCTCCAGGCTCGACACCACGCGTCCGTTGGCGTGCCGGTGGGCGAGGTCGACGAGTTCCGCGGTTACCCAGGCGAAATCGCCCGTCACGAGATCCAGATTGGCCAGCGGATCGAGCCGGTGCGCATCGAACCCGGCCGAGATCAGCACCAGTTCGGGGGCGAACGCGTCCAGGGCAGGGATCACGATGTCGCGGTACGCGGTGCGGAACTCGGCCGAGCCGGCGCCGGCGTCCAGCGGCGCATTGACGATATTGCCGGCACCCCGTTCGCGGCTCGCGCCGGTTCCCGGATACAGCGGCCACTGGTGCGAGGACGCATAGAGCACGCGCGGCTCGGACCAGAATATGTCCTGAGTGCCGTTGCCGTGGTGGACGTCGAAGTCGACGATCGCGACGCGATCCAGTCCATGCGCGGCCAGCGCATGCGCGGCACCGATGGCGACGTTGTTGAACAGGCAGAAGCCCATCGCGGTCTGCGCGGTTGCATGATGGCCCGGGGGTCGCACGGCGCAGAACGCGCTGCGCGACTGTCCGCGCATGACCCGGTCGATCGCTGCGCACACCGCACCGGCAGCGCGCAACGCGGCTTCGCACGAGCCGTGCGAAAGCGCGGTATCCGGATCGAGCCGGCGTTGCTCGCCTTCCTGCGTGCCGAGCAGGATGTCGTCGATGAGATGGGCGTCGTGCACACGCAGCAGTTGCTCGCGGGTCGCTGCCGGTGCCTCGATGCGATCGACAGCCGCAAAGCGGTCGCTGTCCAGCGCCTGCAGTACAGCGGCCAGGCGTGCCGGCGATTCCGGGTGTCCGGGTCCCGGCTCATGGCGCAGGCAGGCGGCGTGGGTGAACAGGGCGAGGGTCATGCGGGTCAGCGGATCAGCGTTTGACGCGCTCGTGTCGCCACAGCACTTCACCATGCGCGGAAGCGCGCGCGAGCACGCGTGCGATGACGAACAACAGATCGGAGAGCCGGTTGAGATAACGGGTGGCTTCCGCACGTACGCTTTCGCTGCGCCCGAGGGTGACAACCTCGCGCTCGGCGCGCCGGCACAGCGTGCGCGCGAGGTGACATTGCGCGGCGGCCATGCCGCCACCGGGCAGAATGAAGTCCTTGAGCGCGGGCAGATCCTCGTTGAAGCCGTCCAGATCGCGCTCCAGCCGCGTCACATCGCTGTCGTGAACCAGGGACATCCCCGGGATGCACAATTCGCCGCCAAGATTGAACAACTCGTGCTGCACGCGCACGAGCACCTCGCGCACCGAATCGGGCACGTCGCAGGCGAGCACGATGCCGATCGCGCTGTTCAGTTCGTCGACGCTGCCGTAGGCGCCGACGCGCGCACAGTCCTTGGCCACACGCGTGCCATCGCCGAGGCCGGTCGTGCCATCGTCGCCGGTCCGCGTGTAGATCTTCGAGAGGCGGTTACCCACGCCCGCCCGGTTTCCGCGCGTGCACGCCGATGCCGGCAAACAGCCGCGTCACGAGCACATGCAGTGCCGCGGCGATCCCGACATAGGCTGCGGTGGTGCCGAGGAACGTCAGGTACCAGTGGCCCATGTTGACCAGCCAGCCGTTCATTGTCGGCTCGGCGACGCTCGTGCCGAGCCAGTAGAAGCTGCCGTTGGAGATCACGAAACACACACTGGTCGCGGCCAGCAGCGTCAACGTCAGCATGCCGAGCGAGCGCAGGCCCACGCCGGCATGGCGGCTGCGCAGCCACGATCCGCCGAACCACAGCGCGCCGTACGCGGCGAGCAGGCACCAGTAACCCGGCGACATGCAGTAGTGCGACCAGAACGCGATGCCCTGGCCCGAGATCACGATGAAATCCGCCAGCACCGCGAGCGCCATGAGCAACGGAAACGCCCAGCGCGCCGAACCGCGCAGATAGAACCCGGCAATGAAGAACACCGCCCAGCTCGCATCGGGAACCAGCGCAAAATGATTGAGCCGGGTCACGACGAGGATAAGGGCGAGCAGCGCAAGAATGCCGAAGCGTTGGGACTGGGACAGACTCATGGAGGATTCCGGACACGGTGCAGGCCGCTATCTTAGCCCAAGCACCGCACGCACTGGCGAGCTTTGCCCGCCTGGCGGCTGCCATGAACGCACGGATCGCGCACAATGCGCCTCTCGCCGGGACCCACCCCGGCGCTCGGCACCTGAGGGCGTTGCGCGGCATGCTCGAATTGATCGGCTTTGATGGCGACGACACGCTCTGGCACAGCCAGGACTTCTACGATGCCGCGCAGGTCGAGTTCGAGCGCATCGTCGGCCAGTATGTCGACCTTGCCGACGCGCGCGTTCACGATCGCCTGCTGGCGATCGAGGCGGGCAACATCGGCGTGTTCGGCTATGGCGCCAAGGGCATGACCCTGTCGATGATCGAGGCCGCCTTCGACATCACCGGCGGCACGATCAGTTCGGGCGACCTGCATCGCCTGGTCGGTCTGGGCAAGGAAGTGCTCGCCCATCCGGTCGAGCTGCTGCCGGGAATTCGCGACGCGGTCGAGACGGTCGCGGCTGCGCATCGCATCGTGCTGATCACCAAGGGCGACCTGATCCATCAGCAGGCCAAGGTCCAGCGCTCGCACCTGGGTGACCTGTTCCACCGCATCGAGATCGTCTCGGAAAAGGATCCGGCAGCGTACGCGCGCGTGCTGCACGAATGCGCGGTCGCGCCGGCCGCGTTCGCGATGGTCGGAAACTCGCTGCGTTCCGACATCGCGCCCGTAGTCGAGCTCGGCGGCTGGGGTGTGTACATGCCCTACCACTCGACCTGGTCGCTGGAGCTGGATCCGGAATTCGTCACCGACACGCCGCGGGTCGTGCAGGTGGGGGAGGCGAGCGCGATTCCCGCGGCGATCGTGTGCCTGGCACGTGCCGCGGCGACAGCAGAGCGCTGAGCGGTGCGCTTCCTGCGTCGCTTTCTGCGTGGTGCACCGGAGCCTGTCGACAACGAGGCGCGGGCCGCCGAGGGTCATGCCGCCGTGGCGATGTGCTGGCGGGGCGACGCCTCGGTGCCGATCGCGGACTGGCATGCATTGTCCCAGCACCCGGATGCCTCCGATGCGTCCACATGCGACGCATACTGGACTTCGGCCGCGCTGCAATGGCTCGATGCGATGCGCAGTCATTTCGACGCCGGCTATCCGGTGGCGCGCTCGGCGCATTTTGCGCTGTTTTCTGCAATGGACGCCCGGGAGTCACGCCTGACGCTCGATGTCTGCGAGCGCATGCGCCGTCGCGTCCTGCAGGCGCTACCTGGAGTGGCAGAAGATCGAGGTCACGGCCCGCATGTGGCCCTAGTGTTCGAATCGATCGACGACTATTACGCGTATGTCGGCAACTACTACGCGACCGCCGGCGACTATGCGATGTCCAGCGGGATGTTCATCCAGCACGGATATGGACACTTCGTCTTCGTGCGCAGCGAGATCGACGCGATGGAGCCGGTCATTGCACATGAACTCACCCACAGCCTGGTAGCGCACCTGCCGATTCCGGCGTGGCTCAACGAAGGCGTTGCGGTGTCGACTGAAAAAGCCCTGCTTCCGCACCTGGCGGACCCACGCATGGCCTTGTGGACACCGCGCGAGCTGGAGGCGAAGCATGCGGCATTCTGGAACGCACAGACGATCCAGGAATTCTGGATAGGCAAATCGTTCCTGCGTCCCGATGAGGGCAACGCGTTGTCATACGATCTGGGCGAGCGGCTCGTGCGCCTGCTCGCGCGCGACTACGCGACCTTTGCGACCTTCATGAATGCCGCGGGGATGGACGATGCGGGGTTGGCGGCGGCGCGCGACGTTCTCGCTGTCGATCTGGGCGATGCGGTCGCCGCGATCCTGGGCGAGGGAACATGGAGGCCACAGCCGCAATCCTGGAGTGACGGCCTCGAACGCGGGCAATTCAGGCAGCCTGGCAACGAAACTGGCGCGACGATGGCGTCGCGCCAGTGAGTGGAAGACGCAGGGTGCGCGCGCGTCAGTCGTAGCGCTTGTTGGCGCGCCAGTCCATGTACTCGGCTTCGGAGATCTTGCCGTCGCGATTGGTGTCGATGCGCTCGAACTGCTTGAGCACACCCGGGAACGGGATCAGCTCGTCCTTGGAAAGAAATCCATCACGGTTGGTGTCGGACTCGGACCATTCCGGTGCGCGTTCGGTGACCGGGTCGGACATTGCCGGGGTCTGGGCGAAGGCGACCACCGAAACGGCACCGAGGGAAAGCGCGAACCAGGGATTGCGGATCGTCGGAAACTTCATCGTTCTACTCCTGCAAGGCGACGGCCAGGGGCCTTGTCGCGTGTGCAGCCACCCTACGCAGGCCGACACGACTCGACGATGAATGCACGCGACCCCACGACGCCAGCGTTCA
>Ga0307505_10000844_pt1 | contig 29644 bp, 30 predicted proteins | sample 23_S_MG_FD_202183 | JGI IMG/M metagenome (GOLD analysis project Ga0307505, IMG submission 202183) | Soil microbial communities from Populus trichocarpa stands in riparian zone in the Pacific Northwest, United States - 23_S | ecosystem: Environmental > Terrestrial > Soil > Riparian zone > Trees... | reverse complement strand
GGCCGGGGTGGAAAAATTATCGCCCCATGACTTGCGCCGCAGTTTTGTGGGCGATTTACTCGATGCCGGGGCTGATATTGTGACGGTGCAAAAGCTGAGCGGGCATGCTGACGTTTCGACCACGGCCCGCTATGACCGGCGCGGTGAACGGGTCAAGCAACAAGCGGCGGCTTTATTGCATGTACCTTACCAGCAGCGGTTGCTTCAAACGAACGCGGCCGCGTCTGAAAAGGTTGAGCACAAAATTGAAGGAGACGCTGAAATCTATTTAGGTGATTTGGGTAACTCCCATATGTGAACGCTGACAATTACTAACCTGACTTCGGAGTTTTTACCTCTAGTCTCCCACGTAAGTCAATTATCACCACCAAAGGCAGTGGCTTGAGATAATGCACCTAGAAGGTGCATACCTACTGCCTATATTTGTTTACCTGATTCTTGATGAACAGAGTGGGGTCATTCTGCACAGTAGGGAACCATTGCACTTGATCGAACCAGTCTGGAATATAAAGGAAATATCCATAATTACTCCGGTGAATACGTCGGTAGAAACCAATTGACTATACCACTATCAGAGGTAGTGGCTTCAAAAGCTAGTAAATTTGTGATTGATTAGGGCAATATGATCGCGACTTGCCATGAAGGGGAGACCAGTATTTATTGGAAAGAAGGCAAAACAGTCACAGGTATGCCTAATTTCCATTTTGCTTTCAGTTTGCCTGCTTGTTCGGCTTGCTCCTCACGTCATCTATGTACCAAGGCCAACAAGATAGGTCGCCATATCTCAGTCCATCCCCAAAAAGCGTATGAACTGCAAAAAGCTGCCCGAGAACGGTAACTGTTTGAGGAGTTCAAGGAGTTATTACAAGCGGCGGGCTGGCATTGAAGGCACAATTGCTCAAGCCTTGTGCGGCAAAATATACGTTATGCTCGTTATCACGGTTTACTCGAAACCCATTTACAACATTTGGGTACAGCGGCCGCCATCAATCTCCATCGCAGCTTGGTTAATGGGGGACCTACCCAAAGGTACCGGATTACCCTCTTTTGCGGCCTTGGTTTCACCACGTTGACTTCGCCAACAAAGTCGAAAATGGGAGATACCCAGGGTAGCTACCGTATAAGTTTATTGATTAGACTGCTAACCAAATAACTCGTTCGACATTTTGTCAGCTATCTTTCGGTGTCCATCAACAAGATCTACACGCTCATCAGCAACTTCCTCTTTCTTGGCAATGAATTCAAAGAAGCTCGCATGATACCAGCGATAGCGACGTTGCTTCCCTCCATCGTAGCCCACATCAGTTTTGTAAATAAACTGGTCAAAATCCTTTAAAACCGCACGTATTTTGCGTTTGTCTTCGATATATGAGAAATTGGCAAGTCGCTCTATCGGCATTGGTTCTTTCACGACTGTCAAAGCAATAATTACTGGCAATTTATAGTCAAACCAGTCAAGTTCACTTTGTTGTCGCATACGTCTCCAATGGTCTTGATAATAGCTGGACAACCCCACCGGAATTTGATTGAGGTCTAGATCGGTATAAGCTCCCTGCTCAATTTCCGGCAGCACCATACGCAAATAGATGAAATTGCCCTGGCTTTTTTCCACCATATGCTGGATAAAAAGATCATCATCAATATTTTGTTTTTGGATGTACGTTTGAATTCCTAGATGTGGGGTTTGAATAGTCACATACTCACGAACATCAGTGATGTTGTCTTGTGCATCTTGCTCAATAAATAAAGGTAGTTGTTCAGCTATATCAATCCGCAATGGAAGAACCTCATCATCTTCCCGTCGCATGGTACAAATGAAGTAAACTCCTATAGGGAGAGTTAAGGGCAGGTAGAGTGTATTGGCACTTGCCGATAGTCCTAGGTTGTCCACTTCATCCAGCGCATCTACTACGATAACGCATGGCTTTCCGTTGAGCTTGCTTGAAACCTCTTCCAACAGTTTTCGCAAGAAGCCGCCATCTTGGGTGGCCTCGGGCGGGAGAATTGTATACTAGATAACATTCAGAATTGACGCAAGGAAGGTACAATCCTGGACATGATATTCCGCTACAAACAACTCCAACAGCATCCGGCTATTTTTCTCAAAGTGACAGGCCTTCAATTGTTCGAGTTTGAAGACATGCTCGATGACGTGCTGCCCCGTTTTGCCCAGACAGAATGGCAACGACTGAACCGACCCGACCGCAAGCGCGGGATGGGAGCAGGGCAAAAAGCTGAGCTAGACAGCCTCAACCAGGTGTTGCTGACGGTTGTTTGGTTGCGACTCTACCTGGTGCATGATGTCTTAGGCTACCTGTTCGATATCAGCCAGCCGACCACGGGCCGCTACATCAGCCGCGTTCTGCCCGTGTTGGAAGCAGTCGGCCGGGATACAATGCGCCTGCCCGACCCAGGACGCAAACGACGCCGTTCGCTCGACAATCTACTCCAGGAGATACCAGAATTAGCCGTCATCGTGGATAGCTTTGAGCAAAAGGTACAACGCCCCAAAGACAAGGACAAACGAGACAAGTGGTACAGTGGCAAGAAAAAGAGCCACACGATGAAAAGCCAGATAGCCGTCGATGGACAGACAGGCCGCATTGTCGCTGTCTCCGACAGTGTGACCGGACGTACCAGTGACATTAAACTCCTGAAGCAGTCGGGTTTGCTAGACCAGTTGCCGCCTGGAGTCGGTTGTGTTGGCGACCTGGGCTATCAAAGCATCCAGAAGCTCCATCCGCTGGGTTTCTGCCCACGCAAGAAACCGCGTGATAAACCACGCCCGGCAGAAGACACGCTTTATAACCGGGCTTTTGCCCAATTCCGTATCCTTGTCGAGAACACCATCAATCGTTTACGTCGTTATCAAGCCTTAACAGCCACTGACCGTCATCATCGCCAACGTCATTCCATGCGCGTCATGGCTGTGGCTGGTTTGGTCAACATCCAGATGCTCTATCGCCTTGCTGCCTAGAACCCCGCCCAGGTGGGTTTAGGACACCTACTATCTTTATTCTGAATGTTATCTACTGTAGATCATAGACAGCAATTAACTGAGCGCAGACATTCTTTAGGAAATCACTGGCTTTATTCACCCCTTCTGGACGAATGTTGAAATGATGGATATAACCGCGTTTTTTGACAATCTGGGCTGCCAGTGCTGTTTTACCAATACCAGGATCGCTACGCACTAAAACGTAGCCGCGCGAATTTTTGTTAATGAACTGGTCAATCGCATCGAAAACGAATTGTCTGCCGACGAAACCTTGAGTCTTCTCTTCAATGTAGCTTGTGTAATCACGTATTTGATCGCGAATGCTAAATGTCGCATTGAGGAAGTAAGAATTGATATCACCGAAGCTACTTTGCATCAGCTTTATGAGGTCGCCAAGCTGGGAATCGATATTAGCCAGGTATCCTGTCGCAGCGACAGTATTCACTGCTACCTGGTTTATATCTTTGGCTTCAAACACTGGTCGAAATACCTCGGTGTTACGGAGTTCATTCTCCAGATAGCTGATGAATCGTTCTGCCTCTCCGGTAAATAAATTCCACTGAGGCGGACTCTCGATTGCCTGCTTCCATTTTTCTCCAATCAATTTAGCATTTGGCTCCCGATCAAATCGAAAAATATGGGTCAATTCGCTGGCAACATCAGCTTGTGTGAGAAATCCCTTCTCCTTAAGCAATGGAGCCGCTAGTACCAAACGCGGTCCTGTAGAATATCGTTGGATTGCTGAACCCAGAGCTTGTTTAAATGCGCTGCGGGCAGGATCACCCTTGAGCTTTTCATAAACATCACCAGCAACATGCTCAATCAGAGCCGTGAAAAATGCCTCAGCAACAAATGATAGTATCAGTGCGGGAGTCATAGGCGATCCTTTTCATAAGTAGTTCTACTGTAGTATGAACAAGAACGAAATGGTGCGAAAGCAGTAAGTTACCCAATTGGCTCTTACGTCATTTCCATGTTTTACATCAGCCAGATGTGAACACTAGCTGTTTAGTTAATTTTCTCCCGGTTGAGAATTGACAAATCACCCAACTCAAGCCTTGCTAATCAGCAAATAGCACTAAAAACGCGTAAGACTCACCAATAACAGGTGAAAATCATACTATCTATATTATTGAACTTTTGAAACTTATTTGTTCTCTCTCTGGTGTTTAAAAATACGTTATACAAATGCGCCAGATGTGCCAGAAAAAGTTTAATTAGTTCATTAAGAAACGCAACAATTTTTTCTAGTGCAACTGGATTATATCATATGGGATTAAGGGTTAGGGATGAACTTAGGATCTTATTGATTTCGTGCCAAGGTTTATTAAACCATCCAATAATACTAGTTACACTCTTAAGTAGGTCTAGTGTTAGGTTCGGCTTTATTTTATCGAATTCACTTGCCCAAATTGTAAGGCTCATAATTAATTCGTTGGGTGATGATTCTTCCAAAACTTTGAATGCAGCAAGAAAATTGCCTTCGCGTATCTTTTCGAGAGCATTGATTTGTCTAAGTGTTGATCTGAAATTTGACTGTCCTGCTTCTTGGGCGCTGACCACGACCTCTTTCGCTGCTTGTTCCTTGCCAGTTGAAACCAGACTCTTTGCGAGTGCTTCTATGTTCGTGATTTGTAAATAATTATCTTTTATGGCTTTTTCTATTCGAATCGAGGGTTGAATCTCCTGTCGTAAAATATTGTAAGCTACTTCGGGACGACCAAAATAAGTGAGAAGCCTAATGATATTATCAAGAGACGTAATTCTTTGTGAAATGTCTGAGAACGAATGGATTATGCTCATTATATGTTCAAAAACTCGTGAATCTTCATCGCTATATACTACTGCCGCACAGAATGATAGTGTTTCAGGATTGTCAAATAGCTGCTCCGAAAGTTCTGCAAGCATTGTATGGCCCGTTGTATCATCCAAAGCCATTAACGTACGTGCAATAACATAGAGCGCTGGAAACCTGATATCCATCCCCGTAAATTCACCCAATTCAGGCTCGTAACTTGCCAGTGACATAGCTTGCTCTAAATGACCACATTTCGTCAATACACCAACAACCTCTGCTATATCTTTGTAATCACGAGCATTGTCAATGTCGCTATCGTACTCTTCCATAAAAGACAGTGCAAACTTGTAAACCTTATTTAATTCTTTATCCGCAAGTTTGTGATTTGCTTCCCACAGTTTCTCTGCCACAGCCGCTGCTAACCAAACTGTAGACGCTTTCTTGGTGTGTTTAATATCGTAATTCCTTGCACGTTGAATAACAGCTTTACCAAACTTTGTAGAGTAGTCCAACTTAGAAGAAAGTAGCGAAAAAAGATGAATAATATACTCATTAAGCCCATCAATATTGGTTATATCAAGAGCGGTTTTATATAGTCCTGTTCCAACTAAAAAGCCAAGTAATGTGTTCAAACTAGTATCAAAGTCACTGAATTGATAAGTAATTGTATTTCGGATTCTGTTTTCAAATAGTTGTTCACCGAGCGGATCTTTTTTGTCAAGCAGAGCAATATTGAGATTGCGTAGTATTTTGGGCTGCTCCTCAGCGCGTGTTTCGTTGAGGATTTCCATAGTTTTTTCGTAATTCCCAGCGGTCGAAAGTAATTCTGCGATCTTAACTGTAACAGCCTCTCGGCGCGGTACGTATTCGATCTCTTTAATTATTGGGATTACCTTTTCAATGATAACATCCAAAGATTTATCTGTGGCGCGCCAGATAAGATTACCAAGTGCCTCTTCTCTTGTTGAGACATCCGAAATATCCTTCAACATATCGAGAGCTTTAGAGAAATCCAAAATGCCCCATCCTTCGATTATGACTCGAGACATCAGATGTGATGTTTCGTTAGCCGGAGCATTCCTAGCAACTTTAAACGCATCATTAATGATTTTATTTGCAAAACCATCTAACTTCTGAGCGTGGAGTTTTTCGGCCAACTTCAATAGTAAATGCACTTGGTTATTAGAAGAAATTATTTTAGTAATAAGTGCGGCGGCATCTTCATAAGAACCACTATCGATGAGTACATCAACATAATCTTCGCTCCGCATTTCATTTAAAAGGCGTTTGAAACTACTTTCTTCTTTTATTGATTCAATCATGGAATTCCTAAGAAGAGAGTAGTAAATCCTCTCTAGTTGATTATAGCGAGTCCATTCATCCTCAATTTGGAGAGTTTTTTCAAGTGCATCTTCTAGCTTTTCAGCTTCAACGAGGGCTGTAATCAACCCTCGTTGAACGTGATTAGTGGAACTGCTATGCTCCCAAGCATCGTATGCGTTATTTGAGTCCGCAAGTTTGTCGAGTTTTGAGAGCAGTTTTTCATGAATATCAATACGCTCGTCAAGGGAAAGAAACGAAGCACTATCTGCTATTCTCCAGAGAATGTTGGCTTGTTCATAGGCATTGTCAATATTTTCATATGTCTCAATAATATCTGTTTGGATTTTGCCTTGGTCAAAGTACATTTGTTCATAGGTTTGAATATTCACTAATATACTGTGAAAGATTTCGATTCTTTCTGTGCGGCTGGCAACGCTCTCAGGAATTTGATGTGCGTATTTTACCAGATCGGGCACTATTGCTGGATTTAATGACTGAGCAACATCCATGATGCGACCAACATAGTGGAGTTTGTCTCGTGGGTCATCATCCAAAGTTGGAAGTAAAATTATTGCTTGTTCAAGACATTCCAATTTTGTGCTTTTGTTGACATCTATCTCAGCTATATTGAGATAGGCAGAAAATCGCTTCTTCTGTGAAAATTTAGGTACAAGCGGAAGGGCATGTGAGAGTATAGTATTAGAGTGTTCACTATCTAGTATTGCAAGACGAATTAGAGAATCATATCTTTCTTCATCATCTTCTATAGCTAGAAAGATTTCTAAGAGCTCTGCGCTTATCAACAATGCATCATGTTTACCTAATGCCTCTACGAGTATCCAAAGTTGCTCCGAAACATATTCTGATTTTTTGCTGGTTCGTATGATATCTAGCACTTCTCTATAACGCCCTAGTTGTACGAAGATATGTATGTCTTCTTTTACCAAACTTGTTATGCGCGACATTGCAATAGCGCGGCACATTTCGAGTTGAGCAGCAAATAGTATATCTTCCGGTTGCAAAGGATCTCGAAGGTTACTAATTATTAGTAATAAATCGGCAATGAATAGATTGTCGTTTTTGAATCTCTTATACTTGGCATCCATCCATGCACTGTTTGCAAATAGCAATGTTTTTATTTTATGGACTTGTCCAGCATCATGAAGATGTGAGACAAATTGTTGTAGCGTGTAAATATCGGCTTGAACCATCCGCTCATAGTCGCGTTCGTATTGCGTATTAGGTAACATGATTCTCCTCTGTTAAGTTATGAGTAACTATATTTTAGCCCATTTCGATAGTGTAACCTTGTTTCTGTAAAAATAGGGGGAAGTAGGTCATAAAATATCCTAGAAATCATCACAACCTCTAGGAGATGAATTATGACCTACCCACCTTGATTGTACCTTACTAGCCGAATTACTAGAACAGATTACTCAACAAGGGGAGCGCGCCACTTTTGTGGATACGAAGTGGCACGTCAGGAGTCCGGCTACAGCTATTCTCTGGTCATCCACAGATTTGACGCACACCCCCAACAAGGGTTCGATGCCCTACCTGACTTGATTCAAACGATCATTAACTTGGCCATGCAGATTGAACGCCAGAAGTACCTGGGAGTTGGTCCCTACGAGCGGTCAGACGAAAGACATGAGCGTGCCAATGGCTACAAGCTCAAAGCGGTCACCACTTGGGTCGGCAAAATCACCTTTGATGTGCCTCAAGTGCGTGAAGGCGGATTCTACCCACAGGCACTGGAAAAAGGGCTGCGGAGCGAGCGGGCCTTGAAACTGGCGCTGGCCGAAATGTGCTTGCAAGGTATCTCCACACGGAAGGTAGCAGCCATTACCGATAAGTTTTTAATGTTCTGGTGATTTCTGGCCCCTTTACTTTTACAGAAAAGAAGTTGCTTTATCCTTATAACCATCAATTATGTGTTTTGAAAATCAGAATCGGTATAAACAGTACATTCCACAGGAGAGTGTTTGCCCTTTTTTACCGGTTTTGATGGTAAAAACTGATTATTGATACCTTCGCTAACGCTCTCCATGAGGTGAAATTAACCTCACCTCATGGAGTGTCTTATGCCTGTTTTTCAGAAAGGGGATATGTGGTCGGCTTATCCAGAGGCTGACCTCTTCCTCATTACCACCAACTCCACTTTGCAACCCGGCAACATCCTGGTTATGGGTCAGGGTATCGCCAAACAAGCCCTCGAACGGTTTCCCGGCCTGAACAAGGCTCTCGGCCAACAGATCGCCCAGACCTGCGGCCGCAATGGGCAGTATGGTCTCCTTATCAGCCCGCGTTGGCCTCAAGCCAAAATCGGCGCGTTCCAGACCAAAACCGATGTCCGACAACCGGCCAGTTTATTCCTCATCCAACGCAGTACCACCACTCTCAAACAATGGGCTGAGGCTCATCCGCAGGCACAGATTCATCTCAATTTTCCCGGCACAGGGTACGGCGGTTTGTTGCGAGAGAAAGTTCTGCCCATCGTCAACCAACTCCCCGGTAACGTGACTATCTGGGAATACCCTGATGAACCCGTTACTCCCCCCACCCCACCGGTTGAGATAGCCTGGTTTCCTGATGAGGAGACCGCGGCCGCGATGGCTGGTTTTGCCCAACGATTCTTCGCCCTACCCGAACTCCCCCTCTCCACTGTCGAACAGCAACACCACATCTTCGCGGCCGCGTTCTATCGGGGCGTGCGTTACCAGCATGACCGTCTCGCGGCCGCGGCTCAGCCCCTGACAACCCGCTTCGACCGGGGTCAGAAAGGGCTGTGGGTGCAGGGCGACGCTGTGTTCCTGGAAGGATTAACAGACGGCGCGGCCGCAATCCAAACCTACCGGGAACAGATGAATCAGGGAGAAATCCCCGTTGTCACCGGCGTTTACACGGATGCGGTACGCCTGTTGGTGTGTCAGAAACGCCAGCATAACGGAGCCAGCCATGAACAATCCACTTCCACTCCATGAACTCGCCACACTCCAAATCGGGGAACAAACCTATCTCTCGGAGCGAGCGGTAATGGACTACGCGGCCGCGAACCTGTTCCCCGACCAACCCCTTGATAGCCTGAGTGAAGTTGACTACCAGCATCTCCGGCAAACGGCTGAGAGGCATTGCCGGTCACTGGGATTTACCCGGTTACGCAAGCTGGCGCCACCACAGGTGAGTTTTGCCCAGATAGGCTCCTACTGGGTGAAAGAGTTAGTTACCCAACCCGATGAACCAGCGCCAGCGCCAGAAAATGATGATGAGGATGAAGCAACTCAAGCAGGCGAAGAAGAGGCTGAAAGCGAGCCATTCCTCATCATGGCTGGCCCCGGACTGGTGGAAGAACTTTCGGCGGGTCGTCTGCACGATGCCCGGTTAGGACCGCTGGGGTTGGATGAAGTGACCTGGCAACATTACACAATTCCTGTCCTGGCCGATGAGGCGATCATTGATTTGATGGATAAAGCCGTCAACTCCGACTGGCCCAATGACTATAGAGGCATCTGGCACGATATCATGTCGCAATCAAAGCGCGGCCGCGACATCAGCCCCACGGAACGGCAGTTCACCGTGATTATTCGCGGTGTGGGTCAGAAGCAATATTGGCCGATGCGTTTGCACTTGAAGCATGACCCGACGGGCGATCCTTATCTCCTGGTTACTCTCGCTGAAGCTCAAAAGATCAAACAACTCTTTGCGTTGGGCCACGTGGTGATGACCGACGGCGCGGCCGCGTTGGAGATTGATTTTCGGCCTTACATCGCCCGTCATCAGGCGGGTGATTGGAGTGAACTTGATGAGTTTGATAAACGGCAAAACCGTCAGGCTCTGAAAGAAGACTTACGTATCCTCTCTGCTTACAACGTACCCGTTGGTGGCGGGGAAAACGAACGTATCTGGATTATTACCGAGGCCGACCGCTCCGTCACAAGCGTTTTGTTACCAGAGGAGTATTGAATCATGACCCAAGATCAATTCAAACAACTGCAAGTTGGCGACCGCATCACGCACCCGGCCTTCATTGGCTTTCTGACGATTGTTCATATTGAAACCAGCTACGACTACAGCACCACCCCTGCCAGCCAGTGGACAGATGCTTTTACCACGGATACGGGTCACCGAATGAAAGCTTGTGGTGAGCGGAGCCGAACCATCGGTGATACGCGGGATGTACAACTTCTACGAAGGATCACCTAAACATCAGATACAGTGTTTACACGGATGCCGCTCACAAACCCTTCCCTCTCCCCGTTATCCTATCGAATGAGTTTGATGGCATTCCCTTAAGGAAAACGAGGTGCTCACAAACCTCTGGGCCATTGAGCCATGCGGCCGCGAAATGGGGGCACAACGCGTTGTCTCTGTAGAAAAGGAAAAGGCCTAGCCTATGAATTTAGCTATGAGTTACGTATAATACACAGCATGTAGCTTAATTCATGTGGTTGCAAGAAATAGAAAACAGTCATTTTTATTGATGGTCTTTTTATAGATTTGGCGAAAAAACCAACACTAAGCCCTACCGTATACATTTCTGATGTATCAGATGCAGCAGTCCTGTAAGAGTAGTAAGCTCATCGCTTTTACTGGCATCACTTCTTTTTGGTTGGAGATAATCTCACTTCAAAACTCAAATGGCAGATGGGTATTGTTGTTATAGACCTCAAGTTAATAATTTTGGGTAGGGGCTGGCCTTGTGCCAGCCCACTCAGGAGAGGGCAACCACAAGGCCAGCCCCTACAGCCAAAATCTTTTTCTTAAAAGCTATAGTAAATCTTAATCATGTCAGAAAGACCCGTGAAGGGGTGAGCCGTGGATAAGCGTCCTAGTCATAGCCAGCTGATTTACTTCTTATTTGTCCTGCTCACTATCAACGCCTTTTTTCCTTTTCAGCAACAGAACTTCGTTCTGTCCGCTAACACTATAGAACCATTTAGTAGAAAATCGAACACGCTCTACTACCTACCTTTTATTAAGCAATCCCCTAATGCTATCTGGATGCCTTTGGCCTTCGCCGATGAGAACGCAACTGATCTATATTTGGATCCCAATCTGCCAGGCCATGCCTACGCAAGCCTTTATGCAGTTGGCCTTTTTGAAACCTACGATGGCGGCAATAATTGGACACAACAACAAATTAATGCACGGATCTATGATATAGCCGTCCATCCCATAACCCCTGCGACGATGTATGTCGCCACATGGTCATCGTATGGTCTGTATTGGACAGAAAATGGTGGAGGTTCTTGGCAACCAATACCCGGCTGGTACTCTTTATCGCCAACGTTGTACAGCGTTGCTGTCCATCCTATTACCCCGACGATCATGTTTGCGGGATCAGGTAATTGGGAGCCGGTTGGTGGGGAGATATTCAGGACGGTAAATGGGGGACAGAACTGGTCTCTTGTATCTCCGATGTTCACCAATGCCTTAACCTTTGCCTTTGATCCTATTTTGCCAACAGTTGTTTACGCGGGGACTCAGTATGGTGGTGTCCGAAAAAGTACGGACACTGGTTATTCCTGGTTTGCTGCCAATAACGGCTTGCCTACAGGCACAACCGGGGCCCATGATATTCATGTCACAGTGCAGCCTGATCCGCCCCACCGGGTTTATGCTGCCACCTCATTAGGGATCTATGTCAGTGAAGACCAAGCTGAAAACTGGCAGGCGTTATGGGAAGGGGTAGATGCTAATTTCCTTTTATTTGCCCCTCATACTTCTGCGATAGTTTATCTTGGCACAAGTGATGGCATATTTGTAAGTTTCGACACAGGGGTAAGTTGGTCTTGGTTAGGGCAATGTGGTGTAGGTGTATCAGTGAGAAGATTAGAGTTTGATCCATATGATGCCAAGGTAATTTGGGCCGCGACCAATAACGGTTTGTGGCGATGCATTTTGGAGTAAAAATGAAGTATACACCCAGCCCAATTTACTATTAGAGCCAATGGGAGGTGTCATGGCAATCAAGTTTTAAAAGAGAAATAGTTCAGTCGTTAAGCCACTGGGGGATCAAAGTCAAATAGAGGGCGCTCTTATCATAGTACCATTCAGGAGGGAAAATCCAGTGAGTTACCTAAAGACGCATCTGTTCTTTAAGAGAATCCTTGTTTTATTAACTGCTTTCGTATTGTCAAGTGTATTGATTCTTAGTATCAGTCGGTCTTCAACGCCTGTCTTTACTGCGGCCGATACAAGAACTTTGCCATACGATTTAGTATACGTGCCAGAAGCTATCCGTGAATTGGAAGCCAATATCACAATGGAAAAAGGTATATTAGGGTGGGAACCAGGTTGGTCACAAACTTCGGATTTTATGATAGGCACAGTTGCCGTATCAGTCATACTGCCAAGCTGCAATGGGCAGATTGACCCATGCTCACAAGGTGGTTGGTCTTCCAGCGAAGTTAATCTAGTTCTGAGCGAAGTTCAAAATGCGCTTAATTGGTGGGAGGCCCGCGCAACAGATGCCGGAACTAGCGTTGATTTTCATATCGTAACAGGCTCACCCTTGATTGTGCCCACAAACTATGAACCGATTGATAGGCCGGGCGGCGGGGCTTCTCTATGTGGTGAGGAAGGACTGTGGATTGACAATGTAATGGCAAACTTGGGTTACAACGACTACCCTCCAGGAGGTAATTCTTACTTGTTGGAAGTGCGTGAGTACGATAACGAACTGCGAAACCAGAACAACACTGACTGGGCCTTTACCATCTTTGTTGCTGATTCTAGCAATAATCCTGGGGGAATGTTTGATCTCACGGATTGTGGTGGTCAGACAAACCCCTTTGCCGTGGCAGCCTGGGCTTATCTCGCTGGCCCCTTTTTTGTCATGAATACTATCAATAATGGGTATGGTAGCATTTTCATGGACGGTGTGGCTGCCCATGAACTGGGCCATATCTTTGGTGCGCCCGATGAGGTTGCTTCTTCGATCTGTCAACAAAACCAAGCACCAACCTGCAACACGAAGTTTGGTTACTTGGGGGGAGAAAACCAAAATTGTAACCCGTGCCTATTTAGCGGTTGTAACAACCCATGCGCCCTAGATGTGCCCTTAAGTATGATGAGATTTCCAGAGGATTTCCTTACCGGCCAGATTCAAAATGTCATCCACGTTTATACAGAACAGCAAATCGGTTGGCAAGATTCCGACAATGATGGATTACCTGATCCTATTGATACGAGCCCTAACCTAACCCTTGTATCTCCGCCTAGTCCAACAACGAACAATTCACCTCTCTATACCGGCTCCACCCAAGATATTCCTTTCCCATCTACACTACCCTTTCCAGAACCGTGGCGGCCAGCTTATCCAGATGAAACGATTAACAAGATTGCTGGTGTTGAATTCCGGGTTAATAATAGTCAATGGTTATTGGCCAGCCCATCCGATGGCGCTTTCAACTCAGGCATGGAGAATTTCTTCTTCAGCCCTCTATTCTGTACCGCTGGTACATATACCGTACAGGTACGTGCTGTAAACTCCGTGGGCAACTATTCAAGTATAACGACACATATGATTATTGTTCAACCAAGTGAGACTTGTAATTATTCATATCTCCCAATAATCTATTCAAGCAACCTATCGCTTCTTGAATCTCCCACTACCCTTCTGACAGACAGTTATCCTGGGCCTAGTGAAAGCGTAGTTCCCACTCCAACGGCACAATCACCATCTGGTGGCTATCCATCCCCTTAAACCGTCGTTCAACTGGGTGATCAGAGAGGGATAATTGACTTAATTATTCCTCTCTAAGGTGTAAATTCGGAATAAAGGTAGATACCTGATCAAATGAAAGGGGATCTTCGTCATAAATAGTGCAGTTTACCTTTCGTATGGTTAAAGCTGCATATCAGATCATGGATTTAGTTTCACACACCACTTCAACTGTTTGAGGCGATAATTTAGTCGCTCGATCTCGCTTCGAAAATTGCACTATTGGTGGTGGAGAACCCCTTTCACCTGATCAAGTATCCACTCAGCGTCCATCGGTTTCCTCGCGATTGCCCACATTCAGATAACCTACGACTACAGCACCACTCCTGCGAGCCAGTGGACAGACGCTTTTACGACTGATACCGGTCACCGGATGAAAGCTTGTGGCGAGCGTAGCCGAACCATCGGTGATACGCGGGATGTCCAGCTTCTGCGGCAGACTGACTAAGCGTCAGAAGGTGTATCCACGTTCCCCAGCCCCTTGGTTTCCCCCGGCCCCTGGCGCTAACGCGCCCACATTCGTGAATCTTCTTCTCATTTGCTCTGGGGAGAGAAGCGTTGCGCCCGCCCTGTAACGCTTCCCGTCCCTCCCCCTGATAGAGCTAGAGCAGGGAACTAGAGCTAGAGGCAAACAATGACCTCTAGCTCTTGCCTCTTGCTTCTCCTCTTGCTCTCGCTTTAACCTCTCGCTTCTCAAGGAGTTTGCCATGCAACAAGCCCACCTGAAATAGTTCAAAGCACACCGCGCCCAAATGTCAACGACCACTGCCAATGGGTAGTAGCTTGTGTCTCTCACATAAGCTCACGTTGACCAGCCCCAGCCAGGGATGACGGTGGTGTCATCTATCGGGCTACGTTAGACAGGTTATGACACCCTGGTGTGCGCGAGCCAGCACTAGGCTCTGTCGTTGTGCATTAAACAGGCTGAGGGTCTAGGCCAGTGTGTACGACATGACAAGCCTGTCTAACATCGGCGAGGCTCACTTTACCGGAACCTGCCTCTAAACAGGCGGAATCCGAGATCCCCGTAAGGACTACATGATGAATAGAGTATTTGTGCTGAGTTGCGATCAGCAACCATTGGATCCATGCCATCCGGCAAGAGCGCGGAAATTGCTTGACGCAAGGAGAGCTGCTGTTTTTCGCCCTTATCCCTTTACGATTATTCTCCGCCAACCTACCACCCACGACCCCATGATTCATCCACATCGAATTAAGATAGACCCAGGAAGTGTCACTTCTGGTCTGGCAATCGTTCAGGAAGAAACGAAAAAGGTTGTATGGGCGGCTGAACTAGGGCATCGTGGTATTTTCATGAGCAAACGCCTGCATCTACGGGCGATATTGCGTCGGGCCCGGCGATGTCGAAAGAATCGCTATCGTCAACGCCGCTATCTCAATCGTCGGAAACGCAAGGGGCAACTTCGACCATCCATGCAAAGTCGAGTGGCGAATATTCAAACCTGGGTAACTCGTTTGCGACATTACTGTCCTGTTTCGGCCTTATCCCTTGAGTTTGCCAAATTTGACCAGCAGAAAATGGTCAACCCCGAAATTCAAGGGGTGGAGTATAGCCAGGGGGAGCGACAGGGATATGAAGTACGCGAATATCTGCTGGAAAAGTGGGGCCGAATGTGCGTTTACTGTGGGAAGAAAAACACACCCTTGCAAATAGAGCACATTGTTCCCAAGAGTCGAGGGGGTAGCAATCGGATAGCGAATCTCACACTCGCTTGCGGCCCGTGCAATCTCAAAAAAGGGAACAGGACAGCAACTGAATTCGGCTTTCCTTCGCTTCAAGCAGGAGCATCTCAAGCACTCAAACATGCTTCGGCCGTTAACACTATTCGCTGGGCACTTTTTCGGTTGCTACGGGCAACAGCCTTGCCCCTTGAAATAGGGACAAGTGCCCACACGAAGTTCAATCGCCAACAACAAGGTTATCCCAAAACACATTGGGTTGACGCGGCCTGTATTGGTGACTCAGGACGCAGGATTTGGATCCCCGAGCAAGTTGCTCCCTTGATGATAAAGGCGATGGGTCATGGCAAGCGCCAGCGTTGTTATACCAACAAATATGGTTTCCCCATCGCTCATGCGCCACGGGTCAAGAAGTCATACGGTTTTCAAACCGGGGACATAGCAAAAGCTTCACCTCCGGCTCAAATCAAAATGCCGTCTCGAATTGGCCGCGTCGTGATTCGCAATAAGCGTCCAATGTTTATGCTAAACCGGCGCAACATCCATCGTAAATACCTCACTCTACTACAGCAGGCCGATGGCTATGATTATCAACAAGGGATTTCAATCGCCCGCAGATCCACAGGAGAATGAAAATGCAACAAATACCCTTGAACGCGTTTAGAGCGCACAAGGCGCAGATGCGCACCCAGTATGACCTGGACGAGTTAGCCGCCTTAACGCTCCAGGTCTACGAACGGGGTCTGGATGCCTGGAGTCCCATCGTCGCGGCCGCGCACGGCGACGAATACCATATCATCAGCGGCCACCGGCGGCACAAAGCGGCCTTGCTGGCTCTGGCTCTCAAAGGCTGGGTCGAAGACAACCCAAACTCAGAGCGAGAAATCTCCATCGAGGTGGTTCGCACCATGTTCCAGACGCTGGTCGAGTCATTGGGTTCCCTGGATAAACTCATGGCTTCGCTGGTGACGCGATACGGGGGAGAATTCATTGACTTTGTGCCCTTTGAAGGCAGTGAGAAGAGCCAGATTCTGACGCTCCAAGCCGCCAATTATGGTAGTGCGAAAGCCGATGCCCTGGGTATCGCTCATAGCTTCCGCGAAGCAGTGTTGGCCGGAGCCAGCGAGGCCGAAATCGCCCGCAATTCAGGTCAGCACCCCAACTATGTCCGTAATCACCTGGCTCTAACCGAAATCCACCCCGAACTGTCCCGCCGTATTGCCGCAGGCGAACTGCCCATGAGCGTGGCCGCCACCATCGCCGACCTGCCCGAACCGAAACGCACCGGTCTGGCTATCTTTATCCTGGCGAACGATGTAGGCAAAATCACAGCGGCAACCATTAAGGACATTGCTACTACTCTGAAGAAATGGCCTGGTTTGCAACAACCCCTGTTCGTCAAACACCAGACGCAACGAAACGTGATCCGAGCGTTGCTTCTGTTGTGGAACGAGGCTGTGGCCCATTACCCCCAGGATGCTTACGCCACCGTCGCTTTGTTTGTCTATCGGGGATTGGAGAAGGACCCCTGGACCAACGATGCCGGACTTCTGGCCTGGTTTGAAGCCTTCGGCGGTGAGACGTATGTCACCGAAGGACAAATCAACTGGAAGGCTGTGGAAGAGAATCTCTTACCGTCCATCTCCTGTCAGACCTGTCCCTTGGCCCAACTGCCTAAAGAAAGGCTCCAGGTGGACGTGCCCGATCTTCCCTGTCGTGTTGGTCGCATGGTTGACCGCTGTTTGCATGGTTTAGCCCCAGATGACCCGTTTGATGTGCGGGTGTGGTGGAGTTGGGCCGAGTTGCCGGGGATTGTGCGTGAAGGCAATGAGTATCGGGCCAGGAGTATGGAAAGCCTGCTACATGCCTGGTACGCGCAGGCGCAACGAGAGCAGGAAGAAGAGGCCGTTAGCCGCGAGCCGTTCGAAGAGGCTGTTAGCCGCGGGCCGCTAGCGGCTGGCACTAGTACCACAACGACGAACACATCTCCGCTAACGGCCAACGGCCAGCCGCCAGCCGCCAATCCCCAACCGCCAGCAGCCAATCCCGATTCCCCCGTCGCCAAACAACGTGCTCTGATTGCCGATTACATGGCTCGTCACGAGCAGTTGGCCGTCCAGCACCCTCTGGCGACACCCTGTGCCACCTGCCGTCATCGTCTGGAGCAAAGCCCAACCAAAGATGAAACCGTGCCCCACTGCACCTGGGCCGGGCGGCCGCGCCAAGTGACGTTTAAGGTGTTGCAGGCAGAGTCCGCTGCCGCGCCAGTGATTCCTGTCTGCAAGCAATATGCCCCCACCGGGAGTTGGGCTGACCTCATCCCCGAACATGCCCAACCCCCGCAGATGCCCCGTGACTGGCTGAAGGAGCAGATATTGTTGCTCGCCGCGGCCGCGACCAGCAACTGGGATGGCGGGTTTGTCCCCTTCGAGTTCCTGACCGGTCGGCCGCTATCCAAGAGTGAGAAACACGGTGACTGGTTTGCCCAACAACTGAACGAGCAAATTGGTGATCTGTCCCTGGGTCAGATGTGGACACTCTTCATCTGGGCCATGAGTGAATGGCAACGGGCGAAGGGACAGAAGTTCACCCTGGCCTTGAATGGCAGTGGTATCCAGTTTGCCACGTATCAAGAAGTTGGATGGAAGAAAGGGTAGTGCTGAGTAATGAGTGCGGGGTACTGAGTGCCGAGTAAAGAGTGCTGAGTAAAGAGTGCTGAGTAAAGAGGTCATTTTTCTCAGTACTCAGTACTTCCCCACTCAGCACTTAGCACTTTCCACTCAGCACTTCTTTAGGAGAATGTTATGAAGCCCAATCTGAACCTGACGCTGAATGACCCACTGGCCGAGCAGGCCGTGACTATTGTTTTGCATCTGGCTCCGGGTGAGAACCAGGCTGAGCGGCCTCTGTTGTTAAGCCTAGGTGTACCCAACAAGTTGCCCGTACAGGTGCAGGGTGTGTTTACTGACCTGGAGCGGCTCATCCGTACCGCCTGGACGAGTTTCGGGATGCAGATGAAGGCCAACGCGGCCGCGACTGCCACACCTACCTCTCACCCTGAAACGGATGATGAAGGAGGGGATGAGGCATTCGACGCGGCCGTTGAAACAGACGACATCACCGTTGCCACCGCCCCCCTCACGCCACCTGCATCCACACCACCAGCCTCGGCCAAACCAACCAACCGACCAGTCTTGGAACAACCAACCCTGTCTTTCTTTTGATTTTCGATTGACGATTGACGATTTTAGATTAACAAGCTTCCCCAATCGTAAATCTAAAATCGTCAATCGTAAATGGAGTGTTTCATGTCCACTCGCATCTTCAAATACGCCCAACACACCTTACCTGACCCTGGCAGCCAGTTCAGTATCGAAGACGTGCGCCGCCACCTGGCTGCCTACTTACCTGAACTGGCCCAGGCCACGCATACCGAAAACACGCTACCCGATGGCACAGTAGAAATCACTTTCCATAAACAGGTGACAACCAAGGGGTAACGGCTATGGAAACCGTCATTGACCGTCTACTTGCCCTACCCCCACAGCCTGATACCTTTGCCCTCATCCGGCAGAACCTTGAAAGTCAACCGCTGACGTTGCGTGCGTTGCTGATAGCAGGTCCTCTGATTGATGAGTACCAGGCCGCTGTAGAACGCCAGCAGTGGTTATGCCGAGAAGTGAGCCAACGATGCCAGACCTTAGCCCCCATTCCCCTACCCTTCATCCCCCTCGGTTTCTAGCACCTAATCTCCCTGACTTGACCCCCGTTCCCCCCCACGCCACTGACGGGTTGACTCTACCCTGGACGTACCTGACGTTGGCACTCCAACTGGCACGCAATTACCACATGGTATTGCCCGATCATCCCGAATGGTTGGACGAATCGGTAGCCTGGTCAGGTGATATGGCCCTCTTTGAAGACACAATCCTGTTTCTAGAACGGGTCAACGAGCATTGTTTTCCCGTTCAGACCGAACTGATGGCCGAAGAGGTAGACGAATGTGCCTGGCTCTTAACCTGGGCACCCCTACAACCAGGTGGTCTCTATCTCTGGGATGACTGGATGGAGTACAGTGAGCCGATTCCCTTCCTGTGCTACTTACAACATCAAGCCTGGGCACATACGCATGCGCCACAACAACTGGATGATGAAGCATACCCGGATCTGACGGTCAACTCAGGACTGGACATCCTGGAACTGGATGATGTCTTGAATCAAATGGTCGCGCAAGGCCAACTCATTTTGCCCCCACCGCTTGATGCGCTGCCAGCGCTCATTGGCATGGTGACCCAAACCACCGAGAACTTCTGGCTGGATTGCAGTGAAGAAGCATTGAGTGATGGCGAACGAGTGGGCTGGGATGATTTGGATATGGCGCGGCTCATGGTTGAATGGCAGGAAGCCAGACCGGTTTTGGAGCAGGTGAATGCCTTATTGCGCTGGGTGGAGCAGGAAACGCGGCCGCGGCTGGAGACCATTGCTGAATTGCTCAACCAGGCGTATGCCTACGGGAAAGCGAGAGGAGAGAGCTAGAGCTAGAGGAGGAATTCTGTCCTCTAGCTCTAGCTTCTTCAGGAGACCACCATGACCCACCCCAGTGCCGAGTCCGTACAACGTCCTTTGGTACGCCTCGATTTCTTCTTCGAGATGGTATTGCTCACCCGCTTTGGTGAGGCCAACGACCAGACCACTTATCCAGTGGCTGTCGAAGATGTGGCCGGAGCCTTCACCGACATTCGACTGGCGACAGGGTTACTCCCTCGCGAAACCCTCTTCTGGCAGAAGCAGGGGGATGTAACCACGCTGGCTATCTATGTACCGGCCCGACGTTGGTCGGTGCAGTGGCAGGATGAGCAAACCTACCAGCTTCCCCTACCCCCCTGTGTCTTCGTCGGCCGCGGCCGCACCTACTATGTATATGCCCTACGCTCGCGGCCGCGCGGCCCGCATACTCCCCTCTGGCATTTCCCCAGCCCCAATGTCAACGAACATGGGGTCATCTGCCTGGGCAATGCCCCCTTCCCTGCCTGTGGGACGGATACCATCTATCAGGCTCTACACCTGTTTCTGGAAGGCAGTGCCTTCAACAATCATCTGGTGCTAAACCGGAACATCACGTTTCCAGATGATGTGCGTCAGTTGTGGGAACTGCTGGATGGGCAGAAGCGATTCCCCTCGCTCCACCTTAAGCCGCTAAACGTCACCTTGGGACAGCTCATGCGCGAGTTGCGGCCGCATTAGACCTCACGCCAAGGCGCGAAGGCGCAAAGAAAAACAAAAACTGAGCGTCCTTTGCGCCTTGGCCTGCGATATTTTTCTACCACCTCATGGGAACTTTCATAATGGACGAAGACAACGACCGCTATCTGGTGCATTACCGCCTGGCTAGGTGGAGCTACGACTGTATTGCCTCTCTGCCTACGTTGGAGTCAGCCCAACGATTTCAGACTGGCCTGACCGAGGAAGGCATTTCTTCCTGGCTGGAGATTCTGCCCCACACCCTCATCAGCAAACGGGTTGGTGACGGCAACTGGCACGCCCTGGTACAGGAGTGGGAGCCGGAACGATACTCGGTTTTACTCACCTACTTTCCCACTAATGCCCGTGTCAGCCTCTCTGGGTTGACGGATTTTCCCCTGGCGTTACAGATGATTGAACTTGCCATTGCCACGACATCAGACGTGCCATCCCTTATCGCGGTTACAACAGTCATAAGGTAAAATCAAGTGATGCAAAACCTGTTTTCTCAATCCGACTGGTTGGATGCACTGCGCGAAGAAGCAAATGCCTTCCAACGGATCAAGTCAGGTCTGCTGGAACAGTACGAAGGTCGTTATATCGCATTCTACCATGGTGAGGTTATTGCCAGTGGTGAGAATGAGTTTGATCTGCTCCGCCACGTTCACCAGCAATTTGGCCCCATACCGTGCCTGATTGATCGAGTTGATGATACGCCGTCTCGTGTGGCACGTATGCCATCATTGTGGCGGTCTGAGAGAAAAGCCTGATGTCAGACGAGGCAGATGATGATGTAGAATATAATCAAGCTATGTTAGCCGAAGAAATGGCTTATCGGGCTCTACATCCACACCTGCTGGAAAAATTTCTGGGCAAATGGGTGGCTATTTTTGAGGGTGAACTGGTTGATCACGACGACGACAGCGTCGCCCTCTACCAGCGTATGCGTCAAAAATACCCTGGTAAGTTTGTGCTCATGACTCCTGTGCAGACTGAAGCAGTAGAGAGCTACCAGATCCAACCCTGGAGTTTGGAGATGCAAAACGTAATTCAATTGCCTCAAGAGATGTATGAAACGGTTCGTAAAAGAGCTTTGGCGCAACGAAAAACAACAGATGATCTGGTGATTGAGTGGGTTGCCGAGCACCTGGAAGAACCAACCACGAACGAGGACACCCAGGCATTGGATCGGGAAGTCGCGGCCTATGAGCAACTTAAACCTACCTTGCTGGAGCAATATGCTGGGCAATATGTTGCCATTTACCAGGGCCAGGTGGTTGCCAGTGGTACGGATAAACTGGCCCTGATTGACCAGGTACGTCAACGTTTGGGTCCTGTCGTTTGTTACGTGGAGAAAGTAACCCCTGATTCCCCGCGAACCGTTCGTATGCCTTCTATCCGTGTCGTGCGCTCATGATTGATTATGACAGAAACTTTGATCCGCCAGCTATTGTTCTAACGGTGACTGTAACTGGGGTTGTCCGGCGGCGTCCTCGGAGCGACATCCCCGCTTTAATGGATACGGGTGCCGATATCACCGCTGTACCTGAAACATTGGTAGACAAACTTCGACTCTATCCTATTGGGCGTTTGAACCTGGAAGATGCCAATGCGTTCAAAACGCCTGTTTACACCTATGATGTTTTCCTCAGCCTACCTGGGGAACCGGCCAAGAAGCTGGAAGTAGTGCTCACTCCATACCCCTTTGTGATTTTGGGACGTGATTGGCTCCAGAGCTATTACGTTTTGCTGGATAGGCCAGGCCAACAATTTCATTTGAGCCGCGAGCCATTGCCCCTATTGGCGCCTTAAACAGATTCCCTTTTGACAAGCAAGATAAAACTTAGCGACGCCACCATCAGCTGCTTTGATGGTGGCGTTTTTATTTGCCCATGTTCCCTAATCTCATCACCTACCATGTTCAACGTTCTGACCCGTTGCCCGCTAACAATGCCCACCTGTACCAGTACATCCTGGCTGGAAATGGCCTCTTTCTCCGCGCCGGGACGCCCTGGTGGGAACTGATGATGCCCCTTCTGCGCTATCCGGTACGGGGTTTGTTGCCAGTTCAGACCGCTTTTCGCCTGTTGATAGGCCGCTTGCCTGAATCGTTACTCGCGGCCGCGTACCAATCTGCCCTCACTGCTCGTGAGAAGAATGGGGGTTTGCGTGAGGCCCTGTACTCGTTTCATGTGCAAGAAAAGCAAGTGCGCCTCATGCGGCCGCGGCAGATTGCTACACCAGTCAACGTCACCTCAGCCGGGCTGGACGACCCCACCATCCTGCTGGAACTCCACTCCCACGGCCACATGCCCGCCTTCTGGAGTTCTACCGATGATGGCGATGAACAAGGCATTCGGCTGTATGGGGTGATGGGACAGCTGGACAGCGTGCCAGAGATTAAATTCCGGGTGGGCGTTTGTGGGCATTGGCAGCCCCTCTTTGTCCATCAGTTGTTCACCGGTACGGCGGGCTTTCGCGATGCCAACCGGAACTGACCCGGTGCTATTCACGACCGTAGCCGATGACCCAACCATTCCCCTAACGGGGCAAATAGCACGAACGCTTTATCCTCACCCGCCACCAGGAGTGTCCCATGCCCCTAACCGCCTATATTCTCAACCAGCCCCTTGTTGCCCATTACCCCACTCGTTGGGACATCCATGCCCGTTACGCCATGCGTCTGCCCGATGAGACCCTGGAATTACCGGCCGGAACATGGCTGTTGACCTTGCCGACAGATACAGGTGATGTTCCCCACTACCGGTTGGCCGATGGCCGGGTTGTCTGCCTGGACGCACCGCTCACCCCTGAACAAGCCACCCCTCTCACCGACTCCCAGGCCCTGACCGCCCTTGCTCTTTACCGACCGTTGGAACAAGCCATCGTTGAAGATTGGGGGGTGCAGGTGGAGCAGGTGGATTTACTCCCCCCATTTCGCCTCATCCACTGTCCACTTTGTTCCGGTCTGGCCGGGCAAGAGCCATCAACTTTTACGACGGTGGGTTTCACCACCCTCTGGTGCGACCGGTGTCAGGCTCAGTTCCACGTGCGCCACACGGCAGGCGACCCCGGTTTTGTCGTGGATTGTACCTGGGAGCATTACCAGCCCGCGGCCGCGAACTATCTCCTGCCCCGCACCCCTGATTTACAACTGACAATGGTCTTCAAGAACAGCGGCGACCCGCTTGACCTGACCCATGATCGCCATTGCCACCGTTCTGACTGCACTGAGCAGCAGATTGCCTTAACCGGTGGTCTGACCGGACCCTTGCGAGCTGGACTCCACGCCTGTGCTCTGGGTGATGTTTACGATTGGAGCTTTTATGGGTTTGCCCCGACAACCCCCGCCCGCGACCGACGGAGTTCCCAACCGCTCATCTGGCCCGACGGACGACGGGAGATGTGGCCGGAGACGACCTGGGTATCGGTCAGCGGATTCAGTGGCGAAGATAGGGCGCAGTTGGTCAGCAGCATTTCCTATCTAACGGGTCTGGCGCGAACCAATTCAACTGATAAGTCAGTTGCTTCTCGGTTCATCGCCTTCCTACAAGAACTGGACCAACGACCCACCCAGCCCCCGTATGTGGCCCATCGCAGTCAGTGGCCGGAGCGGCAGCAATTGCAGCCGGGCGAGAAGTATCTGTTGTATCGCTGGCTCTTGCAACCTGAGAAAGAGGCCGGTTGGGTGACGGCCTTGCCGGTGTGGTTGGTGGTGACGGAGAGTACGACGGAGTTTGCCGGTTCTGCCTGGCAGGTAGTGCGAGACGATATCTGTCCTCACTGCGGCCGCGTGGTAACGGCTGATGATTTGGAACAACCCGTGAATTCGTCTCAGCGATGGCAGATACCGCATGGTCCATGCCGGGAGACGTGGGCGCGTCATAGCTGGCGGCCTAAGGTATGGGGGAGCGAGAGCTAGAGGGAAATGGCGTTATCTCTTCCTCTAGCTCTGGCTCTGCCCTCTAGCTCTATCCTCTAGCTTTTGTTAAAGGCCACTGCCATGCGCCAATTACCCCTCTTTCCCCCGGCGATTACTCTCACCGATGGCCGGATTGTTGGCCCCTTGCCTGCTGATGCACCCATTGTTGTTTCCAACGGCGTGGGCATTGATTCGGTGGCTCTGCTCATTGAACTTCGCCGCTTGAACATCAAACCATCCGCTGTTATTACGGCCCTAGTAGGTCGAGACGAATACGGCAACGAACATCGCCGCTTCTACCAATACCTGCCTGTGCTAGAACAGTGGCTTGCCGCAGCCGGTTTTCCCCCTATCACCTATGTTTGGTACGAGATGAAGCGGCAGGCCAAACATTTCCCTTACGCCAGCCTGGCCGGGAACTGTCTGGCCAACCGCACCCTGCCTTCGATCAGTTTTCGTCGCCATCATAGTTGTAGTTTGAAATTCAAAGGCGAGCGGATTGACCGTTGGGTGACGGAGCAATACAGCGACCGGCCCTGTTACCGGTTGGTGGGATATGACTTGGAAGAGGAACGGCGTGCAGCTCGTTTCTCGGCTCAATCTCCAACGACTGGCTTCCGGAGCCGGGATGTCTATGTGCATCCACTCCAGCTACTGGGCCTTAACCGCGCCGATTGTGAGCAAATCATCGCGGCCGCGGGACTGCCCTCGCCCGGTCTTTCCTCTTGTGTCTTTTGTGCCTCAATGCGCCCGGAAGAGGTAGATGAACTGCACCCGGAAGAACTGTGGCTCATTGTCATCCTGGAAGCTCATGCCCAGGTCAACCTGCATACCATTCGTGGTTTATGGGGACATGGCGAGCGCATGACCGAGTACATTATCCGGCGCGGTTTGTTACCCCAGCCACTGGTAGATGAGGTCTGGCAGAAGTGGTCGGCTCCGGAACGACCGGCCGAGATGGTTGCGGGCATCAGTGCCGACGAGGTGTTGTTGGCCGAGGTGCGCCGATGGGTAACTTTATCTGGTTAACGGGGTAGCTTTATGGAGTGAAGGATGGGGCGGGAATCAGGTCTCGAACATGGCGCTGATATCATGAAAACTCACGGCTTCCGTGACAAAATCAAACGTGCCCTTTGCCTGCATTTCCCAGGCCGCACGCAGAAATGCGCCAAGCGCGGCCCGAGAGAGCGCACTACCAACACTGATGCGTTTCACCCCCATGGCCGAGAGGTCAGCCTGACTTAGTTGCAAGCCGAGCCGCCCCATGATGACATTCACAGGGCGATCAACCGAACGAACGACAGCCGCAATTTCCTCTCTGGTTCCCAGGCCCGGCGCGTAGAGAACATCTGCGCCTGCTTCCTGATAGGCCTGAAGCCGTTTGATGGTGTCTTTCAAATCCGGGCGACCAACCAGATAGTTTTCCGCTCGAGCCGTCAGCATGAAGGGAAACGGCAGTGACCGAGCTGCCTCTGCTGCGGCTCGAACCCGCTCAACGGCCCATTCATGATCATAAATGGGCTTATCAGAGCGATTGGTCCCATCTTCAATTGAGCCACCGACAAGCCCGGTTGCGGCCGCGAGCCGGATGGTCTCGGCTACCGTCTCAGGAGCGTCGCCAAAACCATTCTCCAGATCAGCACTGACCGGTAGCTCCGTGGCCGATACGATGTCAGCCACATGGGTTATCATCTGGTCGCGGCCAATGGTTAAATCTTGCTGCCCAAGCGAAAAGGCATACCCGGCGCTTGTGGTTGCCAGTGCCGCAAAACCCACCTGTGCCAGGAGTCGGGCTGTGCCTTTGTCCCAAGGATTGGGAATGATAAAAGCGCCACTCCCTTCATGAAGCGCCTGAAAGGCCAGGGCTTTTTCGGCTTGAGTTTTCATCAACTTCTCCCTTCTCTGGGTATCGTTTAATCCACTTGGGTGGCTATCCACCATGTTGTGCCGCCCACATCCTGCACACCACCCCGTTTGTCAGCATCGTCCTTTTTCACTGGTTCTTGTATGGACGTGGCTCCCGCCTCAAGTGCCTGTTTATAAGCAACATCAACGTCGCGGACGTAGATATGCACATGGGATGAAAGAGGCGGCCAACCCTCGGCCGCATCCGCCAGCATAATGACGGTGTCGTCAATACGAACCTCAGCATGGACAAGTTTGCCCTGGTCATCGGGGACCCGGCGTAAGGGCACCGCGCCAAAAACCTGCTGGAGAAAGGTGATAGTAGCCTGAGCATCAGCTACTATGAGATAAGGAGAGACCGTGCTGTAACCATTCGGTTTGTACGTGTTGTTCATACCACCTCCGGATAAATCGTTTGTTTTCTCTTGTCGCATTCGGCCAGCGACCTTTAACAAGGTTACCTTGTTGATTGGCGCACAAGGATATTTTCCAGAAACCGCCTCGCCTGCCAGGTGCTTTTTTAATGTAAGAACCTGGGAGCCTTCAGGATTTCGTGGGCAACCAGCCCTTCTGGTCGGACAGGTTTTTAATCTGTCCGTACAACTTGTGTAAGCCTTATGAATTCCCAAAGAACCGAACCCGCTTTATTTTAGAACTTATGGTCTGATTCGTCAAAAGAGAAACGCCTGAATGACGGAATCTACCTGCTCCCTCAAAATTTGGTACACCCGAAAAGCGTTCGCAGAGATGAGGCTACGCAGACGTTGAGTTCGCTCAAAATTAAGGGGGCGGCTCGGTCAGAGCTTGCACGGAGCGCCGCCGAAGTGAGAGCGGCCCCAGCCAACTCAAAAATGGTTCACAAACGAACCCTTGGCCGTGCGGCCGCAGCGTATGGTTCCAGCAAATTTATCCTCTACATAGCTTCCCCTGACAGGTCCGTTGCGGTGAGAGCCTAAACCCATCCCCGTTATAGGAGTTAATCCATCATGTCTATTGACCATTTTACCGACCCCATCGAGGGTGAATTTGAGCCGCTTGATACCCCCACCCCCAATCATCCCCGTTTTACTCTGGAAGAGCCTATCCAGATGCGGGCCACCAAAGTGGGGTACGAACGTAAATTCAACCTGGGCGACTACAACGCCCTTACCGCTGACATTCTCATCTGGCTACGGGTAGCCGTGCCAGAAGGTGAAACCTTCGATTTACATGGGGCTATCGGTCGCACCAAACAGATGGCCCGTGACAATGTTCGTGCCCAATATCTCCGTGCCAGAGGTAAAGAGGAAGCCATTTTCATGGGACTGCTTCCCCCGGACAACGGTCAACCCGACCCAGTCTATGTGCGCACGGTCAGCGTCAGCCTGACTTATCGAGTAAACCTGGGCAACTATGATTCCATCTGCCCCAGCTACACGGATTGGAGTGATGTAAGGGCTGTCAGTCATAGCCCCGGCGAGCTTCACATCGCCCTGGAGCGGATGTGGGCGTCGTTGTGGGCCAGGGTGGACGATGAAATCAGACGAGCACGCGGCCTGGGGCCAGACCCGGATGCCTTCTTTGGTCTCCCCTTGATTGAAGTCGAAGACCTGACCAACAACGGCCGGGCTGATAATGGCACCACCATGCCACACATCCCCCTGGCTCTGCCAGCACCGATGCTCAATGGGAGCCAACACCGATGACCAGCCTACCCCTCACCCTGGAGAAGCGTTATTCCGTACTCCTTCCCCCAACAGCCTTCATTCGTATTTTGCTGGTGGGGGTTGGGGGAACGGGTTCCTGGTTGGCTCTCTCATTAGGTCGCCTGGCCTACCATGCCCGGCAGAAAGGGATCACTTTCCATCTGACCTTCATTGATCCAGACCGGTTAGAAAACAAAAATATCGGCCGTCAGGCATACTGTCCCAGTGAAAGGGGTCTCAATAAGGCCGAAACGATGGCCTGGCGGCTGAATCTGGCGTTGGGACTCGACATCTCGGCTATCTCAGCCCCGTTTACCCTGGAGGTAGGCAAAACCTGGTATACCCCACACGCCCCAGAGGCCAGTCAATTAATCATTGGCGCGGTAGATAACCCCCTGGCTCGGCGAGCGATAGCCCAGTTTGTGACGGAACTCCGCGGCCGCGTTTGGTGGCTCGATGGCGGCAATGCTCGAAGCAACGGCCAGGTTCTCATCGGCAATCTGGCCGAGAAGAAGCAGTTCCAGGTTGATGAGATGGGGTTGTGCCGGGGACTGCCGCTGCCTTCCATTCAGGAACCGGGTCTGCTCGAACCCGACCCGACTCCCCAGCCCCTGGCCTGTGCTGAGATGGCCGAACGAGAGGAACAATCACTCCTAGTCAATGCCCAGGTGGCCGCGATTGCCGGGCAGTATGTGGCTGATTTCAGCCTCAAAAGACGGCTGGAGCAACACGCTACCTATTTCAATCTGGAGCCGCCCGTGATGGTAAGCCGCAGCTTGACCGCGAGCCAGGTGGAACATTTAGCTAGAGGATGGAGCGAGAGCTAGAGGAGAGGTGAGAGGATAGAGCGAGAGCTAGAAAAGAAGCTAGAGGATAGAGCGAGAGCTAGAGGAAGAGCGATCTGCCTCTAGCTCTCCCCTCTAGCTCTCGCTCGACGAGGTGACAGATGTCCAAGAAACAAATATTTGCCCAATGGAAAGTACAGGTGAACGCCCATGTCCTGGCACGGGCGGGTTTATTCGCTGATGACCTGCCCGATGTGCCTTACTCTGACTGGTTTGAGGACGGTATTTCCCCCGAAGAGGCCGCCGAAATGGTTCTCGAAGAGAGTGGTTTTCCTATGGACTTGGCCGGAGACGAAGAAGGGGATTTCGAGTTTGAAGGCGAATGGTGATTGTGTCTGACAAAAGCGTTTGTTCCCCCTGGTTGTTGGGTTCTTGGGAAACAAGACCCTGAAGAAGGCCTTTGTTCCTTCTTGCTAGAAGCAATCTCCCCCTACGCGGCCGCGAGATAACCAGCAGACAGCGTTGCGCAAACATCATTTCGCGGCCGCGTATCCCCCCAC
>Ga0307505_10000843_pt1 | contig 29649 bp, 21 predicted proteins | sample 23_S_MG_FD_202183 | JGI IMG/M metagenome (GOLD analysis project Ga0307505, IMG submission 202183) | Soil microbial communities from Populus trichocarpa stands in riparian zone in the Pacific Northwest, United States - 23_S | ecosystem: Environmental > Terrestrial > Soil > Riparian zone > Trees... | reverse complement strand
GCTACTTCGAGCGTTCGGCCGACTCCATCGGCGCGGTGACCGGGGCGCCCTACGGCAGCGCCTCGATCCTGCCGGTCTCGTGGATGTACGTCGAGATGATGGGCGACGCCGGCCTCACGGCCGCGACCGAGGTCGCGATCCTCAACGCCAACTACGTGGCGAAGCGGCTCGCACCGCATTTCCCGGTGCTCTACTCGGGGCCCGGCGGGCTCGTCGCGCACGAGTGCATCGTCGACCTGCGGCCGGTGAAGGAGAGCTCCGGCATCAGCGTCGAGGACGTGGCCAAGCGCCTCATCGATTACGGCTTCCACGCGCCGACGATGTCCTTTCCGGTGCCGGGCACGCTCATGATCGAGCCTACCGAGAGCGAGTCGAAGGTCGAGCTCGACCGCTTCTGCGACGCGATGATCGCGATCCGCGCCGAGATCCGGGCGGTGGAGGAGGGGCGCATGGACCGGGAAGACAACCCGCTCAAGCACGCCCCGCACACCGCTGCCGTGGTTGCCGGCGACGAGTGGACGCGCGGGTACTCGCGCGAGCTTGCGGCGTATCCGGTGAAGAGCCTGCGCGAATCCAAGTACTGGGTGCCCGTGGGCCGCGCCGACAACGTCTACGGCGACCGCAACCTGGTCTGCAGCTGCCCGCCGCTCAGCGAGTACGAGTGAGGTAATCCGGCGGGTCGCCCGCCGGCGCGCGGTGCTTTGCGGCCAGCTCCCGGTAGAGCGCGCCATACTCTCGCGCGGCCTCGGCGTGCGTCTTCTGCCGGTGGGCGCGCAGGTGCCCGGCAACCGCTGCAAGCGCGGTGCGGTCGTCGCGCAGGCGCACGAGCAGGGCCGCCAGCGCGGCCGCGTCCCCCGCCTTGAACAGAAACCCGCTCTCGCCGTCGCGCACGCGCTCGGGAATGGCCCCGATCGCGCCCGCGGCCACCGGGATGCCGAGCTGCTGCGCCTCGGTGACCACAAGGCAGAACGTCTCCTCCAGGGTCGTGGGCACGACCACGAGGTCGATTCCGGAGAGCAGCCGCGGGAGGTCGGCGTTCGCGTACGGGCCGTGCAGGCGGATGCCGGCCTGCGCCGCCGCGCCCGCGAGCCCCGGCTCGACCGGGCCCCAGGCCTCGAACGCGATGCCTCGCCCCTCGAGTCGGCGCGCCGCCTCCATCAGCAGGTGCGCGCCCTTGCGCGTGCTGAAGCGCCCGAGGTGGGCGACACGCAGATCCGCACCGGGCCTCGACGCTTCCACCGGGGCCCAGTCGCCGACGCCGTGTCCGATGACGCGCATCGGCGTCGCGTCCCCGAAGGCCTTCGCGACGAATGCGGCGGCGAAGCGCGAGGGGCACACGAGGGTGTCGGCCGCCGCGACCGCGTCGAGCACGGCCTGATGGCGCCGGTCGAGCCAGGCCGCGACGCCGGAATGCAGCAGGCCCTGCGGCCCGGAGGCCTTCGAGGCGATGCAGGGCGGGCAAGCCGGATCGCTGCCACGCGCGACGACCCGGCCGCACGGCTCCGCGCTCGTCCCGGCCACCATGTTGAAGTCGGCGCACATCCACGACTTGTCATGCACGGTCAGCACGACGCGCGCCCCGAACTCGCGCGCGAGCCGGGGGAGGCGCAGCGTGTTCCAGCCGAGCAGGGAGTGGAAGTGCACCACGTCGAAGCCGCCCTCGAGCAGGTGGCCGAACGACGCCTCGATGTGCGGGTCGGCCACCTCGGCCGGAACGCCGAGCACGCGCAGGCCGGGCGTGGCGAGCTCGAACGTCATCCTCGCAACGCGCACATGCGGCCGGGTCCGCTCGACGAGGAAGTCCGGCCACGCGCCGCAGGGACGCATGGGCGCCACCACTGTGAAAGCGGCGTCGTCGACCAGGTGCTCGAGCAGGGAGCGCACATGTTCCTCGATGCCGCCTTCGGCCTCCAGGCGGTGCATCACCAGCAGCACGCGCGGCCTGCCGGGCAGCCGCTCCCTCTCGCCCCCTGCATTCACGCGCTCGATCGACGGGCGCAGCGGGTTGGCGCGCCACCATGCGGCCACCCCGGGCGCGTAGCCGGGCCAGCGCCGGTTCAGCAGGGCCTCGTTGGCGGCGCGTTCGGCCTCGAGTCCGGCCACCGCTCCGAAGGAGGCGGCGCCCGCGTGGTGGACGTACACGTCGTCGGCGCACGCGATCCTGAAGCCGCGCGCCAGGGCGCGCATCGACAGGTCGTTCTCCTCGCCGTAGCCGCGGCCGAAGGCGGGATCGAAGGCGCCGACGGCATCGAGCAACTCGCGCGTGAGCAGCATGCAGAAGCCCACCGCGGTCGGAAGGCCCACGTACTCCCTTCGAGATGCGCGGCGCACGCACTCACCCAGCGCGTCCACGTCCAGGGAGCCGTCGGCGCGGCGATAGAGCTCCGCGACGCCCTCGACGGTGAGCAGCGTGGCGTTGTTGGACAGGGGGCATGCGATGCCGATCGTGCGGTCGCTCGCGCGGCAGCGCTCGAGGCCTTCGATCCAGCCCGCGGTCACCTCGGTGTCGGAATTGAGCACGACGGCGTCGCCGACCGCCCCCCCGAGTCCCCGGTTGGCGCTGCCGGCGAATCCGACGTTGCGGGGATTGACGATCACCGCAGCATTGCCGTGCAGCCGCGCGAAGTCCCGCAGCAAGCCGGCGATGCGCCCATCGGTACTGGCGTCGTCCACGAGGGCGATGCGGCGATCGCGCGGCGTGTGACGCTCGAGCGCCCCGAGGCAGCGCTGCGTGGCCTCGAAGGCATTGAAGACGGGTACGACGATGGTGCAAGGCGGCGGCTGCGCGCCCGGCCTCGCTGCCATCAGCGGTGAACGCCCAGGCCGAAGAGCCCCGCCGCATTCTTCCACGCGACGCGCTCGGCGACGTCGCGCGGCAGCTCGCCCAGCAGGCGACGATAGCCGCCCATGATCGCGGGGTAGGAGGCCCAGCGCTCGTTCACCCACGTGTCCGAGCCCAGCAGGAAGCGGGTCGGGTGGCGCGTGAAGAGCGCTTTCCACTCCGGCGACAGGGTCGAGGCGTCGGCGACGCCCGAGCGGTAGGAGAGCTCGCCCCACAGCGCGGGGTACTTCTTCAGCAGCTCCTCGACCCGGGCGAGGTCCAGGCCGAACCCGGTGTGCGCCCAGATGATGCGGGCCTTCGGGTTGTGGGCGAACAGGATCTCGAGCGCCTCGTCGTCGCAATGCGCGAACAGGACGAGCCCCTTGGCAACCGCGAAGTCGACGATGTCCTTCAGCACCGGGGTGTCGGCCGCGCGCCCGTGGACATGGAACTCGCCCACGCCGCGGTAGTAGCCGCGCTTCTCCTCCTCCACGATCATCGCGTGGATCTCGCGGTTGTCCTGCCACGTGCCGTAGTCGGCGCGGTTGCGGTACACGCGGATGAAGGGGATCACTTCCACCCCGAGCGAGGGGTCCTTCTTCGACGCCTCGTAGAGCGCGCGCGTGCCGTCGTTGGGCCGGCTGTTGGCGAGGATCGCCTTGACGCCGTTCTTGCGGAAGAGCTCGAATGCGGAGGCTGCGGAGTGCTTCGTCACCGCGTCGTCGTTGTAGTGCAGGTGGGCGTCGAAGACGGGGCCGGTCCACGCCTGCGCCAGGGCCGCGACGGGCGCCATGGCCATCACCAGCGCGAAGAGACTAGAGCGAGTTGACCACATGGCCGCCGTCGACCACCACGATGCTGCCGGTCATGAAGCTGCCGGCGTCGGATGCGAGCAGCAGGAGCGCGCCGTCGAGATCGGATGGCTTGCCCGTCCGGCGCAGCGGAATGCGCTTGACCACGGCCTGGCCGGCATCCGTGGCGAAGAAGTCCTGGTTGATCTCGGTCACGATGTAGCCGGGCGCCAGCGCGTTCACGCGGATCCTGTAGCGCGCCCATTCGAGCGCGAGCGCCTTGGTGACCTGGACGAGCGCGGCCTTGGCCGCCGCGTAGGCGAGCAGGTGGGTGCCCACGCGCAAGCCGAGGATGGACGCGATGTTGATGATGCTGCCGCCCTTGCCCGCGGCCACCATCGCCTTCGCGCCCGCCTGCGCCACGCGCCACGCGCCGTCGAGGTTGGTGCTCATCACCGCGCGCCAGTCCTCCTCCGAGATCTCGATCGAGGCCTTGGTCTGCGCGATGCCGGCGTTGTTCACCACGATATCGGGAGCGCCCACCGCCTTCGCCACTGCCGCGAACGCCGCCTCGACCGAGGCGGGATCGGTCACGTCGATTGCGACCGCGATCGCCTTGCCGCCGGCGGCCTCGATCTCGCCCACCAGCTTGTCGAGGCGGTCGGTGCGGCGTGCGCAGGCGGCGACGGTCGCGCCCTCGGCCGCGAGGCGCCGTGCGAAGTTGTCGCCCAGCCCGCTGGAGGCGCCGGTGACGAGCGCGACCTTGCCGCGGATGTCGAATGAATTCACCAGATGTCCGCCCGGTCGCCTTCGGCGAGGAGCGCCGTCGAGGCGTCGCAGGAGAACGCGCGGGCGAACTCCGGCATGTTGGCCACGACGCCACGCACGCGCAGCCGCGGCAGGGAGTGCGAGTCGGTGCGCAGGCGCAGGCGCTCCTGCTCGGGGCGCTGCAGCGCGCGCCAGATGGCGGCGAAGGAGAGGAAGAAGCGCTGCTCGGCCGTGAAGCCGTCGCGCGCGGCCTGGGGCCGGCGCGCGAGCGCCTTCTCGAGCGCGAGGTAGGCGATCCTCAGCCCGCCGATGTCGGAGATGTTCTCGCCCAGCGTGAGCGCGCCGTTCACGCGAATGCCGTCGATCCCGGTGTAAGCGCCGTACTGGGCCTCGATCTTCTTCGCGCGCTCCTTGTAGCGGCGCGAGTCCTCCGCGGTCCACCAGTCGCGCAGGTTCCCGTCCTTGTCGAAGCGCCGCCCGCGATCGTCGAAGCCGTGCGTGATCTCATGCCCGATCACCATGCCGATCCCGCCGTAGTTGGTCGCGTCGTCCGCGGCGAGGTCGAAGAAGGGCGGCTGCAGGATCGCGGCGGGGAAGACGATCTCGTTGTTGGCTGCGCTGTAGAACGCGTTCACGATGTGCGGCGAGGTGCGCCACTCGTCGCGGTCGACCGGCTGGCCGATGCGCGCCACGCCCCGGCGGTGGGCGAAGCGGTTGGCGTTGAGCCAGTTCTCGACGAACGGGCGCGCGCCCACCTCGGCGCGCGAGAAGTCCTTCCACTTTTCGGGATAGCCCATCTTGACCTTCATCGCCGCGAGCTTGGCCAGCGAGCGGGCGCGCGTCTCCTCGGTCATCCACTCGACCGTTTTCAGCCGGTCGCGCAGGGCTTCCTTCACGTTTCCGACCATCTCGAGCATGCGCGCCTTGGCCTCGGGCGGGAACGCTTCGGCGACGAAGACCTGTCCCAGCGCTTCGGCCATGGGAGCCTGTCCGTAACGCCCGCCGATGATGACCATCACGCGCTTCGCGCGCGGGGCCGGCTCCTGCTTGCCGAGGAGCGTGCGCTCGAAGAAGTCGAAGTGCAGGGCCTCGTGGCGGGCGTCGAGCTTGTCGGCGGCGGCGCGCAGCAAGTGCCAGCGCAGGTAGGCGCGCCATTCGGCCGCGGGGCGCGCGGTGGCGAGCTCGGCCACGCGCTCGAGGTATGCGGGCTGGCGCACGTTCAGCTCTGTCAGGGCGGGCGCGCCGAGGGCGGAGAAGTAGGCCCGCCACGCGAATCCGGGGGCCGCGCGCTCGAGCTCGGCGAGCGTCATCCTGTTGTAGGTCTTGTCGACGTCGCGGCGCTCGACCACCGTCATCGAGGCTCGCGCAAGCTCGGTCTCGAGCGCGAGGACGTCCCCCGCGCTCGCGGCCGCCGCGGGATCCCCGTCCAGCTCGAGCACGCGGGCCACATGCCGGCGATAGGCGGCCCGGATCTCGCGCGTGCGCTCGTCGTCGAGGAAGTAGTAGTCGCGATCGGGCAATCCGAGCCCGCCCTGCGCCACGAGCGCGAGATAGCGCGTGGATTGCTTCGGGTCGGGCAGGACGTCGAAGGAGAAGAGGGCGTTGATGTCGTCGGCATGCAGCTCGGCGATGGCGCGTGCGAGCGGCTCCGGCGCGTCGATCGCGGCGATGCGGGCGACGTGCGGCGCGAGCGGGGTCGCCCCCGCACGGGCAATCGCGGCCTCGTCCATGCCGCTCGCGAAGTATTCCAGCACCTTGCGCCGCGCCGATCCCTCGGGCGAGGGCGTGGCGAGAGCCTTGTCGATCGCGCGGACCAGGATTTCTTCCGTGCGCTTGTCGACGGCGTCGAAGCTCCCCCAGCGCGAGCGATCGGGCGGGATGCTCGAGGCCTGCAGCCACCTGTTGTTGGCGAAGGCGTGGAAATCCACGCAGGGATCCACGCCGCGGTCCACCGCGGGCGCCTCGCCGCGCGCCGCCGGCGCCAGGGCGATGAGGACGAGGAGCGCGCCGCGCAGCCTCACCAGATGTTCGCCCGCTCGGATTCCGACAGCAGCGTCTTCGAGGCGTCGCACGAGAACGCGCGCGCGAACTCCGGCATGTGCGCGATCGGCCCGCTCACCCGGAAGGGGTGGAGCGAATGCTGGCCGGTGCGCAGCTGCAGGCGCTCGCGCTCCGGGCGGAACTTGCCGCGCCAGGCCTGCGCGTAGGAGACGAAGAAGCGCTGCTCGGGCGTGAGGCCGTCCACCTTGCCCTGAGGCTTCTTGCGCTGCTTGAGCGCCTTCTGCAACGCGAGGTAGGCGATCTTGACCCCGCCCACGTCGGAGATGTTCTCGCCCAGCGTGAGCGCGCCATTGACCTTGATGCCGTCGACGCCGGTGAAGTTGCCGTATTGGGTCTCGATCTTCTTCGCGCGCTCCTTGTAGCGCCGCGCGTCCTCGTCGGTCCACCAGTCGCGCATGTTGCCGTCCTTGTCGAAGAGCCGCCCGCGGTCGTCGAAGCCGTGGGTGATCTCGTGGCCGATGACGGTGCCGATCGCGCCGTAGTTGACCGCGTCGTCCGCCTTGGCGTTGAAGAACGGCGGCTGCAGGATCGCCGCCGGGAACACGATCTCGTTGCCCGAGGGGTTGTAGTACGCGTTCACGATGTGCGGCGACATGAACCACTCCTCGCGATCGACCGGCTGGTCGAGGCGCCCCAGTTCGCGGTGGTGGTTGAATACGTTCGCGGCCATCCAGTTCTCGACGAAGAGCAGGTCGCCCGCGCCGGACGCGGAGAGGTCCTTCCAGCGGTCGGGATAGCCGATCTTGATGCGCATCGTGGCGAGCTTCTCGAGCGAGCGAGCGCGCGTCTCCTCGGTCATCCAGTCCACGGTCCGCAGCCGATCGGCGAGCGCGTCCTTCACGTTCTGCACCATGGCCTGTGCGCGCGCCTTGGCCGTGGGCGGGAACGTCTTCTCCACGTAGAGCTGGCCCAGCGCCTCGGCCATGGGGGCGTTGCCGTACGGGCCGCTGATGACTTCGAGCACGCGGCGCGAGCGCGGTCCCGGGTCGGCCTGACCGCGCAGCACGCGGCCGTAGAACTCGAAGTTGGCCGACTCGAAGCGCTCGGGGAGCTTGTCGGAGGTGTAGCGCAGCGCGTGCCAGCGCAGGTAGGGGCGCCATTGCGCGACCGGGCGCTCGGCGACGAGCTGCGCGAAGCGCGCCACGAACGCGGGCTGGTTCACGTTCAGGTGCGTGAGCTTCGGGGCGGCGAGGGCCTCGAAGTAGGCCTTCCAGTCGAAGCCCGGAGCGGCCGCGGCGAGCTCGGCCGGCGTCATCTTGTTGTAGGTCTTCTCGAGGTCGCGACGCTCCACCGCGGTCATCGAGGCGCGCGCGAGCTCGGTTTCGAGCTCGAGGATGGTCGCGGCATTGGCCGCGGCCGTGGCCTCGTCGTCGCCGAGAAGCTTCAGCACCTTGACCAGATGCTCGCGGTAGGAGTCGCGGATCGTGCGGCTGCGCTCATCCTCGAGGAAGTAGTAGTCGCGGTCGGGAAGCCCGAGGCCGCCCTGGCGGATCTCCGCGATGTAGCGCCTGGAGTCCTTGCGGTCGTGCCCGACGTCGAAGCCGAAGCCGGGGAATACGCCGCGCGTGTGCATGTCGGCCATCATCCGCGCCATCGCCTGCTTGTCGTCGAGGGTGGCGATCGGCCCCAGGAACATCGCGAGGGGCTTCAGCTGCCAGTGGTGGATGTTTTTTTCGTCCATGCCGCGCTTGTAGTACTCGATCACCTTGCGCGTGGCCGTGCCCGGCGGCGGCAGCGGCTGTTTCGACGCCTCTTCGAGCATGCGGATCAGCATGTCCTCGTTCTGGCGCGCGATGATCGACGCGGCGCCCCAGAAGGAGCGGTCGGCCGGGATCTCGGTGGACGCGAGCCACGTGCGGTTGGCGTACTGGTAGAAGTCGGTGCAGGCGTTGACACCCTTGTCGAGCCCCTTCACGTCGAGGGCGAGCGCGGCGCCGGGCAGGGCGGCGAGGGCGATGGCCGCGAGGGGCCGGCGGAAGCGACGAATCATGGGACGGCTTTCGTTTTCGTGAAGGAGGAATTCTACCGGTATAATTTCACGCAACAATTCATGCGCATCCTGCTCTCGAACGACGACGGCTACTTCGCGCCCGGGCTGGCCGCGTTGGCCGAGGGCCTCGCCCCCCTGGGCGAGATCACGGTGGTCGCGCCCGAGCGCGATCGCAGCGGAGCCTCCAACTCGCTCACCCTCGACCGGCCGCTGCAACTCTCGCGCGCGCACAACGGATTCCTCTACGTGAACGGCACGCCGACCGACTGCATCCACATGGCCGTGACCGGTTTGCTCGACTTCGAGCCCGACGTAGTCGTCTCGGGCATCAACAACGGCTCCAACATGGGCGACGATACGCTCTACTCGGGCACCGTCGCGGCCGCGACCGAGGGCTACCTGCTGGGCGTCCCCTCGATCGCGATCTCGCTCGTGGGCAGGGAGTTCAAGCATTACGCCAGCGCCGCGCGCGTCGCGCGCGACCTGGTCGCGCGGCTGGCGCGCGCGCCCTTCGGGGCGCCGGTGCTGCTCAACGTGAACGTGCCCGACGTGCCCTACGATACGATCGCCGGCTTCGAGGTGACGCGCCTGGGGCGGCGTCACAAGGCGCAGCCGGTGGTCGCGGGCAAGAACCCGCGCGGCGAGACGGTGTACTGGGTGGGACCCGCGGGCGCCGCGCGCGAGGCCGGGCCCGGCACCGACTTCCATGCGCTCGAGCGGGGCGCCGTCTCGATCACGCCGCTGCAGGTCGACCTCACGCACCCGGGGCAGATCCCGCTGGTCGACGAATGGATGGCGAGGCCGTGAACGCGCCCGGCATCGGCATGACCTCGGACCGCACGCGCCTGCGCATGGTCGAGTACCTGCGCCGCGAGGGCATCGCCGACGAGCGCGTGCTGGGCGCGATGGCGGCGATCCCGCGGCACGCCTTCGTCGACGAGGGGATCGCCTCGCGCGCCTACGAGGACGTGGCGCTGCCGATCGGCCACGGCCAGACCATCTCCAGCCCGATGATCGTGGCGACGATGACGCAGCTCCTGCTGGAGAAGTCGCCGATGGCCAGGGTGCTCGAGGTCGGCACCGGGTGCGGCTACCAGACCGCGGTCCTCGCGCGCCTGGTGCGCGAGGTGTACACGCTCGAGCGCATCGCCCCGTTGATGGACAAGGCGCGCCGCCACCTGCGGAGCCTCCGCCACTACAACATCCGCTTCAAGCACGCCGACGGCCATGCAGGCTATCCGGAAGGCGCGCCGTACGACGGCATCATCATGGCCGCCTCGGCCACGCATGTGCCGCCCGAGCTGAAAGAGCAACTCGCTGTCGGAGGACGCATGGTGCTGCCCGTGGGAACCGAGGACCAGTGGCTCTATACCGTCGATCGCACGGACAAGGGCTTCGTCGAGCAGAAGCGCGACGCCGTGCGCTTCGTGCCGCTGCTCCCGGGGCTCGCGTGAGGATCGGCGCCGCCCTGCTGCTCGCCGCGGCGCTCGCCGGCTGCGCCGCGCGCGCGCCGGCTCCCGTAGTCGACCGCGTGCCCCAGCCCGCGCCGCCGCCGTTGGTCGAGGCGCCGCCCCCGCCCGAGCCGAAGCCGCTGCCCACGCATACGGTCCAGCGCGGCGAGACGCTCGTTGGCATCGCGCTGCAGTACGGGCTCGACTACCGCGAGCTCGCGGCCTGGAACAACATCGTCAACCCGAATCTGCTCTCGACCGGGCAGGTGCTGGTCGTCGCGGCCCCGCCTGGCAGCCAGCCTCCTCCGGGGCCGGTCACCACGCCGCTCGCCCTTCCCGGCCCGCCCATCGAGGCGCGTCCGCTCGCCAACACCGATGTCGCCAAGGTCGAGCCGCGCGGGCAGAAGATGCCGTACACCGACCGCGCGCTCGCGCAGCTCATGGCCGAGGCCGGGGCGGCTGCGCCCGCGCCGTCCACGCCTCCCGTTCCGGGTCCGGCCGCGCCCGCGGCGCCCGATCCCGACCGCAGGGGCACCGATCGCGAGGACGTCGACTGGATGTGGCCGGTGAAGGGCAAGGTGCTGGCGCCGTTCAGCGAGTCCTCGAAGGGGATGGACATCGCCGGGCGCAAGGGCGCCCCGGTGGTCGCCGCCGCCTCGGGGCGCGTGGTGTACGCCGGCGTGGGCCTGCGCGGGTACGGCAAGCTCATCATCATCAAGCACAACAACACCTGGCTCTCGGCCTACGCCCACAACGACAACCTGCTGGTAAAGGAGCAGCAGGACGTGCGCAAGGGCCAGAAGATCGCCGAGATGGGGCAGACCGACGCCGACCAGGTGAAGCTGCACTTCGAGGTTCGCCGCGTCGGCAAGCCCGTCGACCCCGCGAAGATCCTTCCCGCCATGTAGTTGCTTTTACTCCCCTTACTCCCTTTACTCGTTCTTCCCGTCTTGCCTGCGTAGCAAACCAGACGTGAAGAACGAGTAAAGGGAGTAAGGGGAGTAAAAAGGGGCGAAGCGGCGGGGGTCACGCCCAGCGGCCGTTCGGTTGTTGGCGGTCGATCGTCGCGGTGGGGAACCACGGGGAGCGTTCGCCGCTGAGGCCCCAGCGCCATTCCGGCGGATGCGGGACCAGCACCTTCATCGGTCCCCCGCTTCCCGCTCGCAAGTGGGTGTTGGTGTTGCTCACGCCGATGTAGTCGTCGACCACCGAGATCAACGCGAGGATCTCCTCCAGGTCACCGTTGGCGAAGGCGGCATCGTGGACGGTCGCGCCGAGGGCCGCGGAGAGGCTCTCGCGCTCCCCCACGCCCGGCAGCCGCTGCACCGAGATCCAGGTCGCACGCGTGCCCCTCAGGCGCTGCCCGAGCGTGGCCGGTGCGATCTCCTTCATCAGGTTCCTGACCGGAGCCGGTGCCGACGCGGCGCCCGCGCGCCAGGTGAGGGCGATGTAGGGGCCGGTGCCGAGCGCGGCGAGCTTCACGCGCCAGTCACGCACGCGCGCCGAATCGGGCATGAGCGGCAGCGCGCGCGGGAAGCGAGCCGGCTCGTCGATGCCGAGCAGCCACGGCAGGTCGCCCACGTAGACCTCATCCATGCCGCCCGCCGCCGCTGCCTCCCCCTCGAGGCCGAGCGCGAAGAGGCCGGTGCGCGCGAGCATCGGATGCAGGCGGACGTCGCCGCGAAAGGCGAGCTGCGCGCCCCCGCGCACGGCCTCGGGCGCGAAGCGCAGGAAGAAGAGCGCCTCGCCCAGGCTGTGCTCGGTGCGCAGCGCGAAGCGCCGCCCCTGCAGGCTCTGCGGCCACCGCGAGGCCGCGGGATCGGGCGGCGCCGCCGTGAGCCCCTGGGCGTGCAGGCGCCAGCGGTAGTGGGGCAGGGCCTCGCGCACGCGCCCGGCGGCGAGGAGCGCCAGGGCGAGGTTCCGGTGTCCCACCGCGAATCGCCCATCGCGGGTGAGCGCGTCGCCGTAGACGGCGATCGCCTCGTCGTTGCGGCCCGCGGCCTCGAGGGCGAGACCGACGTTGCCGTAGACGTCCATCCAGCGCGGCTCGATCGCGATCGCGGCGCGGTATGCGGCGATCGCCTCGTCGAGGCGGCGAGTGTCGTGCAGCAGGCGGCCGAGGTTGTTGTGGAAGTCGGGGATGGCCGGGTCCCGGGCGAGCGCCTCGCGCAGGAAGCGCTCGGCCTCCACGCGGTCCCCGCGAGCCCACGCGATCAAGCCGAGATAGTGGGTCGCCACCGCGTTGCCGGGCTCGTCGCGCAACACGTCCTGGTGGATGCGCTCGGCGTCCTCGAGCTGTCCCTGCTGTTGCAGCTGCAGCGCGCGCTGGATGCGCTGGGCCGTGGGCGGACCCTCCGCATCGAGCTTGCCGTGGCACTCCTTGTAGCGCAAGCCGCTGCCGCAGGGGCAGGGGTCGATGCGGCGGCGCGGGGGTTTCACGCGGCGCGGAATTCCCTCACGAGTCGCGCGAGGTCGCGCAGCTCCTGGCGCGATGCGCCCGCCCCGTAGCGCGCCTCGACGTAGCGGCGCGTGATCTCCTCGGCCGCGGACGCCGCCGTGGGAAGCGACGCGCGCACGCGCAGCAGGTAGTCGATCGGCCCCTCGTGGGGCGCGCGCGCGAGCCCGGCTGCGGCGAGCTTGGCGCAGAACCGATCCCACGCCACCAGCGAGGCCTCGCGGCGCGGCGGGCGGTCGTGCACCAGCAGCCCGATGGTGACCGCGGCACCGATGGCGATGATGGCGGTCATGAGCCAGAAGCCGAGCGTGCGCCAGTCGACCGAGGGATAGCCGAGCGAGGTGAAGAACTGCCGCTGGCGGTCGAGGTTGTAGCCAACCACCCATTCGTCCCACTGGCTGTTCAGCGCATGCCATGCGTAGCGAATGCCCCCGATGAGGCCCGTGCGGTCGGCGTCGATCAACGAGGGCAGGAGGCCGATCGGGCCCAAGGCGGCGTTCACGCCGTTTTCCACCCGCAGCGGCGAGACCGACGCCGTCGGGTCGATGCGCACCCAGCCCAGGTCCCTGATCCAGATCTCCGACCAGGCGTGCGCGTCGGCCTGGCGCACGATCAGCTCGTCGTTGAGCGGGTTCACCTCGCCGCCCATGTAGCCGGTGACCACGCGCGCGGGCACGCCGGCCGCGCGCATCAGCAGCGTGAAGCTGCCGGCGTAGTGCTCGCAGAAGCCCTGCTTGGAGTTGAACAGGAAGTCGTCGAAGGGGTGCCTGCGCTCGAGCAGCGGCGGGTCGAGGGTGTAGGCGAACGTGCCCGAGTTGTACAGGATCGAGGCTTTGGCGAGGACCTGGCGCGGGTCCGGATTCTCGGCCGCCCATTGCCGGCCGAGCGCCACGGTGCGCGGGTTGCGCTCGGGGTCGAACTGCAGCGCCGCCTGGAGCTGGGCCCTGTTGGCCTCGAGGCCGAAGCGGTAGTCGACATACGAGGTCATGTCGTAGCGCATGCGCTCGGTGACGGGCCGGCGGTAGCGCATCTGCATGTCCGAGAGCAGCGTCGTGCCCGCGGGAACGCTGCCGGGAATGTCGAGGCCGAAGATCCAGTTCTTGCCGGTCGGCTCGAGCGTGACCGCGTAGCGCACCGGCCGCTCGCTCCGCGGATGGTCGGTGCGGCCGGCCGAGACGTGGCGGCGCATGTTCCAGGTGGCGCCGTCGAAGTCCACCAGCACGGGGCCGCGCCAGTAGAGCGTGCGGTAGGGCGGCAGGCCGTCCTTGAAATGCACGCGGAATGCGGTCGCGTCGGACTTGATGAGGTTCGCGATGTTGCCGGGCGACATCGATTCCGAGAGCCCGGTGGTGCCGCTGCGCGAGTCGGTGGGCAGCGCCCAGAGCGGGCCCGTGGTGCGCGGGAAGAGGATGAAGAAGGCCGCCATCAGGGGCAGCGCCTGGACCAGCAGCGCCGCGGCCGGCCGCATGCGCTCCCCGAGGGTGGCGCGGCCCACGCGGTTGAACCCGACCAGCGTCGCCACGAAGATCCACACGCAGGCGAGCATGTAGAGCCCGAGCGGGATCGACTGCGAGAAGAGGAAGTTCGTCATCACCAGGAAGAAGCCGAGGTAGATGGACAGGATCACGTCGCGCTGGTTGCGCATCTCGAGGAGCTTCAACGACGCCATCAGGATCAGCAGCGTGACTCCGCCCTCGCGCCCGACGATGCGCCCGAAAGCCACGAACACGCCCACCACCGCGGCGAGGGTGATGGCCCACATGAGCAGGCGTGGCGGCGCGCGCAGCGCATACCAGGAGATCCACGCGCGCCACGCGACCACCGCCATGAAGAAGATCCCGACCCAGTCGGGCAGGCGCAGCAGGTGGGGGCCGACCACGAAGACCATCGCGGCGAGCAGCCAGAGCACGTTGCGCACGTCGAGCTGCGGCGAGCCGACCTCGGTCGCCCGCGGGCTCCGCGCTTTCGCAAACGGCAGTCGCAGGATCATCGCGGCGCCTCGAAGAGCGCCAGCGCCTCGAGGCACCGGTTGCGATGCGCCTCGCCGCGCGCCGGCTGGATCTCGGTGCCCGGAAGGCGCAGCCCGAAGCTCTGCCCGTAGCCCTCGGCCTGCAGCACCCAGTGGCAGAGCACCGAGAGGCGCGCCTCGACGTCGGCGCCGCGCGCGTCCTCCCAGTCGAGCCAGAGCTCGCTCGAGGCCATGGCGCTGAACTCCTTGGTGAGCAGGCCCTGCTCGCGCGCGAGCGCCTTCCACGCGATCTGTCGCGGCGGGTCGCCGGCGCGGTAGGCGCGCAGCATGTTGAACTCCTCGTCGCCGGGCACCGGGATGCCCTCCTCGTGGTAGCTCTTCGATTGCGCCGGCGGCGTGCCCGCCATCGCGTCGGGGCGCGGGTAGACCAGGAGCGCCAGGCCGAAGTCCACGTACGACCACGCGTGGAAGAGGCCAACTGGATAGCGAGTGAAGACCTCGATCCGCCCGCAGCTCACGAGGCCCCGGTGCGCGGCCGACACCGGAAGCGCTATCGCGGTCGTCTCGCCCGGGATCACGTCGGCGTACACCGCCTCGCCGTCCCGCCGGCGCATGGCGATCGAGAAACGCGCCTGCGAGGGCGTTTCGACCGACACGGTGAAGCGCGCGGTCTCGCCGGCGAACACCGCGTCGCTGCGCCCGGGGCGAAGCTTCAGGTGCGCGAGGTTGCGCCAGGTGTGCAGCATCGCCACGCCCGCCATGCTGGCGAGCGTGAACGTGAGCACGAAGCCGAGGGAGAGCGCGTAGTTGATCGAGGCCACCAGCAACAGCAGCAGCGTGCCGCCGAAGGCGTAGCCCTGTTTCGAAGGCAGGATGAAGATGCGCCGCTGCCCCAGCGTGACGGGCGGCGTTTCCGGGACCTGCGCGCGAAAGATCCAGTCCGAGACGGACTGGCGGAAGCTGGCCGGGAACGCCATGGGACCGCTCAGGGAATCGGCACCGCGCCGATCAGCTCTTTGGCCGGGTCGAAGCCCGCCTTCACCGCCTCGGCGTTGCCGTGCAGGCGATGGCCGACCACCGCGGGCAGGATCGCCTGCACGTCCTCGGGCAGCACCTGGCGCCGGCCTTCCATCATCGCCCACGCCTGCGAGGCGCGCAGCACCGCTACCCCGGCGCGCGGGGACAGGCCCTGGGTGAAGCGCGGCGAGTGGCGCGTATGGCTGATGATCTGCTGCACGTAGTCGAGCAGCGCGTCCGAGACCTGCATCTGCGGCACCGCCTTCTGCAGCTCGGCCAGCTGCGCGGCGGTCATCGCCGGCGGCATCACCAGCAGCATGTCGCGGCGCTCGGCGCCCTTCAGCAGCTCGCGCTCGGCCTTGGCGTCGGGATAGCCCAGGCTGATGCGCATGAGGAAGCGGTCGAGCTGCGACTCGGGCAGCGGGAAGGTTCCGACCTGGTGCATCGGGTTCTGCGTCGCGATCACGAAGAAGGGCTCGGGCAGGGGCCGCGTCTCGCCTTCGGCGGTCACCTGGTGCTCCTCCATGGCTTCGAGCAGCGCGCTCTGTGCCTTGGGGCTCGCCCGGTTGATCTCGTCGGCGAGGATGATCTGCGCGAAGATCGGCCCGGGGTGGAAGCGGAAGGCCGAGCTCTCGCGATCGAAGATCGACACGCCGATGATGTCCGCGGGCAGCAGGTCGGAGGTGAACTGGATGCGCTGGTAGTCGAGCCCCAGCAGGCGCGCGAGCGCGTGCGAAAGCGTTGTCTTGCCCACGCCCGGCACATCCTCGATCAGGAGGTGGCCGCGGGCGAGGATGCATGCCATGGCAAGGCGGATCTGGCGGTCCTTGCCGAGGATGACCTGGCCGGCAGCGGCGATGACCGCTTCCGTGGGGCTGGCCGAGAGCCGGCCGCGCGTGTCGAGGAGCATCAAAAAGGGAACCGGGTCAGCGGGTTACGGGTCCATCTAGGGAATCGAGGATATCATGGAGACCATTGCGATGATCCGACCTTTCCTGACCTGCACGCTGCTCGCCCTGGCGCTTCCTGCCGCCGCCCAGAGCACCCCCAACGGCGACTACACCGACATGTGGTGGAACCCGTCCGAGTCGGGCTGGGGCATCAGCTTCGCCCAGCACTCGGGCACCAACCAGGTGTTCGCCGTCTGGTACACCTACGACCCGCGCAAGGTCGCAACCTCGGGCCGCGCCCAGCCGCTCTGGTTCGTGATGCCGGGCGGCATGTGGACCTCGCCCTCGCGCCTCACGGGCACGGTCTACGTGACGCACGGGGTACCCTTCAACCTGGGCGGATCGAGCACGCGCAGCAACCCCGTCGGCACGTTCACGTTCGAGTTCGCCAACGCCTCGGCCGGGACCTTCACCTACAACGTCGCCCCGCCGCCGGGGCTCGCGAGCAACGATCCCGCGTTCAACCTGCCCGCGTTGTCGGGCACGAAGCAGATCGTCCGCCAGAGCTTCTGAGGAGACTCGTTGGCCACCGCCCTGATCACCCATCCCGACTGCGTGCGGCACGAGATGGGCGACGGGCATCCCGAGTCGCCGCAGCGCCTGCGCTCCGTGCTGAAGGCGCTCGAGGGCTCCGGGCTCGCGTCGCGGCTGCTGGCGCGCGAGGCGCGTGAGGCGAGTCGCGAGGAGCTCGAGCGCGTGCACTCGAAGGATTACGTGGACGCGATCTTCGCGGCGGCGCCCGACCAGGGCTACGCGTTCCTCGATCCCGACACCTCGATGAACCCGGCTTCGCTCTCGGCCGCGCTGCACGCCGCGGGGGCCGTGGCGATGGCGACCGACATGGTGATGTCTGGCGAGGTGGCGAGCGCGTTCTGCGCCGTGCGCCCTCCGGGCCACCACGCGACGCCGGCGCGCCCCATGGGCTTTTGCATCTTCAACAACGTGGCCGTGGGCGCGATGCAGGCGATCGAGGCGCACGGGCTGGAGCGCGTGTGCGTGCTCGATTTCGACGTGCACCACGGCAACGGCACCGAGGACGCGTTCCACGAGGACCCGCGCGTGATGCTGTGCTCGACCTTCCAGCATCCGTACTATCCGTACAGCGGCGCCGACTCGGGCAACGACCACATCATCAACGTCCCGCTGCCCGCGATGACCGACGGCCAAGGCTTTCGCGCGGCGGTCGAGCGCTTCTGGCTCCCCGCGCTGGAGCGACATCGGCCGCAGCTCGTGTTCGTCTCGGCGGGTTTCGACGCGCATCGCGACGACCCGCTCGCGTACCTGAAGCTCGACGACGAGGACTACCGCTGGGTCTCGGAGCTGCTGGTGGACGTGGCCAGGCGCCATGCCGGCGGGCGCGTGGTCTCGACGCTGGAAGGCGGCTACAACGTCGACGCGCTCGGCCGCTGCGCGGTCGAGCACGTAGGCGCGATGCTGGCGTAGCGGCGGGGTTACTGCGACGGCGTGTCGCGGTTGGCGAGCTTCGGCGTGAGGCCGATGAGGCCCCAGTTGCGGTCGCGCAGCGCGATGTGGATCAGGCCGCGGTAGCGCAACGCCAGGGAATACGCCCAGGGGGAGGCGAGGAAGTTCTGGTAAAGCTCCTCGAAGCCCTGCGCGTTGCAGTACCCGCCATACGCGCAGGCCTGCTGCAGGTCGCGGTGCACCGAGGTGCAATCCTGGCCGATGTCGCAGGCGACGAGCGAGAACGCGCCAAGGAACGCCGAGGCCTCGGGGACCTCGCCGTCGGGTCCGATGCGAAGGTTGTTCGCCACGGCGTTCTGCGCGAGGAACTGGCCGACGTAGAGCATCGCCTCGGGGTCGCGGCTCTCGAGCAGGCCGATCAGCAGGTTGAAGTCGTCGACCTGGCCGCGCGTCGGCTGGCTGTTGTCGCTGGCCTTGCCCACGTTCTTGCCCAGCTCGGCGGTGATGATGCGCGCCTGCGCACGCGGGTCGCCCTGCTGCGCGGCGGCACGGTAGAGCGCGTCGATGTCCTTGGGCGAGACCTTCGAGCCCTGGAAGCCGACGCAGCGCGCGGTGTTGTCGACCGCCTCGTAGGCCGCGAGGCGCTTCTCGCTCAGCGGGTCGCCGGCGGGCAGGCTCGCGAGGAACTGGCGCTTCTGCTTGGCGCTGTAGGCGGCGAGGTCCTCGTTGATCGAGGTGGCGAACTGGCACTCCTCGAGGGCCTTGGCAAGGTGGTAGCGCTCGTCCGCGGTGAGCACACCGCCGCGCGAGGCGAGGGCATCGGCGAACGCGCGCAGGTCGCGCGCATTCCTGAATTCGAGGGCGACCGGTGAGGTCTTGATCGGCTGCGCACGCGGCAGCGGCGCGGGAAGGGTGGACAGCACCGGGTGGCGCGGCTCGGCTGCGACCCGATGCACGCGCGAAGCGTCGCCCTCGACTGCGGCAACGCTCGCCGCGGGAGCGCGCTCTTCGCGCGCCGCCGATACCAGTCCGGTGTACTTGCTCGCGATGAGCAGCCCGTAGGCGGCGAGCGAAGCCAGGCCGATGGCCGTAAGGCGATTCATGGGTGGGGAGTCTGAGGGGAAAATGGCCGTCTCGTCAATGGCTTCCGCGTGGAAGGGGTTACCTTTTGCGGCCCCCTTGTCTCCGATCAACGACACGAGGTAAGACTCAGTCCGGCAGCGCGTTGGTCCGGCACACCGCCTCCAGCAGCGGGCTCATCGGCAGGTTGAGCGACTCGCCCGACGGAAGCTTGTCGACGAACCACTTCCTGTAGAGCGCCTTGATCGGGCCGTTGCACTGGCCCGGCTCGCCCATCAAGCGCGCGATCGCGCGCCGCACGACCACGCCGAAGGCGTCGTCGTTCTTGCGGTACATGAGGCCATACGGGTCGTAGGAGAGGTAGTCGCCCACGACCGCGAAGTCCCCGGGACGCTTCGCCTTCGCCACCAGCCCGTAGAGCAGGATGTCGTCCGTGGAGAAGGCGACCGCGCGGCCCGACTCCACGGTGAGGAACGACTCGGCGTGGTCCTTGGCGTTCAGGAACTTGATGCCGAGGTTCTCCTTTTCGGAGAGCGCCTTGATCGCGCGCTCGTTGGTGGTGCCCTGCGTGACGACGACCGTCTTGCCCTTGAGGTCGCGGTACGACTTCACCCGCGAGGATTTCTTGACCACCAGCCTGGTGCCGGTGATGAAGGTCACGGGCGCGAACGCGACCTGCCTCTGACGCGTGAGGGTGTTGGTGGTGGAGCCGCACTCCAGGTCGATGGTGCCGTTCTCCACCAGCGCGACGCGGGTCTGCGACGTGACCGGGTTGAGCTTCACGTTGAGCGTGGCGAGCCGCAGCTCCTTCTTCACCTCCTCGACGACGGCAGCGCAGATGTCCATCGAGTAGCCGATCGCCTGCTGCTTGTCGTCGAGGTAGGAGAACGGGATCGACGTCTCGCGGTGGCCGATGGTGATCGCGCCGGAGTCCCTGATCTTCTTCAGCGTGCCGGTGAGGTCCTCGCCCATCGCGGCGGCCGCGGACAAGCCGATTGCGATGGCCAGCGCGGCGCGGGTCGTGCGCATCATGGAAGCCCCCCCACCTTTCGATGTTCGTCCCGCGGTCAGGATACTTCAGGCACAAATGCGACGTGGCGACCCGGGCCGCAGCGCGGGATCGACCGATCGGTTTGGAGGACAATATCGGCTTCACCTCCGCCGCACCCCCTTTCCGCATGCACTTTCCCAGCCACGAGCAAAAGCAGGCCCTCCTCGAGCAGGTCCTGCGCATCGCCGACCAGCGCCTTTCCACGGCCGCCGCGAAGAAGGAGGCCCGCGCCTTCATCGCGCACTACTACGAGCAGCTCGACGCCGAGGACCTCGCCACCCGCGCCCCCGAGGACCTCTACGGCGCCGCCATGGCGCACCTCGGCTTCGCGCGCCGCTTCTCCACCGGCACGCACAAGCTGCGCGTGTACAACCCGCGCGCCGACGAGCACGGCTGGTCGAGCCCGCATACCGTGATCGAGATCGTCAACGACGACATGCCCTTCCTGGTCGACTCGGTCACGATGGAGGTGAATCGCCAGGGGCACACGCTGCACCTTTTCAACCACCCGATCTTCGGCGCCAGCCGCACTGCCGAGGGGCAGCTCGCGAGCTTCTCCTCCTCGGGCAAGGACGGCCGGCCCGAGTCGCTGATCCAGGTGGAGGTCGACCGCGAGATCGACGCGACGCGGCTGAAGGAGCTGGGCGCCGGCATCCAGCACGTGCTCGGGGACGTGCGCACGGCCTACGAGGACTGGCAGCCGATGCGCGCGCGCATGGAAGAGATCGTGAAGGAGTTGGACGCGCCGCCCGCCTTCCTCGACGCCGAGGAGACGGCCGAGGTCCGCGCGTTCCTCGCGTGGGCGGCGGACCACCACTTCAGCTTCTTCGGCTACCGCGACTACGAGCTCACGACGGTCGATGGCGAGGACGCCCTGAAGATCGTGCCGCGCAGCGGCCTCGGCGTGCTGCGCGAGCCCAGGCTGGGGGGCGTGTCCGCGAGCTTCGCGGAGCTGCCCAAGGAGCTGCGCGCGCTCGCGCGCGAGCCGCGCCTGCTGGTGCTCACCAAGGCGAATGCGCGCGCCACCGTGCATCGCCCCGGCTACCTCGACTACATCGGGGTCAAGCGCTTCGACGCGCGCGGCCTGGTCGTGGGCGAGCGCCGCTTCGTGGGCCTGTACACGTCGTCGGCTTACCACGCCGACCCGCGCGAGGTGCCGCTCCTGCGCCGCAAGGTCGCGCGCGTGGTCGAGCGCGCCGGCTTTCGCGAGTACAGCCACGCCCACAAGAACCTGCTCTCGGTGCTGCAGGAATACCCGCGCGACGAGCTCTTCCAGGTCGACGAGGACACGCTCTTCGAGACCGTGCTCGGCATCCTGCGGCTCGGCGACCGGCGCCGGACGCGCGTCTTCATCCGCCCCGACGTCTACGGGCGTTTCTACTCGTGCCTCGTCTTCATGCCGCGCGAGAGCTTCAACACCGACGTGCGCGTGAAGATCCAGGAGATCCTGAAACGCCACCTGCACGGCTCGAGCGCCGAGTTCACCGTGCGCCTCTCCGATGCGACGCTCGCGCGCCTGCACGTCCTCGTGCGCAGCTCGCCCAAGGACACCGCGGCCTTCGACATCCGCGCGATCGAGGCCGACATCGCCCAGGCCTCCCGGCGCTGGGAGGACGAGCTCAAGGACGCGCTGGTCGAGGGTGTGGGCGAGGAGAGTGCTCCGCCCATCTGGCGCGCCTACGCGCAGGCTTTCCCGGCCGGCTACCGCGACGCGGTCTCGCCGCGGGCCGCGGTGCGCGACATCGCGTCGATGGAGAAGCTCGACGCCGCCGCGCCCTTCAGCGTGAGCCTGTACCGCCCGGTGGAAGGCGACGAGCGGTCGCTGCGCCTGCGGGTCTTCCGCCAGGGGACGCCGGTGCCGCTCTCGGCGAGCCTGCCGGTGCTCGAGAACATGGGACTCGAGGTGCTCGACGAGTCTTCCTACGAGATCGAGCGCGCGGGCCGCGAGCCCGTGTTCCTGCACGACTTCGGCATGCGCAGCAGCCGCGCCATTCCCGACGTGGAGGGCGTGAAGGCGATCACCGAGCAGGCGCTCGCGCGCGTGGCGCGGCGCGAGATCGACAACGACGGCTTCAACCGACTTACGCCGATCGTGGGGCTCGCCTCCGACGACGTCATCGTGCTGCGCGCGTACGCGAAGTACGCCAAGCAGACGGGCTTTACCTTCAGCCAGGCGTACATCGAGCAGACGCTCGCGGCGCACCCGGCGATCACCGCGAAGGTGGTGGCGCTCTTCCATGCGCGCTTCGACCCGGCACGCGGGGCGGGGCGCGAGGAGGCGCAGAAGAAGCTCGAGGCCGAGATCCGCGCGGGGTTCGACGGTGTCGCGATCGCCGACGAGGACAAGATCCTGCGGCGCTACCTGCACCTCGTGCTCGCCACGCAGCGCACCAACCACTGGGTGCGCGACGCCGAGGGTCGGCGCAAGCCCTACCTCTCGCTCAAGTTCCTCTCGCAGCAGGTGCCCGACCTGCCCGAGCCGCGGCCGCTCTTCGAGGTGTTCGTGTACTCCACGCGCTTCGAGGCGATCCACCTGCGCTTCGGCAAGGTCGCGCGGGGGGGCTTGCGCTGGTCCGACCGGCCCGAGGACTTCCGCACCGAGGTGCTGGGGCTGGTGAAGGCGCAGCAGGTGAAGAACGTGGTCATCGTGCCCGTGGGCTCCAAGGGCGGGTTCGTGCTGAAAGCCGCGCCGCCGATCGGCGAGCGCGAGGCCTACCTCAAGGAGGGCGTGGCCTGCTACCAGGACTTCCTCCGGGGCCTGCTCGACGTCACCGACAACCTGCTCGCGGGCAAGGTGGTGCCTCCGAAGGACGTGATCCGCCACGACCCCGACGATCCCTACCTCGTCGTCGCGGCCGACAAGGGCACGGCGACCTTCTCCGACTACGCCAACGCGATGTCGGCCGAGTACGGCTTCTGGCTGGGCGACGCGTTCGCCTCGGGCGGAAGCGCGGGCTACGACCACAAGAAGATGGGCATCACCGCAAAGGGCGCGTGGGAAAGTGTCAAGCGCCACTTCCGCGAGATGGGCGTGGACACCCAGTCGGAGGACTTCACCGTGGCCGGCATCGGCGACATGTCGGGCGACGTGTTCGGCAACGGCATGCTGCTGTCGAAGCACATCCGCCTGCTCGCGGCCTTCGACCATCGCCACGTCTTCCTCGACCCGAATCCCGACCCGGCGAAGAGCTTCGCCGAGCGCAGCCGCATGTTCGCCCTGCCGCGATCGTCGTGGGAGGACTACGACAAGTCGCTCATCTCCAGGGGCGGCGGCATCCATCCGAGGAGCGCCAAGTCGATCGCGCTCTCGCCCGAGGTGCGTGCGGCGCTCGCCATCGAGGCGAAGGAGCTGAGCCCGCCGGAGCTCCTCAAGGCGATCCTCCGGGCGCCGGTGGACCTGCTCTACAACGGCGGCATCGGCACCTACGTGAAGGCGAGCTTCCAGTCGCACGGCGAGGTCGGCGATCGCGCCAACGACGCGATCCGCGTGAACGGCGCGGACCTGCGCTGCAAGGTGGTCGCCGAGGGCGGCAACCTCGGCTTCACGCAACTCGGGCGCGTGGAGTTCGCCACGAGCGGCGGACGGATCAGCAGCGACGCCATCGACAACTCCGCCGGCGTGGACTGCTCCGACCACGAGGTCAACATCAAGATCCTGATGGGCCTGGTGATGCAGGAAGGCGAGATGACGCTCAAGCAGCGCAACAAGCTGCTCGCCGACATGACCGACGACGTGGCTCGGCTCGTGCTCGCCGACAACTACTACCAGACGCAGTCGCTTTCCGTATCGGGCGTGCGCGCCGACAAGCTCCTCGACTCGCAGGCCGCGTACATCCGCGCGCTGGAGAAGGCGGGGCGGCTCAACCGCGCGGTCGAGTACCTGCCCTCCGACGACGAGATCGCCGAGCGGCGCGCCGCGCGCCAGGGGCTGCACGCGCCCGAGCGCGCCGTGCTGCTCGCCTACTCCAAGATGCAGCTCTACGACGAGCTGCTGCTGGGCAAGCTCGTGGACGACGAGTACGTCGGCAACACGCTGGTGGGCTACTTCCCGTCCCTGCTGCAGAAGCGCTACGCCGAGCTCATGCCGCGCCATCCGCTCAAGCGCGAGATCATCGCGACCGTGGTGGCGAACGGCATGATCAACCGCACCGGCAGCGTGTTCGTGCACCGCATGCAGGAGGAGACCGGCGCGCCGGCGGAGGACGTGGCGCGCGCCTACCTGCTGGTGCGCGACATCTTCGGGCTGGATGCGCTCTGGGGCGAGATCGACGCGCTCGACAACAAGGTCGCCGCGTCGGTGCAGAACGAGATGCTGATCGAGGTGGGGCGCCTCGTCGTGCGCGGGACGCTGTGGTTCCTGCGCCGGCGCCGCGAGCGCCTGCCGATCGGCGAGGTGCTCGACATCTTCCGCCCCGCGCTCGACACGCTGCGAGGGCAGGTTCCCAAGACGCTCTCCTCGGGCGACCAGGAGGCCTTCTCGGGCGCGGTGGCGAAGCTCGAGGGCGAGGGCGTGCCGCGCGCGGTGGCGCAGCGCGTCTCGAGCCTGGGCGCGCTCTATTCCGCGCTCGACGTGACCGAGATCGCGCTCGAGCACAAGAAGGCGGTGGAATCGGTGGCGGCGCTCTATTTCGCGCTCGTGGGCGAGCTCGAGCTTCGCTGGTTCGCCGACCGCATCACGCAGCTGCCGACCGAGACGCCATGGCAGGCGCTCGCGCGCAACGCCTTGCGAGACGACCTTGCCAGCCAGCAACGCGCGCTCACGACGACGGTGACGAAGCTATCCGACGCGCAGGACCCGGCGGCGATGCTGGCGCTCTGGAAGGAGCGCTATGCCCCGGCGATCGCGCGGCTGAAGAACATGACCGACGAGCTCAAGCGCGCGGGCACGCTCGACCTCGCGGTGCTCTCGGTGCTGCTGCGGGAGCTGCGCGCGCTGGCGTAGTCGTCATCCCGGGCGTCGCGGTTGCGATGAGGGCCCGGGATCCAGGTCAGCGCGGGTGGCGCAGGCGCAAGGGCGGATTCGTGAACTCGTTCGAGTACCCCGTCGGCGCGCAGCCGGGCGTGCCTTCCACGCGCGCGGGCAGGGCGCGAAGCCGTTCGCGCGCATCGCGGAGAAGCGCGTAGCCCCTCGCGGAGCTGGCCATCGTCCAGGTCGACGGGTCGGCCGCGAGGTCTTCCTTCAGAGCCTGGCGCAGCGTGACCTTCGGGTGCGAGACGAGCAGGTCCAGGAGCGAACGTGCGGTTTGCGCCTCGGGCGAGTCGGGGGCCAGGTTGGACATGCGCTGCAGCAGCGCATCGATCGCCTGCGCCCCGAAGGGCTTCGCGGGGACCGACGGGTCCGCGCCTGCAGCGAGCAGCAGCTTCGCCTCGGCCAGGCCCAGGTTCGCGACATACATGCCCAGCGCCGTGTTGCCGTCGGCGTCGCGCTCGTCCAGGTCGCAGGCCGACGGCGCGCCGTGCCGGCAGTGGATCGCGAGCGCCGGCTGCGACGATGGCTCGGGCCCCGGAGCGGCCGCGGCGGGCGCCGGCATCCCATAGCGCATGCCCGAGGGGGGCGATGCTTGCGCGGCCTGCATGCGGCCCGGCATCGCCACCACCGCCATGTTGCGGCTCGCGCTCCACGAGACGCGGGCCTCGGCGGATCCGACGATGAAGTCGCGCGGGAAGTTGTCGCCGCCGACTGGCCGCAGCTGCAAGCCGGTCATCTCATCGCCTTCGCTGATCGCGGGCAATTGCCGCGCGAACGCGAGGCGCTGGCGCATGCGTTCGACCAGCGTCTTCTGGTATCGGTCCTGGGCGAGCGGGGTGGCCTCGGCGAGCATCGCCTCGGCAAGCCGGTCCATCGCGCCGAGGCTGGCATCGCCCCAACGCGCCTCGTTGCAGAGCAGCCCCTCGGCGACCTCGGCGAGATAGAGCAGGCGCTCGTCGGCCCCCTGGACCGCGCGCCGCAGCTCGAGCACGGTCTCCACCGAAGGGTCGACCGTCGCGCGCGGCGGCGTGCCCATCGATGGGCCATGGCGGATGTACGAGGCGGCGCGTCCGTTGTACGTCTTGCCGAGGCAGTAGCCGGGCCGATAGGCGAACGCCTCGATCGCGCGGGCAGACCTAAGCGCATGCACGCCGGCGCCGGGCAGTTGCATCTGCGCTCGCCCCGCGGGCGCGATGGCCGCATCGGCGCGCGCGCAGAACGTGCTGCTGCCGTGGAACTTGCCCACGGTGACGAACTCGCGCGCGACCACGTACGCGCCCTCGACCGGCCGGCCCGTTGCGGCGTCGCGCAAGGTCACCGTGAATCCGGTCCCCAAGAGCGCGTGGGCCGCGCCCGGGAGAAGAAGCGCCAGCGCGATGAACGCGCGCGTCATTCGACCACCGGTGCGGCAGGCGCCTTGCGGCGCAGGTCCGGCCGGATGGGCGGTGTCGGTGGGTATATCGGGGGATTCCGCGGGACGCGCAGGCGGACCGGAACACTGAGCCAGCGCCACGACGAGTCCGCCACGCCAAGGCTGTAGCAGCCGATCTCCGGATCGGCGTGCGCTGGCAGCGCCGCGAGCGCTTCGCGATGCTGCTCGAGCAGGCTCACGCCGTTACGGTTCCTGACCTCCTGCCACTCCTTGGGATCGAGCGCGAGGTCGGCCTTCAGCCTGGCAGGCAGCGATGCTTTCGGATGCGCGACGAGCAGCTCGAGGATCTCCTTCACGCTGTCGGCGTCGCGACTGCGCGGCACGACATTGAGCATTCGCGCCGCCAACGCCTCGACGGCCTTCGGGCCGCCGGGCACCACCGGCACGCCGGGATCCGCGCCCGCCGCGAGCAGCAGCTTGACGTGCTCCTCCTTGAGGAAGCGGATCATCTCGCCCAAAGGGGTTTCGCCGGCCTCGCTGCGTTCGTCGTAGTCGCAGGCGGAAGGCGTCCCGTGACGGCAGTGGATGGCGAGCGGCCCGGGCGGCGGCCCGAGGGGCTGCGAGCCGGAGGATCCGCCCACGACGCCGACCGCGTTGCCGGGACGGTTGCCGCGCGGGGCGTCGATCGACATCACCCGGGGCGGCTGCGCCGGCAGAGCGACGATCGCGGGCTCGCGTGACTTCTCCCAGGGGACCTTGTGATTCGCGGGCGCGAAGGCGAATTCGCGCGCGGACATCTTCATCATCTCGTCCGGGAACCTATAGGGGCTGGCTGGGGGCTTGCTGCGCGCATGGTCGAGGCTCTCGCGCACCTTCCGCGCCATCTTCCGGCCGAAGGCGTCGCGCTCGAGCGGCTTGAGCTCCCGGTCGACCGCCTCCGCGAGCTGCGCCATCGCGGCATCGCTTCCGTCGCCCCAGCGGGCGTCGGGGCAGAGCAGCGCCCCGGCGAGCTCGTGGAGATACATCAGGCGCTCGTGCGGGCTCTGCGCGGCGGGCTTCAATTGCAACGTCTGCCCGTCTGCGTTGCCCTGGCCGACGCAGTGCGCGGGGCTATAGGCGATGGTCTCGAATCGCCGTCGCCCGACCAGGGGGTTGGGGCTGGGGAGCGGCAGGTGCAGCTTCGCCTTTCCGCCGACCACGGGGCCGACAGACGCGCGCATGCAGACGGTAGTCGATCCATGGATCTTGCCGATCTCGCCCTTCTCGCGGGCAAAGACGAAGCCATCCAGCGGCCGGCCGGTCTTTTCATCGCGCACGTCCGCCGTGATGCTGCCAGGCAGCGCCCACGCGGGTGCCGCGAGCAGCAGCGCAGCGGCAGCAAGGAGGGCGGCCTTCATCCCACGATGAGCGCGGCCACGACGTTTCGGCCTTCCCCGAGCAGGATGTTGTACGTGCGGCATGCGGCGGCCGTGTCCATCACTTCGACGCCGATCTTGGCCTCGTAGAGAGGGCGCAGGCGGGCGCGATCGGGAAACGCGAACACGCGCCCGGTGCCCAGCAGCAGGATCTCGGGACGGAGCTCCAGGATCGCGGCGAGGTGGTCGGCGGAGACCTCGTCGAACGAGGCGAGCGGCCAGTCGGCGACCAGGCGATCGCCGCTCACCACGAGGCTCGAGGCGTAGCGCTTGCCGTTCACCTCGACCCAGCCCTCGCCGTAGCCGGTGACGAGGTTGCGGCCCTCGACCTGCTCGCGCTCGATTTTCAACTACTTGGCTCCTGCTAGAATCGTTTTCTTGCACCGCAGCATATTAGGGTACATTAGGTCACGGGCGAGCGCAGCGGTGGCCGCGCCCGGGACGATTGCACTGGACATGAACCTCAGCGACACCGCCAAGCCGATGGTCCCCGAGTTCTCGCGCATCAAGCGCCTGCCACCGTACGTCTTCAATATCACGAACGAGCTGAAGATGGCGGCGCGGCGCGCCGGCGAGGACATCATCGACCTCTCGATGGGCAATCCCGACGGCGCCACGCCGCGCCACATCGTCGACAAGCTGGTGGAGGTCGCCCAGCGCGACGATACGCACGGCTACTCGGTCTCCAGGGGAATTCCGCGCCTGCGCCGCGCGATCTGCCAATGGTACAAGCGCCGCTGGGACGTGGACTTCGACATGGACCGCGAGGCGATCGTCACCATCGGCTCCAAGGAAGGCCTCGCCCACCTCATGCTCGCGACGCTCGATCGCGGCGACACGGTGCTGGTGCCCAACCCGAGCTATCCGATCCACATCTACGGCGCCATCATCGCGGGCGCCGACATCCGCTCGGTTCGCATGACTCCGGGCGTGGACTTCTTCGCCGAGGCCGAGCGCGCCATCGGCGAGCTGATCCCGAAGCCCAAGATGATGATCATCGGCTTCCCGTCGAACCCGACGGCGAAGTGCGTCGAGCTCGAGTTCTTCGAGAAGGTCGTCGCGCTCGCGAAGCAGCACGGCATCCTGGTGGTGCACGACCTCGCCTACGCCGACATCACCTACGACGGCTGGAAGGCGCCCTCGATCATGCAGGTGCCGGGCGCGCGCGACGTCGCGGTGGAGTTCTTCACCATGTCGAAGAGCTACAACATGGCGGGCTGGCGCATCGGCTTCATGGTCGGCAACGCCGAGCTGGTGAACGCGCTCGCGCGCATCAAGAGCTATCACGACTACGGCACCTTCACGCCGCTGCAGGTGGCGGCGATCGCGGCGCTGGAAGGGCCGCAGGAGTGCGTCGAGGAGATCCGCGCGAAGTACCAGAAGCGCCGCGACGTGATGGTGAAGGGGCTGCACGAGGCGGGCTGGATGGTGGAGAACCCCAGGGCGTCGATGTACGTCTGGGCGCAGATCCCCGAGCGCTATCGCGAGATGGGCTCCATCGAGTTCACGAAGAAGCTGATGAAGGACGCGAAGATCGCGGTCGCCCCCGGCGTCGGCTTCGGCGATTACGGAGACGACCACGTGAGGATCGCATTGATCGAGAACGAGAGCCGCTTGCGGCAGGCGGTTCGCGGCATCAAGGAGATGTTTCGCAGGGATGGGATCGCTTGAGGGCCGCCGCGGCGGCATTCGTCTTCGGCATCCTCCTCGCCGGGACGGCGGCCGGGCAGCAGCAGAATCCGAACGTGCTCGTGACGGGCACGATCGCGCAGACGGGCCCCGACGGCTACGACGAGGTGACGACCGTCACCTGTCGCGGCATGCCCCAGTGCACGGGGACCTATACCTCCAATACCCGGTATGAGAACTGCGTCAACTACTACACCTCGACCGGCACGTTCAACGCCACGGGGCTGAACCTTGCCCAGTCCGGAACCGTGCAGGGCACCATCACGGTGACTACGCCGGGCACCACGCGCCTGCCCGGCGGTATCTGTGAGCCGGGGGGCAACCCCCACACCGAGCAGCTCACCTACATCGGCACCTGGAACCTCGCGACGGCGACCG
>Ga0307505_10000842_pt1 | contig 29657 bp, 32 predicted proteins | sample 23_S_MG_FD_202183 | JGI IMG/M metagenome (GOLD analysis project Ga0307505, IMG submission 202183) | Soil microbial communities from Populus trichocarpa stands in riparian zone in the Pacific Northwest, United States - 23_S | ecosystem: Environmental > Terrestrial > Soil > Riparian zone > Trees... | reverse complement strand
AACGGACCCGGCGCGATTGTCTCGCGCCGGGCCGCTCCTCTCCCAAACTCCGCGCAGCCCTAGGCGACAGTAAATGTCATGTCAAGCCCAGATATCGGAATAAAGTTTCAAATATGTCGGAAGTGTTGTAACTTTGCGTCTCTAGCCGCGGCCAGTCCGCTGGCGGCTGACGGCGGAACCAGGTGTACTGGCGCTTGGCGTAATTGCGCGTCGCCTGCTGCCCGCGGGCGAGCGCCTCCTCGCGCGACCACTCGCCGCGCAGGAACCCGGCGATCTCTCGCACCCCGATGGCGCGCATGACGGGGCTGAGCGGAGGCAGGGAGCGGGCGAGCAGGGCCTCGACCTCGGCCACGGCTCCGTTCTCGAACATCCGCGCGAACCGCTGGTCGCAGCGCCGGTAAAGCGCCTCGCGATCGGGCAGCAGGATGAGCGGGAACAGCTCGATCGCCTCGCCGATGCCGCCGCTGCGCTCGGCCTGCCAGTGCGCGAGAGGTTGCCCGGTCGAGCGGACCACTTCGAGCGCGCGGGCAATGCGGGTGGCGTCGGCGGGCTTGAGCGCGGCGGCGCGTTGAGGGTCCTCGGTCTGCAAGGCCTTGTAGGCGTCAGGGGTGGCGAGGGCGCGCACCGCCTCGCGCACGGCGGGATCGATCGGCGGCACCGGTGCGATGCCGTCGAGCAGGGTGCGGATGTACAGCCCGGTCCCGCCTACCAGGATCGGCACCGCGCCCTCCAAATGGGCGCTTTCGATTTCGCGTTTGGCGGCCGCGGCCCAATCGGCGGCCGAGCAGGCATCGGCACCATCCCAGGCGCCGAACAGGTGGTGCTCGATGCCGCGCATCTCTGCTTCGGTGGGGCGGGCGCTGAGCACTCGCAAGTCGCGATAGACTTGCGCGCTGTCGGCATTGATCACCACCGCCCGCCGTCCGCGCCGCTCGATCTCCAGCGCCAGCGCCACGGCCAGATCGCTCTTGCCGCTCGCGGTCGGCCCTGCAATGAGCGCGACCGCCCCCGGAGAATTCCCCTTGCTCATCGCCCGGCTGATAGCAGACCCCGCCACTCTGGAAACGCAGCTCGATGCAGCGATGGACGCGCTCGACGCCCGCAACATGACCGTGGCCGCGGCGCAGATGCTCGATTCGGGCGGCGAGGTGCTGCAGATCATGACCCCGGGCGACGATGCGGCCGCGCTGCGCGAGGAGATCGACCGCCATTTCGCGCCGTCCGATGCGATCATCAGCGACCAGGATTTCCGCGTGCCCGACGTGTTCGTGTCCGACATGGATTCGACCATGATCGGCCAGGAATGCATCGACGAGCTGGCGGATTTCGCCGGCATCCGGCCGCAGATCGCCGCGATCACCGAGCGGGCCATGCGCGGCGAGCTGGAGTTCGAGAGCGCGTTGCGCGAACGGGTGGCGCTTCTGGCGGGGCTCGACGAGGCGGTTATCGCCACCTGCCTAGCCGAGCGGATCACGCCGATGGCAGGCGCCCGGACGCTGATCGCCACGCTCCGCCATCGCGGCTGCAAGACCGTGCTGGTGACCGGCGGCTTCCACCACTTCGCCGATTCCATTGCCGCCGATCTCGGCTTCGATCGGGTGGTCAGCAACCGGCTCGCGGTCGAGGGCGCCCGGCTCAGCGGCGGGTTGGACGGCGCGCTGATGGACGCGGCCGGCAAGGAGCGCGTGCTGCGCGAGGAAATGGCCCGCATCGGCGAGCACGCCGTCAGCCTCGCCACCGGCGACGGCGCCAACGACGTGCCGATGCTCAGGGCGGCGACCTGGGGCGTGGCTTGTCGCGGCAAGGCGCCAGCGCGCGAATCCGCCAACGGCTGGATCGAGCGCGGCGACCTGACGTCGGTTCTCAAGCTGCTCGATATTCCCGAACGCGACTGGGTGGGGCGCTAGGCGGTTTCGGGCGCCGCGGCGGCCGATTGCTTGCGTATCGGTTCCCACTTCCACCGCGACAGGCTGCGCCAGGCCCATTCGAACGGGCCGTAGCGATAGCGCTCGAGCCACCACTTCGACCACAGCAGCATCACCGCCCAGGTCACCGGGACGATTAGCCAGGCCTCGCCACGCGACAGCTCGCCGTAGAGGCCGAAACCGAAGCCGTAGAACAGCACCGTTCCGATCAGCGTGGCGCCGAGATAATTGGTGAAGGCGGCCCGGCCGACCGCGGCGAACCGGGCGGCGATCGCTCCGCCGTTGCCGAGCGCGAGCACGATCACCGCGCAATAACCCATCGCGGCGATCGGGTGGAGATAGGTCGGCAGCTGCCAGCCCCACGGCCAGTAAAGCTCTTGCGCGAAATCGGTGCGCAGCGTCTGTTCCACGACGAAGCCGTAGTAGAGAGACGCAGGCACCAGCGTCGCGGCGGCGACCTGGACATAGCGCTTGCGGCTCCAGCTGCCGGTCAGGAAGCCCGATTTGTAGCCCGCCATGCCGAGCAACATCAGGCCGAGCGTCTCGAGGCCGAATTGCGGCACACCGATGAACGGTCCCCAGGGATCGTGGCCTTTCACGAAGGCGAGATGGGCGCCGATCGTGGCGTGCGCCTGCTTGTCCTCGGCGAGTTGGTCTTCCCAGCTGGGATCTGCTTCGTCATCGCCGCTGTCCGCCGCGGCTTCCGCTGGTGGCGGACCGGTCAGTTGCCCCACGCCGTCGACGATCGAAGGCACGTAGAACAACGACAGCGAGACCAGGCTCGCGACCAGCAGCCAGCGCGTGCGCAGGCGCCAGAAGACATACGCGATCATCCCGACCATCGCGTAGTTGGCGAGGATGTCGCCCCACCACAGGAAATAGAAGTGGGCGAGACCGAACCCGAGCAGCACGATCATGCGCGGGAAATGGACTCTCCAGCCGGCCCGGCCGGCGGCGACGGCGCGTTCGATCACCAGCACCATCGAGGCGCCGAACAGGATCGAGAACATCGAGCGGAAACGGCCATCGACGAAGAAGAAGTTGGCGGCCCACATGATCCGGTCGCCGAGGCTCTCGAAGCCGTAATCGGGCGGATAGAAATAGGCGTTCTCGATCATCGCCATGCCGACCACGTTGACCGAGAAGATACCCATCACCGCGATGCCGCGGATCACATCGAGCGAAAGGATGCGGTCGGCTGAAGTGGTCGCCATGTCAGCGCCCCCGCGCGTGCCGGGCGGTGATCCACGCGATCGGCAGCCCGACCAGGATGCAATGCGAGAACAGCTGCTTGGCGAAATCGATCGCCTCGCTCGGCGGCGCGAACTTCTCGAAGCGCCACGGCAGGACGATCCAGTACATCACGACCCACAACGCCAGGCCGTAGAGCAGGCCGGCGAGCCACCAGTGGCGGTTGAGCGCGGGAAGGCGCCGCGCGGCCAGCACGTACACCGTCACCATCACCGCCATGATCGCGAAATGCACCAGCAGCCCGAGCGGCGCTCCGGCGGGCCCCGTGCCGATCTCGCCGCCGAACGGCCCACTGGCGACGGTCTGCAGCACGCCCACGACCGCGCCGGAAAACACGAAGGCCGAGAGGATGTCGAGTGTCCCGGCCAGCAGCGTGGCGATGGCGATGGTGCGGATCATGTGCTCCCCCTCAGCAAGTCAGATCGACCCCTACCCAGAAATGGGGAGCGGTCAGCGCAGCGCCTTGCGTATCACGAGTTTGAGCCCCGACCACGTCTCATCGACCGCACACACTTTCACATCGACGAAACCCATCGGCAGCGCCACGTCGCGGATGGTTTGCTCGGTGATGTTGGTGGGAACTTTCGCGGCTTTCTTGGGCCAGCTGACCCAGACCATCCCGTCGCGGGCGATCGTAGTGCGCAGGCGCGTGAGCAGCGCTTCGAGCTCGCCGCGCTCGGTGGTGAACAGGTGGACCGCCTCGACGCCTTGCTTAAGCTCCGCCTCTTCGCTCAGCCCGACATCGCCGATCTCGGCGCGCACGCTGTCCGGCATGGCGTGGAACCAGGCGCGCTGGCCGGGCTTGAGGCCCAGCTTCTTCGCCAGCGGAGTGCCCGAATACCCCGCGGGCATCGGCTCAGCCTTCCATCCAGTCGCGGAAGAAGCTGTCACTGGCCTCGCGAAGGTCGGCAAGGGAGACAGTGCTCAACGGCCCATCCTCGTCGCTGCCAATCTGAATACCGACCCCACCGGTCCAACCCAACGGCCACCCGCCGATTCCGTAATCGCCATGTATTCGTTGCAGCGCTTCGCGGAGTTCGTGGGGCCTGTCTGTCGTGATGAGAAAGCGCCCCTGATCCTCTCCAAAGTAACCGTCCGTGATGCACGCGCGGGACTCCGAAACCCTTGCACCGATATTTCCGGCGAGGGCCATCTCCGCCACGGCCACCAGCATGCCGCCGTCCGATATGTCGTGAACTGAAGTGACCACACCCTCGCGGATGAGCGCACGTATGGTTTCGCCGGTACGTCGCTCCGCATCGAGATCGACGTGCGGCGCAGGTCCATCTTCGCGTCCATGAATTTCTCTCAGCCACAATGACTGACCGAAATGACCTTTGTCGTCGCGATCATGGTAGGGATGGATGCCGATTTGGTAAATCTCCTCACCCTCGGCTTTGAACCCAATCGTCGCCATCTTGGCGTAGTCATCGAGCAACCCGACGCCCCCAATCGCCGGTGTCGGCAGGATGGCGCTGCCGCCTCCCGTCGCCTTGCTCTCGTTGTAGAGCGAGACGTTGCCACTCACGATCGGGTAGTCGAGCGCGCGGCAGGCGTCGGACATGCCTTCGAGGCAGCCCACTATTTGCGCCATGATCTCGGGCCGTTGCGGGTTGGCGAAGTTGAGGCAATTAGTGATTGCCAAAGGCTTGGCGCCCACTGCTGACAAGTTGCGGTAACTCTCCGCCACCGCCTGTTTGCCGCCTTCATAGGGGTCGGCGTAGCAATAGCGCGGGGTGCAGTCGGTGGTGATTGCGAGCGCCTTGCGGGTGCCGTGGACGCGCACCACCGCGGCGTCGCCACCCGGCAACTGCAGCGTGTCGCCGCCGACCTGCTGGTCGTATTGCCGCCAGATCCACGCCCGGCTGGCGAGGTCGGGGCAGGCCATCAGCTTGAGCAGGTCGGTGCCGATATCGGTGCTTTCCGGCAAGTCGCCGAGCGGCTTGACCTGTGCCCAGGCCTGGTACTCCTCGCGACTGGCGTAGGGCCGGTCGTAGAGCGGCGCTTCGTCCGCCAACGGCGCGAGCGGGATGTCGCAGACCACCTCGCCGTTCCATTCGAGCACCATGTGCCCCGTATCGGTCACCTCGCCGATCACCGCGAAATCGAGCTCCCACTTCCGGAAGATGGCCTCGGCCATCGGCTCCTTGCCGGGCTGGAGGACCATGAGCATTCGCTCCTGGCTCTCGCTCAGCATCATCTCGTAAGGCGTCATGCCGGTCTCGCGGACCGGAACCTTGTTCATGTTCAGGCGGATGCCGGCGCCGCCCTTGCTGGCCATCTCGACGCTCGAACTGGTCAGCCCCGCCGCGCCCATGTCCTGGATCGCGACGATGGCATCGGTCGCCATCAGCTCGAGGCAGGCCTCGATCAAGAGCTTCTCGGTGAACGGATCGCCGACTTGCACCGTCGGCCGCTTGGCGTCCGAATCCTCGGCGAAATCGGCGCTGGCCATGGTCGCGCCGTGGATGCCGTCGCGGCCGGTTTTGGAGCCGACATAGACGATCGAATTGCCCAGGCCGCTGGCGGCCGAATAGAAGATCTTGTCCTGGTCGGCGACGCCCACGGTCATCGCGTTGACGAGGATGTTGCCATCATAGGCGGAATGGAAGTTGGTCTCGCCGCCCACCGTCGGCACACCGACGCAATTGCCGTAGCCGCCGATGCCTTCGACCACGCCCTTCACCAGGTGCTTCATCTTCGGGTGGTCGGGGCTGCCGAAGCGCAGCGCATTCATGTTGGCGACCGGCCGCGCGCCCATGGTGAACACGTCGCGCAGGATACCGCCGACGCCCGTTGCCGCGCCCTGGTAGGGCTCGATATAGCTCGGGTGGTTGTGGCTCTCCATCTTGAAGATCGCCGCTTGTCCGTCACCGATGTCGATCACCCCGGCGTTCTCGCCCGGGCCGCAGATCACCCAGGGCGCTTCGGTCGGCAGCTTCTTCAGGTGCAGGCGGCTCGACTTGTAGCTGCAGTGCTCGGACCACATCACCGAGAAGATGCCGAGCTCGACCAGATTGGGCTCGCGCCCGAGCGCCTTCAGCACGCGCTGGTATTCCTCGGCGCTGAGGCCGTGCTGCTCGACGATTTCGGGAGTGATCGCGCTCATTGGCGGGGGCCTTAGCGAGGGCGAACGGGAGTCGCCAGCCCCCCGCCGCGCTTGACCCCAACGGGCATCGCCGCCACACCAAGGCCATGGACGAAAAGGGCTCCGACACCGCCGCAATGAGCTTCGAGGACGCCCTCAAGGCGCTCGAGGAGGTGGTCCGCCAGCTCGAAAGCGGCGACGTGCCGCTCGAGGAGTCGATCGGGCTATACGAGCGCGGCGAGGCGCTGCGCCGGCATTGCCAGGCGCGGCTCGACGCGGCGCAGGCGCGGATCGAGAAAATCGTCGCCGGCCCCGACGGCAAGGCCAGTGCCGCCGTGCCGTTCGACGCGGACTGAGCCGCTTGGAAATGGGCCTGGTCCTCGCCGACGACCTGCTCGGACGGGGCCTGCAGCGTGTGCAGCGCGAGGTCGACGACGCCTTCGATGCCTTCCTGCAGGTTCCCGAGGACAGCCGCGCCCGGCTGGTCGAGGCGATGCGCCACGCGGTGATCGGCGGCGGCAAGCGGGTCCGCCCGTTCCTGCTGGTTACCACCGCCGAGATGTACGGTGTCGCGCGGTCCGCCGCCGTGTGGGCGGGCTGTGCGGTCGAGGCGATCCACGCCTATTCGCTGGTCCATGACGACTTGCCGTGCATGGACGACGACGACCTGCGCCACGGCAAGCCGACGGTGCACAAGGCGTTCGGCGAGGCGACCGCGGTGCTCGCCGGGGATTCGCTCCACGCGCTGGCGTTCGAGCTGCTCGCCGCTCCGGAAACGAGCAACGATCCCTTTATCCGCGCCGAGCTGGTCCAGGCACTTGCCAGTGCCAGCGGCCACAACGGCATGGCGGGCGGCCAGATGATGGACATGGCCGATGATGGCGCGGCCTTCGATCTCCACACCGTCACCCGCTTGCAGCAGCTCAAGACCGGCGCGCTGCTTTCCGCGGCGGTCGAGATGGGGGCGATCCTCGGCCGCGTGGCGGAGGAGGGCAGGCCACACTTGCGCGCCTATGCCCGCGACGTCGGCCTGGCGTTCCAGATCGCCGACGACCTGCTCGACCACGAGGGCGACGAGGCCAAGGCCGGCAAGGCGCTGCGCAAGGACGCCGGCAAGGGCAAGGCGACCTTCGTCTCGCTGATGGGCGCCGAGCAGGCGCGCCAGCAGGCCAAGGCGCTCAGCGAGCAGGCGATCGGGCATCTGGCGGGGCACGGCGAGGAGGCAGACCTGCTGCGCGCGCTGGCGCAGTTCGTGGTGGAGCGCGACCGGTGAGGGTCTTCTGTCGAACCCTCGCGATAATGTCGGCGTTGATGATCACGGCGGCCTGCAGCGAGGCGGCGGCGATCGAACGATTTATCAGTTCCGGCGAACGACTGGCGTCGTTGCCGAGGTCCTGTTCTGGCACCAAAGTGGATCGCTACGAGAAAGTGAAGACTGATAATTTCAACGACGGTGAGAGGTTCGAATTGAGCATCAGCGCCACCTGCAGCGAAGACTGGCGAAGGTCACTGAGCGAGCAGGACAATTTGATTTGCGATGAAGACATCGATGCCCCCGGCCCAGGGAAAGCCAGCATCTATTTTTGCCTGGACCAGAATGCGGATTCTCAGACTTGGGTGATATTCGATGATTCGACACACGTTGAATTTCTCTGGATGAAGGTATGATAACTGAGCGTATCGGCCTCTATCCCGGCACCTTCGACCCGGTGACGCTCGGCCATGCCGACATCATCCGGCGCGGGGCCAAGCTGGTCGACCGGCTGATCGTCGGGGTGACCACCAATTCGACCAAGGACCCGATGTTCACGGCCGACGAACGCGTCGAGATGGTCCGCGCGGAGATCGCCCGGCAGGGGCTCGGCAACGTCGAGGCCGTGGCTTTCGACGCGCTGCTGATGAAGTTTGCCGAGAGCCTGGGGGCCAGCGTGATCGTGCGCGGGCTGCGCGCGGTGGCGGACTTCGAATACGAATACCAGATGGCCGGGATGAACCAGCAGCTCAACGCCGGGATCGAGACGGTTTTCCTGATGGCCGACGTCTCGCTCCAACCGATCGCCTCGAAGCTGGTCAAGGAGATCGCCCTGTTCGGCGGCGACGTCGCGCCGTTCGTCAGCCCCGCGGTGCGCGAGCAGGTGATCGCGCGGGTCGGGGAAGTCGGCCGCAAGGGCGAGCTCTAGGGGGAGCTTCGTTCATTGAACTGTCAGCGCCGTGCGGTTAGGGGCCGCGCACATCAACGGGATAACTTAGTCACCATGATCACACGCATTCTCGCGTCCGCGGTCGCCCTGTCGGTTGCCTTTGCTCCCGCTGCTTTCGCTCAGGACGCCGCCGCGCCGGCGCTGGAATCGTATCCGCTCGCCGCCAACGCCAATGCCACGCACGACCTCGAGAACATCCTCTACCTCGACCTGTCGAACGGCAAGCGGGTGACCATCCGGCTGGTGCCACAATGGGCGCCGGGGCATGTCGAGCGAATCAAGACGCTGACCCGGCAGGGCTTTTACGACGGGATCATGTTCCACCGCGTGATCGAAGGCTTCATGGCGCAGACCGGCGATCCGACCGGCACCGGCCGCGGCGGTTCCGAGCTTCCGGACCTGGCCGCGGAGTTCAACATGTTCCCGCATGTGCGCGGCAGCGTGGCGATGGCCCGTGCGGCCGAAAGGGACAGCGCCAACAGCCAGTTCTTCATCGTCTTCTACCCGCGCTTCTCGCTCGACCGTAACTACACCAACTTCGGCCGGGTGATCGCCGGGATGGACGCCGTCGACGCGATCGAGCGTGGCGAACCGCCGACCAGCCCGACCTATATCGTCCAGGCCTCGATCGCCGCCGATGGCAAGCCGCAGCAGTTCCCGCCGCCTCCGGCCACGGCGCCGGTCGCGGTGGCGCCGCTGGACCTGGGTGACGCGGTCACGCAGTAGGCCAGCTTTCGCCCGCGTCCTTCGATACTTCGACATGCTCAGCACTCAGGACGAGCGGTGTGGAGCTCCTGGAAAACATCCGCTCATGCTGAGCTTGTCGAAGCACGCGCACTGACCTAGCCGCTCGACATGCGTGTTGACCTGTTCGATTTCGAGCTGCCGCGCGACCGGATCGCGCTGCGCCCGGTGCGACCGCGCGATGCGGCGCGGATGCTGGTGGTGCCAGGGGCCAAGGACTCTGGCGGCGAGTTTCTCGATCGCGCCGTCCGCGACTTGCCGCAGCTGCTGCGCGCAGGCGACGTGCTGGTGTTCAACGACACCCGCGTCATCCCCGCGCAGCTCGAGGGGCGACGCGGTGATGCGCGTATCGGGGCAACGCTGCACAAGCGGCTCGACCCGAGGCGGTGGGCGGCCTTCGTGCGCAACGCCAGGCGATTGCGCGAGGGTGACACGATCGAGTTCGCCGCCGATGTCTCGGCATTGGCGGAGCAGCGCCACGGCGATGGCAGCTGGACGCTCGCCTTCGCCGGAGACGAGCCGGTCGAAGTCCTGCTCGGGCGTGCCGGCCGCATGCCGCTACCACCCTATATCGCCGGCAAGCGCGCCGCCGACGAGGCCGACCTGGCCGACTATCAGACGATGTTCGCGTGCGAGAAAGGCGCCGTCGCCGCGCCTACGGCGGCGCTGCATTTCACTCCCGAACTCATCGCCGCGCTCGACGAAGTGGGGATCGCTCGCGAGACGCTGACGCTGCACGTCGGCGCGGGCACCTTTCTGCCGGTCAAGGCCGATGACACCCAAGCGCACGCCATGCACGCCGAATGGGGCCGGATCGACGCCGCCACCGCCGACCGCCTCAACGCGGCGCGCCAGAAGGGGGGGCGCCTGATCGCGGTCGGCACCACCAGCCTGCGCCTGCTCGAAACCGCCGCCGGCGAAGTCGGCACGATCCGGCCGTTCGAAGGCGACACCGCGATCTTCATCACCCCCGGCTATCGCTTCCGCGCCATCGACGGGCTGATGACCAACTTCCACCTGCCGCGCTCGACGCTGCTCATGCTCGTCAGCGCGCTGATGGGCCTCGACCGGATGCACGCCGCCTATGGCCACGCGATCGCGCAGGGTTATCGCTTCTACAGCTATGGCGATGCCAGCCTGCTGTTGCCTTAGGGCGTTGCTTTTGCGCCACATTCGCGCGGCTTGAAGCGATCGTTTCACCTGTGTCCAATTGCACCGGCCCGGGTAAACCGTTAACGAGTGTTAGGGACGTCGGATCGGGCGTCGCGATTCTCTGGGGGTTTCGTCATTATGCTGGGTATTTCGTCAACGCGCGCGCGTTTCGCTGCTTGCGTCAACCGCCTTGCTCGCGCTTCCCGCCATCGCGCATGCGCAGGAAGCGCGCCCGACCGAAGCCATCGACAGCGCGCATGACAGCGCCGCACTGATCTCGGCCGCCCAAGACGCCAAGATCGACCCGATCGAGGGGCAAGAAACCCCCCAGATCACGATCAACAACAACTTCACGCCCACCGATGCCCGCGACCCGACCAACATCACCGGCATCGGCCAGGTGGTCAGGGACGCCGGCGGCGGCTCGGTCGGCCTGTGCACCGGCACGCTGATCAACCGTCGCACGATTATTTTCGCGGCGCATTGCGTCAACAACGCCGCGGCGACCACCTACGGCGCGAACTCGGGCGGCACCGGCATGGCCGTGGCCTTCGAGACCAACACCCGCGCCAACGCGGCAGGCGAGCCCGACGAACTGGTCAACTGGCTGACCGGCGGCAGCACCGGCCCGGGCCGGTTCACCACCAACCCCGCGCAGGCGCTCTACAACATCAGCCAGGTGTTCTGGAATCCGGCGTCGCGCGCGGCGGCGTCGTGCACCAGCGCCACTTCGTGCTTCATCGAGGCGGATATAGCGACCGCGGTCCTCGATACTCCGACCCGCAACATCCCGACTTGGACGCTGTTGTTCTCGCCGCTTCCCACGCCGTCCGAGATCAACCCGGCCACGGGCACCGGCTACCATGTGACGATTGCCGGCTACGGCCAGAACGGCACCGGCACGAGCGGGGCCGTAGGCACCGATTTCCGCCGCCGCGTGGCCGAGAACATGCTTGGCGCGCTGACCTCGATCAACGATCGCAACATCTTCCTGTTCGGCACCGCCGGCACGCCGTCGCGCCCGCAGTTGCTGTATTGGCTCGATTTCGATGACCCCGCACGCGGGACTGCAACCGCAAACGTTCGCGACTTCAATGGCTTCCGCGACAACGCGCTGACTCGCGAAGGCATCACCGGCCCCGGAGATTCGGGCGGCCCGCTGATCATCGACCAGGCTTTCGGCACCGGTATCAGCACGGTCATCGGCGTGCTGTCGGGGGGGTCGACGTTCTTCGCGGGCCAGCCGCAGAGCAGCTATGGCACCCAGGCCTTCTACCAGCCGCTGTTCCTCTATTGGGACTGGATCCTCGCCAACAACCCTTACCGCTACGTCACCGCGCTGGCCGGCAACCGCAACTGGGAAGACGCGGCCGCCTGGGTCACCGAACTCGATCCGGCCTATCGGATTCTGCTGAACGGCGCGTTCGTCAACGGGATTCCCACCCAGCTTGGCGGCACCAATGTCGCGACCGTTCCGCAGTTCGGCGAAGTCTGCTTCCAGACTCCCCTCAACAGCGCGGCCCCGCCGGCGGTCAACGAGTGTGAAAATCTGACGACCGGGGCGGCTCGCAACAACGTGCCCAACACGCCCACGGGCACCAGCGATTCGCCGGGCCCGCTGACCGTCGCGATAACCGACGATTTCGACGGCGACGATGCGGCCGGCGGCTCGCTGTCCACGACCGACATGCCGCTGAGCCGCGGACTGGACGGCGCGGTCGAATCGCCGATGGCGGACCCGGGCTATCAGGACGGCGCGCTGCCCGCTCCGTCGCTGGACAATGGTTTGCCGGGGGCGACCAACTTCGTGCCCAACAACTTCGACGGCGTGCGCACCACCGGCGTGGCGGCGCGGTATTATGACGTGACGCTGCGCAACGCCGGCACGATCACGCTCAATTCCACCGTCACGGTCGACAACTTCGGCATCGCCGGCGCGCAGTCGGGCCTGACGATCGCCTCGGCCGGATCGCTGACCAGCCTGGTCGAGATCAACCACCTGACCGGCATCATGAACGTCAACGGCACGCTGACCTCGGTGGGCGACTACTTCTTCATGTCGGGCCTGCTGACCGGCACCGGCCGGGTCAACACGCCGTTCCTTACCAGCGTCCTCGGTAACTTCGCGCCCGCCACGCTCGGCACCATCGGCACGCTGACCATCGGCGGCAATCTGGTGATGGCCTCGGGAAGCACCTTTGCGGTCGACATCGGCACCGCCGGCACGTCGGACCGGCTCGCGGTCGTCGCCGGCTCGGGTAGCACCGGCACCGCCAACCTCGGCGGCCGTGTGCTGTTTTCGCTGGTTTCCGGCCAGACCATCCGCGCCGGCGATGTCTACACCATCCTGACCGCGGCGGGCGGTCGCACCGGCACCTTCCTGACGCCGACCTCGATCAGCGCCATCCTGGTCCCGACGCTCAGCTATACGGCCAACTCCGTGCTCGCGACGATCACGGCGCTGCCGTATCTGGGCGTCGCGACGGGTTCGCCGGTGCAGGCGGCCTTTGCCGGCCTGCTCGATCGCAACCGCGGCAACAACAGCCTGGCGCCGCTTTACGTCACGCTCGACATGGCGAGCGCCGCCACAATCCAGGGCACGCTGGACAGCTGGGCGCCGCGCACCGAAGCGCTGGCCCAATCGGTCGGCATCGTCGCGCTCGAGAACATGGAACGGTTCTACGGCTCGCGCCTCGGTTCGATCGATCTCGACGAGACGCTCGACGGTTCGCTGACCGTCATCGGCAACCCGCTTGAGGTGGTGGCCTCGCGCACCGGCGCCCAGGTCCTGCCCGGCATGCAAGGCCTCGCCAACGGCGAGGCAACCGAAGTGCAGCCCGGAGCCCTGCCGTACGGTACGCGCGGCTACGTCGCTGGCGGCTACCTGTCGGGCAATTCCGACTCGATGACGGGTGCGGTGCCGTTCGGCGGCAACGACGATTTCAACGGCTTCTTTGTGGCGCTCGGCGTGGAAGCGCAGGATGGTCCCGGCACCGTGTTCGGTGGCGGCGTGTCCTACACCTCGATCGACGGCACGACCGGCGGGGTGCCGCAGGGCGTCGATGGCGAGCTGTTCCAGGCCACGCTCTATGGCAAGGCCGACGCCGGCGGCGGGTTTGTGTTCGACGCGCGCGTCAGCGGCGGGCAGCTCAACGTGAAGACCGAGCGGGCGGCGACGCTAGGCACCACCAACTACACGCTGCGCAGCATCGACAGGTCGACCGTCTACTCGAGCGAGCTCGGCCTCGCCCGGATGTTCGGCGACACGCTCGAGTACGGTCCGCGCCTGGCGCTCAGGGCCGGCCGCGTCGAGTTCTCGGAGACCACCGAGACCGGCGGGCCGATGGCGCTGACCTTCGAGCGCGACGACTACACCAGCTTCCAGACGCTGGCGGGCGTGGTGCTGGGCGGCAAGAGCGGGCAGATGCGGCCGTTCGCCTCGGCATACTACGTCCACGAGTTCGAGAGCCAGGCCACCGCTATCGGCGCGAACTTCGCCACCGGGGTAGGCTTCAACGCCGTGTTCGGCCTCAACGGCACCGATCGGGACTGGGGCGAGATCGGCGCGGGCGTCTCGTTCGGGGGCCCGGACCTGGAGTTCTCGGTCAGCGCAGATACGACCGTGTTCCGCGGCGACCTCTCGAACCAGTCCTATCGCGGCACGATGACGATGCGGTTCTGATCGCGCCGTCTTGCGCCTGATGGAGCGGGCCGCCGGTCATTAGGACCGGCGGCCCGTTCTTGTTTCAGGGCCCGCCAGGGATTGCGGCAAAGAATAGGTTGCAAAACCGGGCAGCACCGCCACTTTCGGAACCGCTTTGGACGATCCGATTCTCGATATTCGCGGCCTGTCGAAAACCTACAAGGGTGGGACGTTGGCGCTTGCCGGCGTCGACCTCGCCATCCGCAAGGGCGAGATCTTCGCGCTGCTCGGCCCCAACGGCGCCGGCAAGACCACGCTGATCGGCGCGGTGTGCGGCTTGCTCAAGCCCAGCAGTGGCACAATCGAGGCGTTCGGGCTCGACGTGCAGCGCCACTGGCGGCAAGTGCGCCGCCGCATCGGGCTGGTACCGCAGGAGCTGGCGTTCGACATGTTCGCCCGGGTCGATCACTCGGTCCAGTATTCGCGCGGCATGTTCGGCTGCGCGCCTGACCCGGCGCGGATCGAGGAAGTGCTGCGCTCGCTCAGCCTGTGGGACAAGCGCGAGGCCAAGATCCGCGAGCTGTCGGGCGGGATGAAGCGCCGGGTGATGATCGCCAAGGCGCTCAGCCACGATCCCGAGCTGCTGTTCCTCGACGAGCCGACCGCGGGCGTCGATGTCGAGCTGCGGCGCGACATGTGGAAGCAGATCGGCGCGCTGCGCGATGCCGGCACCACGATCATCCTCACCACCCATTACATCGAAGAGGCCCAGGAAATGGCCGACCGGGTGGGGGTGATCGACAAGGGCAAGCTGCTGCTGGTCGACGACAAGGCGGCGATCATGGCCAAGCTCGGCAGCACCGAAGCGCGGATCGCATTGGCCAAAGCGATGGCCGACGTGCCGCCTTCACTGGCGGCCTATCCGGTGTCGCTCGAGGACGAGGGCCGGACGCTGGTCTATCGCGGCGGCGATGGTGCGGGGAAGGGCAAGCGCGAGGCGGCCGAGGTAATCAAGGCCCTGGTCGGGCTGGGCATAGCCTTCGAAGGCCTCGAAACGAAAGAATCGAGCCTCGAGGACATTTTCGTCGACCTGGTCGAGCGCGGCGAGGTTTCGGCATGAATGTCCGCGGCGCCATCGCCATCTTCAACAACGAGCTGATCCGGTTCTTCCGCACCGTGTTCGGCTCGATCCTCTCGCCGGTGCTGACCACCTCGCTCTATCTCGTGGTGTTCGGCGCGGCGATCGGCAGCCGGATGGATCCGGACCAGTTCGGCGGCGCGTCCTACGGGGCGTTCATCGTGCCCGGCCTGATCATGCTGACGCTGCTCAGCGAAAGCACCTCGAACGCCAGCTTCGGCATCTACATGCCGCGCTTTACCGGCGCGATCTACGAACTGCTGAGCGCGCCGGTCGGCGTGGCCGAGACACTGATCGGCTTCGTCGGCGCGGCCGCCGCCAAGTCGATCATCATCGCCGCGATCATCCTCGCCACCGCGACGCTGTTCGTCGACTATTCGATCGTCCATCCGGTGCTGGCGTTCGGCTACATCATCCTCGTCGCCGCGGCGTTCTCGCTGTTCGGCTTCATCCTCGGCATCTGGGCCGACGGGTTCGAGAAGCTGCAGCTCGTGCCGATGCTGATCCTGACCCCGCTGACGTTCCTGGGCGGCACGTTCTTTTCGATCGAGATGCTGGCCGAGCCGTGGCGCACGGTCGCCCAGTTCAATCCGATCTTCTACCTGATCAACGGGCTGCGCTGGACCTTCACCGGCACCTCCGACGTGCCGATCGGGCTGGCATTCGGGATGACGCTCGGCTTCGTGGTGCTGTGCATCGCGGTCGTCGCTGTGATATTCAAGACCGGCTGGCGGCTGCGCGGTTGAGCCGCTAGCGGGGCCGAATGACCCGGTTCCAGTTCACCATCGACGCCCGCGACGGCCACTCACGCACCGGCCGCATCGCCATGCGCAGGGGCGAGATTCGCACGCCGGCGTTCATGCCGCTCGGCACCGCCGGCACGGTCAAGGCGATGAAGCCCGAAGCGGTGCGCGCCACGGGCGCCGACGTGATCCTGGGCAATACCTATCACCTGATGCTGCGCCCCGGCGCCGAGCGGGTGGCCAGGCTCGGCGGGCTGCACAGGTTCATGAACTGGACGCACCCGATCCTGACCGACAGCGGCGGCTACCAGGTGATGAGCCTCAGCGACCTGACCAAGCTGAGCGAGGAGGGCGTCGAGTTCCGCAGCCACCTCGACGGTTCGAAGCACCTGCTGACGCCCGAGCGGTCGATGGAAGTACAGCGCCTGCTCGGCGCCGACGTGGTCATGGCCTTCGACGAATGCCCGCGCACCGACCGGCCACCGGCCGAGATCGCCGCCTCGATGGAGCGATCGATGCGCTGGGCCAAGCGGAGCCGCGACGCGTTCGATGCGGGCGGCGAACACGCGGCGGGCGCGGCGTTGTTCGGCATCCAGCAGGGCGCGCTCGACGAGGCGCTGCGGCGGCAGAGCGCCGAGGCGCTGATCGATATCGGCTTCGACGGCTACGCGGTCGGCGGCCTGGCGGTCGGCGAGGGGCAGGAGGCGATGTTCGCCACGCTCGATTTCGCCGCCGGGCAGTTGCCCGACGAGGCGCCGCGATATCTGATGGGCGTGGGCAAGCCCGACGACCTGGTCGGCGCGGTGGCGCGCGGCATCGACATGTTCGACTGCGTGCTGCCTACTCGTTCCGGCCGCAACGGGCAGGCTTTCACCTGGGCCGGGCCGCTCAACCTGCGCAACGCGCAACACGCCGAAGACAGCGGCCCGCTCGATCCGCGCTGCGCCTGTCCGACCTGCGCCCACTACTCGCGGGCCTACCTGCACCACCTGCAGAAAGCCGGCGAGATCCTCGGGGCGATGCTGGTGACCGAGCACAACCTGTGGTTCTACCAGCAGCTGATGCAGGCCATGCGCGCGGCGATCGGGGCGGGGCGGTTCGATGATTTCGCCGCCGGGTTCCGGCGCGACTACCTAGCCCCCTAACTTCGTCATTCCCGCGAAAGCGGGAACCCAGCGAAAGAAGGGGCGCGCGAAGCGCTCATTCTTCCAGCAGAAGAGCCAACTGGCTCCCCGCGTTCGCGGGGATGACGAAGCGGGGTGGGTTGATCCCGGGGTTCGGTCCCGTCACAACCAACCTGAGGGGCAAACATGACCAACCGGCTCTACTACGGCGACAATCTCGAAGTGCTGCGCGAGCATGTCGCCGATGCGAGCGTGGACCTGATCTACCTCGATCCACCGTTCAATTCGAACGCCAGCTACAACGTGCTGTTTCGCGCGCCGAGCGGAGGTGGAGCGGATGCCAGCATCGAGGCGTTCGACGATACCTGGCAGTGGGGCCCGGCGGCGGAATTGGCGCTCGACGACATCCGGTCGAGCGGCAACCACAAGCTGTGGACGCTGATGGAGGCGATGAAGCAGTCGCTCGGCGCCAACGCGCTGATGGCCTATCTGGCGATGATGGCGGTGCGGCTGGTCGAGCTGCACCGCGTGCTCAAGGACACCGGCAGCCTCTACCTCCACTGCGACCCGACCGCGAGCCACTACCTCAAGCTGGTGCTGGATGCGGTATTTGGGCCGGAGAATTTCCAGAACGAAATCGTCTGGCGCACCAGCGCCCATGCGAACGCAAGCCAAAAGCTCGGCGCGGTGCATGACATCATCTTCCTGTACGGGAAGGGTGATCGCGTCACCTGGAATCAGGTCTATGCACCATACAGCCCGGCATATGTCGCCGAGCACTTTGTGCACCAAGACGAAGATGGGCGACTGTTCCGCAGGTCCGACTTGGTAAATCCGGCGGTCCGGCCCAACCTTCGGTACGAATACCACGCTAGCAATGGCAGGATTTACAAGCCCCATCGCAACGGCTGGAAAGTGTCTCTTGAGGTTATGAAGCAACTAGATCGGGAGAACAGGCTGTTCTTCCCGGCCAAAGAAGATGCTCGTCTCCGGAAGAAGATCTACCTTGATGAGAGTCCCGGCGTGCCGTTGACCGACGTTTGGGAGGATTTGCCGCCGATTCATGCGAGTTCGCAGGAACGATTGGGTTATCCAACTCAAAAGCCTTTGGGCCTCCTGCAACGCATCATCGCCGCCTCGTCCAATCCCGGTGACGTGGTGCTCGATCCGTTCTGCGGCTGCGGCACGGCGGTCGATGCGGCGGAGAAGCTCGGGCGGCAGTGGATCGGAATCGACCTGACCCATCTCGCCATCGGGCTGATCGAAAAGCGGATGCACGAGGGCTACGACACGGCGGAAGGCCCGCTGGAGTTCGAGGTGATCGGCGTGCCCAAGGACAAGGACAGCGCGCTGCGCCTCGCCGCCGAAAAGCCGCACGATTTCCAGAACTGGTTCTGTTTGAAGGTCGGAGGCTATCCGCTCGACGGCGGGCGCAAGGGCGCTGACCGGGGCGTGGACGGGCATTTCTACCCCTACGAGAACAGCCGCGAGACCAGCACCGGGGTGATCTCGGTCAAGGCCGGGGCGAACATCGGCGTCGCCATGATCCGCGACTTGCGCGGGGTGATGGAGCGCGAGGGCTATCCGTTCGCGCTGTTCCTCAGCGCCTATGAGCCGACCAAGCCGATGCTGGCCGAGGCCGCAGCGGCAGGCGTCCACGAGAACGAGTTCGGTCGCTTTCCGCGCTTGCAGATTCTTACGCCCGCCGACCTGTTCCACGGCGCACCCGCCAAGCTGCCGCCGCTCGCCCCGATCAACCGCCGCCATGCCCGCGTCGAAACCCGCGCCAGCCACAAGGAAGGCGGGCAGGGCGAACTGCTCTAAAGCCCTCTCCCGTTGACCCTCCGGGTCAGCTTCGCTTCTAGGGGAGAGGGTTGGGAGAGGGGAGCGCCCCTCTCAACTTCGGCTAGCGAGCAAGCTCGCAAGCCTTCGTATCTCTCCCCTGAAGGGGAGAGAGGGACCGCTCGACCAAATACCTTTCCTACAGGCCCCGGTTTGTGGCCTAAGCTGCCGGATGGAGCCGTTGCGCATCGAATCCGCCTCGTCGCCCGATGGCGCCGCATCCGACGGAGTCCCCGAAGGCCATGCCGCACCGGATGCGCGGCACGATGGGTGGACGCCCGCCCGGCAAGCCCGGTTCCTGCGCCGGCTTGGCGCCACGCATTGCGTCAGCGAGGCGGCGCGCAGCGTGGGGATGAGCCGCCAGTCGGCCTACAAGCTGCGAAACCGGCTCAGGGGCGAGCCGTTCGGCGTGGCCTGGGAATGCGCCTTCCGCCGCAAGTTCGATGCGCTCGCCGATAGCGCGATGACGCGCGCGATCCACGGTGTCGAGGTGCCGCACTTCTTCAAGGGCGAGCTGATCCACACCTCGCGCCGCTACGATGAGCGGCTGACCGTGGCGCTGCTGGCGATGCGCGCGGGAATGACCGAGATCGAGGAATGCCACGCGTATAACCCCGATCGAATCGACCCGGACAATTTCGCGGCGCTGCTCGATCGCGTCGAACATGGCCGCGAGCTGTGGATCGAGGAGGAGCAGGATTGAGGCGGCGTAGTTTTCCTGTTGGAAAAGTGTCACCCTGTGCCGATGTCCGCAAACCCGCGCAAAACCGCGGTTTCCGGCTGTTTAGGGCGGTTGACGGGGTGTCGCCTTCGTCAACCGGCAAGTGAAAAGGGCGGCACGATGAGCGAATTGCCCGATCACGAAGCCCGCAAGCGTCGCGCCTGGACGCTCGCCGCCATCGCGGGCGGGTCGATCGCGCTGTGGCAGACAACCTGGGGCAGCCTGCTGCTCTACCCGTTCACGATCCTTGCCACCTGGTTCCACGAGATGGGCCATGGGCTCGCGGCGATCCTTGCCGGCGGGCGGTTCGAGCAACTGGCGATCTACTCCGACGGCTCGGGCGTGGCGCTGTCGCTGATCCCGGTCGACGCCTCGGTGTTCTCGGGCGCATTCGTCAGCGCCGCCGGTCCGCTCGGTCCACCGATTGCCGGTGCCCTGCTCATCATCGCCTCACGCAGCCGCCGTGCCACCCGCATCGCGCTCGGCGTGCTGGCGGGCGCGCTGCTGCTCTCGACGCTGATCTGGGTGCGCAGCCTGACCGGCTGGCTGGTGCTGCCGGGATTTGCGCTGGCGATAGCCGTGGTGCTGTGGCGCGGCTCATCGGCGGTGCGGGACTTCAGCATCCAGTTGCTCGGCGTGATGGCCTGCATCAGCACCTGGCATGACGTGGATTATCTGTTCTCGAGCGGCGGGATCGTCGCCGGGCAAGTGCAGCGCTCGGACACCGCCGCGATCGCCGACTCTCTGCTGCTTCCGTACTGGTTCTGGGGCGGGGCGATCAGCCTGGTGATACTGGCCTTGCTGGCGTTCAGCCTGCGCTTCGCGCTGCGCCGAAGTAACGGAGACACAAACGGAACTTGACGCTTGGCAGGGCGGGGCCGGCTGATACAATCCCCTCGGGCAATCCTGTTAGGGGCCAATCTTGAAACGAACCTTGCTGTGCGGCGCCTTGGCGCTGGCGATCCTGCCCTTGCACGCGGCGCACGCGCAGACGGTGGAGCAACTGGCGGGCGCTTTCGGCGCGCGCCAGTCGGTGCTCGACATCAGCTTGTCGCCCTCGGGCAACAAGGTGGTCTACATCGCGCCCGGCGGTCCCAGCACGGAAGCCGTCTATGTCGTCGACCTGGCCGGGGACGCCACGCCCAGGGCGATCCTCGCCCACCGCGATCCCGATTCAGAGCTGGTCAACTGTCAGTGGGCGTCGGACGTGCGGCTGGTTTGCGAAGTGGACTATATCGGGGAGTTCGAGGGGATCCTTATCGGCGCGACGCGCCTGTTTGCGATGAATGCCGATGGAACCGGCGCGACCATGCTGACCCAGGAGGCAGGGAGCGACGCGATCGGCATCCAGCAGGACGGCGGATCGATCCTCGCGCTCGATCTGCCGGGCGAACCTGGCCGCATCCTGATGACCCGCGAACGGCTGAAGGAAGTGTCTACCGGCACACGCCTGGCCGATTCCGCAGAGGGCCTGGCGGTCGAGGAAGTGAACATAATGAATGGCAGGCGCCGCGGCGTCGAAGCGGCCGACGTGGCGAATATCCATTTCGTCGCCGATGACAACGGACGGCTGCGGCTCAAGGTCATGCAACCGTTCGACGGCAGCGGCTTCAGGCGGCCCGAGCAGCGCTATTACGGTCGGGCCGCGGATTCGGGAAGTTGGCGGCTGCTGTCGGAGACCACTGGGAGCGAACGCGAGACGGCTTTCGTTCCGGTTGCCGTCGACTCGGCCCGCAACGTGGCCTTCGGTTTCGACGAGGTCGATGGCTACATCGCTGTTGCGTCGATGGCGCTCGACGGTTCGGGCGCGACCGAAACGATCCTCGCTCGCAACGATGTGGACGTCGACCAGCTGATCCGGATCGGACGGCAGCGGCGCGTCGTCGGCGCGAGCTATGCGACCGAGAAACGCGAAGTCGCCTATTTCGACCCTGAGCTGCGCCAGCTCACCGACCAGCTCCGCGCCGCGCTCCCGGGCCGGCCGTTGATCGATATCGCCGGCGCGAGTGCCGATGAGCAGCAGCTCCTGCTGGTTGCGTCGAGCGATACCGATCCGGGGATGTTCTTCCTTTATGACAAGCGAACTCGCGCGCTTGAGGAGCTCCTGCCGCGCCGCGACCCGCTCGTCGGCCGGCCGATGGGCGAGATGCGGCCGGTGTCGTTCACGGCGAGCGACGGCACCGCCATTCCCGGCTACCTGACACTACCGCGCGGCAGCGACGGCAAAGGTATTCCGGCCATCGTCATGCCGCACGGCGGGCCGAGCTCGCGTGACGAATGGGGCTTCGACTGGCTGGTGCAGTTCTTTGTCGCGCGCGGCTATGCCGTGCTGCAGCCCAACTTCCGCGGCTCGTCGGGCTATGGCAGCGCCTGGTTCGGCCGCAACGGCTTCCAGGCGTGGCGCACCGCGATCGGCGACGTCAACGATGCCGGCCGCTGGCTGGTGCAGGAAGGAATTGCCGACCCGGCCAAGCTGGCAATCGTCGGCTGGTCCTACGGCGGCTACGCGGCGCTGCAGTCGCAAGTGCTCGATAACGACTTGTACAAGGCAGTGGTCGCCATCGCCCCGGTGACCGACCTCGAGCGGCTGCGCGACGAAAGCCGGCGCTTCACCAATTACCGGCTGGTCGATCGATTCGTGGGCCAGGGACGGCACATTTCCGAAGGCAGCCCGGCGCGCAATGCCGAGGCCTTCACCGCGCCGGTCCTGCTGATCCACGGGACACGCGACCAGAACGTCGGCGTCGGGCAATCGCGGCTGATGCGCGAACGGCTCGAGGCAAGCGGCAAGCCGGTCAAGTACATCGAATACGCCGGCCACGATCACTTCATCGACGACAGCCAGACCCGATCGAACATGCTGCTGGAGATCGACCGCTTCCTCGCCGCATCGCTGGGCGGCTGAAGCAAGAAAGGCGGCCCCGAGGGATCGCCTTTCGATGTTCGGTAGCTGGAAGCCCGCTCAGCGCGAGTAGAACTCGACCACCAGGTTGGGTTCCATGGTCACCGGATAGGGCACTTCGTCGAGCTTGGGCACGCGAGTGAAGGTGACCTTTTCGGTGCCGTCGGGCGTGACGTAGTCGGGGATGTCGCGCTCGGGCAGGCCCTGCGCTTCGGCAATCAGCGCCATGTCCTTAGCCTTGTCGCCCAGGCTGACGACGTCGCCCGGCAGCACCTTGCGGCTGGCGATGTTGCACTTTGTGCCGTTGACCCGGATGTGGCCATGGCTGACGATCTGGCGCGCGGCGAATACCGTGGGGGCGAACTTGGCGCGATAGACGACCATGTCGAGCCGCTGTTCGAGCAGGCCGATCAGGTTCTGGCCGGTATCGCCCTTCATCCGGTCGGCGGCCTTGTAGGTCGCCTTGAACTGCTTTTCGGTGACGTCGCCGTAATAGCCCTTGAGCTTCTGCTTGGCGCGCAGCTGCAGACCGAAGTCGCTGATCTTGCCCTTGCGGCGCTGGCCGTGCTGGCCGGGGCCGTAGGACCGGCGGTTGACCGGGGACGACGGGCGGCCCCAGATGTTCTCGCCCATGCGGCGGTCGAGTTTATGCTTGGCGCTCTTGCGCTTCGACATGACGTCGTGCTCCAATTTGCTCTCGCCACCCCCCAAACCACTCGAGGGGTCCAGCGCTTCAACCCGGGCTCGCACCGATGGACCATTCATCCATCGCGGCCGCCGCTTCACCGGGGTGCGGGGCCAATTAGCGAAGGGCGCGCGGATACCGGCGCGCCCGGTTCAAGTCAACTGTGCGATGGATGCCGCATGCCGCATCGCGGCTGCGGCGTTTTGGCTGGCGTCAGCCGCCCGGGGCGCTGCCGTTGTTCTGCACGACCTGTCCGCCGCTGCCTTCACCCTGCATTTCGCTGACGCCCTTGCGGGTCCGGTCGTTCAGCTCGCGCCATTGCGCCTCGGTCAGGCAGATGCGCGTGCGGCGGGTAAGCGAGCCGGTCATCTTGGTGGAGCGGCAGATCTTCCGTTCTTCCGCCGGCGCCTGTTCCGCTTCCTGAGCCGAGGCTGCGACACCGGTCACGGCCAACGCGATCGCGGCCACCACAAAAATGCTCTTCATCATCAATTCCCATCCAAGCTCTCGCGCCGCGCTTAGCCCGGAGCCAGGCATCGGGAAACAACCCATTCGGCCTTGTTACAATTTAGTACCGGCAGGTCACTGACCGCCGGGGCCAGGGGCAGTGCCGCAGGCGGCATCATGTGTGCTGATGCACGCCGGCGAGCCCGAAGCGCTGTTCTGCATATCGCCGACGCCTCTTCGGGTCCGGTCGTTCAGCTCGCGCCATTGCCCCTCGGTCAGGCAGATGCGGGTGCGGCGCGTCAGCGAGCCGGTCATCTTGGCGGTACGGCAAATCTTCCGTTCTGACGGTGGCTCCGGTTGCGGGTCCTGCGCGGAGGCTGCGACAGTGGTCGCGGCCAAGGCGATTGCGGCCACCACAAGAATGATCTTCATGCCATCAAATCCCATCCCGTCTCCAGACCGCGACTAGCTACCGGCAGCCCCCGCTGGGGTCTTGCACGCATTCCTTCCCGCCCGAAGCGACGCTGGTCATCTCGTCGACGCCCCTGCGGGTCCGGGCGTTGAGTTCACGCCATTGCGCTTCGGTCAGGCAGATGCGGGTGCGACGAGTAAGCGAGCCGGTCATTTTGGTGGTACGGCAGATCTTCCTCTCGGCTGCCGACCCGTCCTGCGCGGCAGGCGCCGCGGCGAGTGCGCCGGATGGGGCGAAGCCGCCAAGGGCGAGTGCAAGCGCCGACGTTACCGCAATCGTTCTCATCATCTTGTCTCTCTCTCTCTCTCTCTCTCTCTCTCTCTCTGCGATTTGCCGCTCTCACACGAACCTGTAGCCCGGTAACGAGTGCGTCATGAACAACCCTGGAACGGGTCGCTCGGATCCGGGACACACGCCTTGCCGCCCGAAGCGGCGCTGTTCATTTCCTCCACGCCCCGGCGGGTCCGCGCATTCAGTTCACGCCATTGCGCCTCGGTCAGGCAGATGCGCGTGCGGCGGGTCAGCGAGCCGGTCATCTTGGTGGTGCGGCAGATCTTCCGTTCCGGTTGGGGTTCCTGTGCAGCCGGGGCCGCAGCGATGGCGACCGAAACCGGTATGCCGCCCACAGCCATCGCCAGGCTCAAAGTGAGCGCCAACATCCGCATCGTCTTCTCCCGTGCCGCCATTTGCCGGCGTTGGCGCAAAAACTAGCTCATTTGAACGAATTGGCAATCCCGCGGAAGCGAGCCGCTAATCCTCGCCCCGCTCGAACGCGCTGAGCATGCCGCGCAAGGTGCGGACCTCGAGGTGGTTCCAGCCCGGCTTGGTCAGCATCGTGCGCAGCGTCAGCCGTGTCGCCACGGCACGCGAGTGCGGGCGGAAGTAGCCGCGCGGCTCGAGCAGTCGCTCGAAGTGCACGATCATCGCCTCGAGCTCGTCCTGGGGCGCGGGAGGAAGCAGGTCGTCGTTGCTGGGCTGCGCCAGGCGGTGGCTCGGCTCGGCCCCAGGCTGTGCAGCGCCCGGGGCCTGCTTCCACCATTCGTAAGCGCACAGGATCACCGCCTGGGCGAGATTGAGCGAAGGGAAGGCCGGATGGACCGGCACGGTAATGATCGCCCGCGCCAGCGCCACGTCCTCGGTTTCCAGCCCGGACCGCTCCGGCCCGAACAGGATCGCGCTGCGCCCCGGATTGCCGCCGATCTCGCTCGCCGCCCCCTCGGGCGTCAGCACCGGCTTGGTCACGCCGCGCTTGCGCACCGTGGTGGCGTAGACATGCCCGCAATCGCCGACCGCCTCGGCCACGCTGGCATAGACCTGCACCGCCGCCAGCACCTCGTCCGCGCCCGCCGCTGCCGGACCAGCGGCGGGATTGGGCCACCCGTCGCGCGGCTCCACAAGGCGCATTTCGGTCAGCCCGAAGTTCAACATCGCCCGCGCCGCCTTGCCGATATTCTCGCCGAGCTGCGGGCGGACGAGGACGATGATGGGTTGGTCAGTCGGCCCCGACATCGCGCACCGAACTTGCAAATTCCTCGAAGTCGCGGGCTTCGGAGAAGTCGCGATAGACCGAGGCGAAGCGGATGTAGGCCACTGAATCGAGCTGGCGCAGGCCTTCCATCACCAGCTCGCCGATCAGCGAGGAGGCAACCTCGGTGTCGCCCGCGGTCTCGGCCTGGCGCTGGATGCCGGAGACCAGCTGGTCGATCCGCTCCTGCTCGATGCCGCGCTTGCGGCAGGCGAGCGTGACCGATTGCTCGAGCTTGCGGCGGTCGAACGCCTCGCGCTTGCCGTCGCTCTTGACCACGGTGACCTCGCGCAGCTGCACTCGCTCGAAGGTGGTGAAGCGCGCCCCGCAGCTTTCGCACTGGCGCCGGCGGCGGATCGAGGTGTTGTCCTCGGTCGGGCGCGAGTCCTTTACCTGGCTGTCGTCATGGGCGCAGAAAGGGCAGCGCAATTAGGGCCTGATCCGCTTGTAGAGCATGGCAGCCGCGCCACCGAGCAAGGTCAGCAGCCAGACGTCGTCGAACAGGATCGCTCCGATGACCGCGCCGGCAACCCCGGCGATGACCACGGGCTTGGTCGAAGGGTGGTCCGTCCCGTCCCTCGCCATCGCCTTCATCTCGGTCACCGCGTCGACCAGGATCTTGTTGTCGACCGGCTTGTTCGGATCGGGCATCGCTTACCTCCCGGGGTAGACGGGGAACGCCTCGCACAGCTCGCTGACGCGGCGGCGCACGCTTTCCTCGACCTGCGCATCGCCTAGATCGCCATCCTTGCGCATTCCTTCAAGGACCTCGGCGATCAAGCCGCCGACCTTGCGGAATTCGGCCGGGCCGAACCCGCGCGTGGTCGCCGCCGGCGAGCCCAGGCGCACGCCCGAAGTCTTGGTCGGCGGCAGCGGATCGAACGGAATGGCGTTCTTGTTGCAGGTGAGGAACGCCCGGTCGAGGCCGACTTCGGCCGCCTTGCCGGTCACTTCCTTTGGCGTCAGGTCGACCAGCATCAGGTGGTTGTCGGTACCGCCCGAAACGATGTTGAGGCCGTGCTCCTCGAGGCTGGCGGCAAGCGCCTTGGCGTTCTCGACCACCGAGCGGGCATAAACCTTGAACTCGGGCCGCAGCGCCTCGCCGAAGGCGACCGCCTTGGCCGCAATCACATGCACCAGCGGGCCGCCCTGCATCCCGGGGAACACCGCGGAGTTGAACTTCTTCGCCAGCGCCTCGTCATTTGTCAGGATGATCCCCGAGCGCGGACCGCGCAGGCTCTTGTGCGTGGTGCTGGTGACCACATGCGCGTGCGGGAAGGGCGAGGGATGGGCGCCGCCTGCAACGAGCCCGGAGAAGTGGGACATGTCGACCAGCAAGTGCGCGCCCACTTCGTCGGCGATGGCGCGGAACGCGGCGAAGTCCCAGTGGCGCGGATAGGCGGTGGCGCCGGCGATGATCAGCTTGGGCTTGTGCTCGTGGGCGAGGGCGCGGACGGCATCCATGTCGAGCCGCTGGTCCTCGCGCCGCACGCCATAGGGCACCGCGTTGAACCACTTGCCGCTCATGTTGACCGGCGAACCGTGGGTCAGGTGGCCACCGGCCGCCAGGTCGAGGCCCATGAAGGTATCGCCGGGCGAAAGCAGTGCCAGGAACACCGCCTGGTTCATCTGGCTGCCCGAATTGGGCTGGACGTTGGCGAACTGGCAGCCGAACAGCGCCTTGGCGCGCTCGATCGCCAGCGTCTCGACCTGGTCGGCATATTCGCAGCCGCCGTAGTAGCGGCGGCCCGGATAGCCTTCCGCATACTTGTTGGTGAATACCGAGCCGGTCGCCTCGAGCACTGCCGGGCTGGCGATGTTCTCGCTGGCGATCAGCTCGATCCGGTCGCGCTGGCGGGTCAGCTCGCGGCCGATCATCGCCGCCACCTCGGGATCGGCGTCGGCCAGGCTGTCATGCCAGAAGCGGTGCAGCGGTTCGGCGTCAGGGGTGGGGCTGGTAAGCGAACTCATCGTGTCAGGCGTCCTGCGGGGTCTTCGATAATTTCTCGACGCGGGGCACATGGCGCCCGCCGCCGAACGGGGTGGCCAGGAAGGCCTCGATGCAGCCCCTGGCCAGCTCGGGCCCGACCACGCGCGCGCCCAGCGCGAGCACGTTGGCGTCGTTATGCTCGCGGGCGAGGCGGGCGGAGACCGGTTCGATCACCACCGCGCACCGCATCGCCGGGTTGCGGTTGACCGCGATCGAGATGCCGATCCCGGTGCCGCACAGCGCGATGCCGCGTTCGGCCTTGCCCGCCGCGATGTGGGCGGCCAGCTTGTAGCCGAAATCGGGATAATCGACCGATGCCGTGCCGTCGGTGCCGAGGTCCGCGACCTCATGCCCGTTCTCGCGCAGCCAGCCGATCAGCTCGGACTTCAGCGCAAATCCGGCATGGTCGGAGGCGATGGCAATCTTCATGGGGCGCACATAGTGCGTGGGACGCACGGGTGCCACCGCAAATGGGCTTTGTCCCCGGCGAGCGTGGCTATGGACGCCGCGGACGCGATCAATCGTCGCTGCCGCTTGCCACCCTTGCTTGGGGCATCCAAGCCTGCGGTCCGACCATTGGCTTTGCGATCGAAAGCCGACCCACGGGAGTGACCTGGTGAACATCATGTTCGAAGAGATCGACTTTCGAAAGACACCGATCGGCGAGTTGGCGCTCCGCCGGCGCCGGCTTCGTCCGGACGGCGAGGACATCTGGGAGATCAAGCTCGACGACGGCTACCTCATGTCCAGCCAATTCGTGGAAGGCGAAATCGCGCTGTCGAAGCTCGCCCTGCGCGAACTCCACACAGATCGGCTCGACGTGGTCGTGGGCGGCCTCGGGCTCGGATACACGGCGCGCGCGGCGCTCGAGGATCCCCGGGTCGTCGAGATGATTGTGGTGGAACTCATTCCCGAAGTCATCGAATGGCACCGGGCCCACCTGGTGCCGCTCGGCCAAACGGTCGCCGACGATCCGCGTTCGAGGCTGGTGCAAGGCGACTTCTTCGCGATGGCGGGTTCTTCGGCGGGCTTCGATCCTGCAAGTCCGGGCCGCCGTTTCGATGCCGTCCTCGTCGACATCGATCATTCGACGACCCACCTGATCGACCAGTCCAGCGCCTCGTTTTACGGAAGCTCCGGCCTGGCCGCTATAGCGCGGCAACTCCACCCCGGCGGAATCTTCGGACTGTGGTCCTCCGGCGGCGAAGATGCCGATTTCCTTAGGGCGATGCGGGAAGCGTTCGACGAGGTCCGCGCCGACAGGGTCGAATTCCTCAACCCCTACCTCGACGAGGAGGCGTTCAACATCGTCTATCTCGGGCGCCGAGGCCCAAACCCTGTGCCGATTGCCGGTCCAGACGCTCGCTAGCGGCAGACTGGTTCCGATCGGGCGGACATTTTGGAGCGAGTCTTGCCGGAGTGTCGGTTCAGGCCGCCAGAGCCATGCATTCCTGGAACACGGTCCGCTGGTTAGCGACCGGGAAAGCGCCAGCAGCCTTGTCGGGCTGGAACCAGCGGGCTTCGGCAATTTCCTCGGCCTGAATGCGCAGTTCGCTTTCTGCCGAAAGCCGAACGAAGAACATCACCGCTTGCTGGCCGTCGTGGTCGAGGCCGCGTTTGAGCTTGTAACTTGGCGAGTAGACGAACCGGTTCAGCACCGGCAGCTGCTCCAGGTCTTCGCACTCGAGGCCGAGCTCTTCGGCCAGCTCGCGCCGCATCGCCTCGACCGGCGACTCGCCGGCTTCGACGCCGCCGCCTGCAAGAGTCCATTGGTTCGCCGCGTAGCCGTGCGGGCGAATGAGCAGCACTTCGCCCGCGGTGTTGGTGACGACCGCTCGCACCTTCTGGCGGAGTTTGAGACCGTCTTCGTGAATGTAATGAGCCATGCGCGTATCTGGCCCGCAAGGGCTTACCACCCGGTAAAGGGCGCCGCTCGGCTCAGGCGGTCAGGCGGCGCAGTTCACGCACCGGGGGGCGGCTGGACTGTGACGGAGGCGGGCGTCGCCGATCTCTTCTCCGCACGAGAGACAGCAGCCGTATTCCCCGTCCCTGAGCCGGCGCAGG
>Ga0307505_10000841_pt1 | contig 29703 bp, 20 predicted proteins | sample 23_S_MG_FD_202183 | JGI IMG/M metagenome (GOLD analysis project Ga0307505, IMG submission 202183) | Soil microbial communities from Populus trichocarpa stands in riparian zone in the Pacific Northwest, United States - 23_S | ecosystem: Environmental > Terrestrial > Soil > Riparian zone > Trees... | reverse complement strand
ATCCTCGGACCTGCTGTCGTCGACGGCGCCCTCCTGGAGGAGCTCGCTGTACAGGATGATGGCATTCAGCGGGGTGCGCAGTTCGTGGCTCATGTTCGCGACGAACTCGCTCTTGGCGCGCGTCGCCGCTTCGACCTGCTGCTGTGTCAACCGGAGGCGGGAAATGAGCTCGCCCTGCTCGATCGTGTGTCGAGCACTGTCTCGGTTGGCCTGCTCCAGGACGGCGGTGCGAACGGCGATCTCGCCCAACTCCTTGGTGCCGCGCACACAGGCCAGCACCAGGAATACATCCTCGAAGACGACCCAGGCGGCGTGCTCCACCCACCGCCATTCACTGGCAACAGCTACGCCATACACGGATTCTGGCCAGAAGAGACCGCGCACGAAGTGGTCGACGGCCACGATCGTCGTCGCAGGAATCAACACCCGCCAGTCGCGATAGAAGGCCAGCATCGCCAGCGAGCCGAATACGTGAAAATGCGTTTCGATGCGGCCGCCGGTCAAGTGAATCAAGAGCGCGCCCATCAGCATCTGGGCGGTCGCGATCGTGTATCGGGTGACAGCGGCACCCGGCCTGAGCAGCGCAAGGGCGGCGGGAAACACACTGACGAGGCCGCCGAGGATCAGCGCCGCCCAGACGTGGACGTGGATCTGGCTCTCGGCGCCAGCCCAGGTGCGCGGCGACACCACCAGCGCAAAGACGATGGCCGCGAGCCACTGCCCGCCCATCAGATAGGCGAACATCCGATCGGTCCGCTCGAATAACGCCTGCTGGTGCGCGTGAAAAATGGCGTCCGCTCTCGAGTCGAGCGATGCGGAGCTGGACGCGCCGGAGTACGTGGGGCTTACGCCGGCCAGTTCAGGAACCATTGGCGTCTCCTTCTGCCTTCGTTCCACCCTTCAACCAGGCGAAGAGAGAGCAGCCGAAGACCTGAGCGGTTGCGCGGGTCTTGTGTGCGCCCGCGAGCAATTCGAGAACTGTGGACCGTCCGGTGTTGTCGCCGGACTTTCCACGGGCGCCGGTGATGCCACCGGAATACACGAGCTGGCCATCCTGGTCGTACAAGAGGGTCTGGCCCGAGGTCCAGCCACCGAAGCGGTCCGCCTCGTCGCCGTTGTCGTCGCGAATCACGGTGACACCAGGGATCCTGGTCGCCTGATCGAAGGTGCCGGTCTTCTCCCACGCGGCTGCAACGCCGCCGGGTCTGATGAACACGACGATGGTCCGGGGCCGCTGTGGAGCGCGCGCCAGCAACTCCTCCAGTTCGCCGATGCTCGCGCGGGTGCAGTCGCATCGGGGGTGAGCCAGCATGACCAGCGTCGGTCCGGCGACGTCTCGCGGCAGGGTGCTGCCAGCGGGCCAGCGAGCGGGTGCGTTGGCGGGCGTCCCGGGCGTATTGTCGTACGCCATCAACCACGCGAGCCCGCTGCCGACTGCAACGAACCACACCACGAGGACGGCCCACAGCATCCGCTGGTCGCCACGGCCGACGAGGGCCTTCAGCGTGTGCCTGGCCCTGTCAGCGTGCAACAAGAAGGCCTCCGTCCCGCGTGGCTTGCCGGTTCAACGTGGTTCCCTGCTGAAGCAGCGCCCGCGCGTGTTCGCTCGTCAGAGGCTTGTCGAAGAAATAACCTTGACCGAACTCGCACGACAGCTGCTGCAGCCTGTCCACCTGGTCCGCGGTTTCGATCCCTTCGGCGGTCACGTCCATCGCCAGGCCTGCGGCCAATGCCACGATCGCGCGAATGATCTCGGTGTTGCTGCCGCTCTCCATGCCGCTCACGAAGGCCCGGTCGATCTTGATCGTCTGGAACGGAAAGTTCTGGAGGTAGCTCAACGCGGAATAGCCCATGCCGAAGTCGTCGAGGCCGAGCTGCACGCCAAGTGCGCGCAGTTCGCGGAGCACGTTCCCGACGACTTCAGAGTGTTCCAGGACGACGCCCTCGGTGATCTCGAGCTTGAGACGCGACGGCGCCACGCCGGTGTCGTCCAGGATGCGGCGGACCTGCTGCAGCAGATCGGGATGCGTGCACTGGCGCGCCGACAGGTTGACGTTGACGACTAGATCGCCGGCTGCCGGAAACTCCTGGGTCCAGCTTCGGAGCTGGCGGCAGGCCTCGTGGAGCACCCATGTGCCGATCGGAACGATCAAGCCGGTGTCTTCGGCCATCGGGATGAACTTGGCCGGGAGGACGAGTCCGCGCTCCGGGTGATTCCAGCGCAGCAGCGCTTCGAACCCGGTGAGCCGGGCCTCCGACAGCGAGACGATCGGCTGGTAGTACACCTCCAGCTCGTGCCGTTCGAGCGCACGACGAAGATCCTGTTCCAGCCCCAGTCGCTCCTCCGCCTCGGTGAGCATCGACGTGTCGAAGACCTCACAGCGAGCCTTGCCCAGTTCCTTCGCCCGGTACATCGCCGTATCCGCGTCTCGGACCATGTCCTCCGCACGCCGGTAACGGTCGTCGCTGACGACCAGCCCGACGCTGACCGACGAGATCACTTCCCGCCCCTGCAGCTGAAATGGCTGCGCCACGGCCGCACGCAGCCGCTCGGCGATCGACAATGCGCGGTCGCTGTCGCCGATGCCGTCCAGCAGGACCGTGAACTCATCGCCGCCCATGCGGGCCAGCGTGTGGCTGCCCTCGAACCGGGCCACCGTATCCGAAGCGCGCAGCGAGCTTTCGAGCCGTTTCGCGATCTCGACCAGCAGTTCGTCGCCCGCCGCGTGTCCCAGGCTGTCGTTGACGATCTTGAAGCGATCGATGTCGAGAAAAAGCACGGCGAATCCCGAAGCCATGGATTGGCCGCTCGCCAGCAGGCGCTCGAGCCGATCCATGAACAGCGCGCGATTCGGCAGACCGGTCAGCGGATCGGCCCGCCGTGTCGAGACATGTGCCCGAATCCGCGCCAGCGCGACCGCGAAATCGACCGGCTTGGTCACGTAGTCGTTGGCACCCAGATCGAGCGCCTCGACCATGTCGTCGCTCTCGTCCTTCGCGGTAACCATGATCACCGGCAGATCGGCGATCGACCGGACCTGTCGCAATTGCCGCAGCGTTTCGAGGCCGCTCAGGCCGGGCATCATGACGTCGAGCAGTACGGCGTCGATCCGGTGTTCTCGGATCATCCGGAGCGCGGCGACGCCGCTCCCGACGGTGAGAACCTTGTAGCCGCTGCGCGTGAGCCGGCGCGCCAGCGCGTCCCGGTTCATCGCGTCGTCATCGACCAGCAGCAGCGTCGCGTTAACCGGTGGCATGGACCTGGTCAGATGTCACCGAGGAACACAGCAGGCGGCTCATTTTGTCCAGGAGCCCTGAGAAATCGATTGGTTTGGTGTCGAAGTCGTCGCAGCCGGCATCGATCGCCTTTTGGCGGTCGTCCAGCATGGCGTGCGCGGTCAGGGCGATGATCGGAATCGCCGACGTCACGACTTCCGCCTTCAGGCGCTTCGTACACTCCCACCCGTCGATGTCGGGCATGCCCAGATCCATCAGAATCAGGTCAGGACGAGCTTCGTAGGCGAGTCGGAGGCCATCCAGGCCAGCGGTTGCAATGAGAACCTCGTAGCCCTGGCGCCGTAGCCGGCGCGACAGGACATCGCGATTCATCTCGTTGTCCTCGACTATCAGGATTCGTTTCATGCCCCCCTCATCGACGCCGCGCCGGACACACTCCGTCCCGGCCGAGCTGAGCAGTGCAAGGGGTGTGCCTCAGCCGTGGGCGTGAGTTCTCGTGCAGTCAAGTCGGGCTGAATCCTGGAGCGCGTGCCGGAATAGGACACGGCTCGACGGAGCTGTAATCAGGTGGCAGTGGCGCCCGGTCCGCCGTCCGGCCAGGGGTGACTGTGCCGGCGAACGTGGTGGGGAAGCGTGTGTCGTGCTCAGGGAGCAGACCGACGAGCAGGAATGCTGCCGGATCTCGTCGAATCGGGCCTTGCTCTCGAGGTGTGCAGCGAGGCTGTGGACCGGATCAGGAATCGAAACGAGTGGCGACGCTCGAGGGATCCGAGTGGCTGGTCCGGGCCAGGAGTAGCACCGGCACGAGGCTGACCGCCACGATCATCAATGCGGCGAGCGCGGCGTCTTCGTAGGTTCCGCGTACGGCCTCGCCGTACAAGTGCGTGGCGAGCGTCTCGAAGCCAAGCGGCCGCAGGAGCAGCGTGGCGGGCAGTTCCTTCATGCAATCGACGAAGACGAGCAGGACTGTCGTGACCAACGCCGGGCGCAACAGCGGAAGATGAACCCGGCGCAGACGCCCGCCGGAGGTCTCCCCAAGCGTCCGGGCCGCATCGTCGAGCGAGGGTGATATCCGATTGAATCCAGCCTCGATGCCGCCGCACGCGACCGCGAGGAATCTCACCAGGTACGCGTAGATGATCGCCGCACCGCTCCCCAGCAGGAGAAGTCCTGTCGAGAAACCCAGGATGCGGCGCGCCGCGGTATCGAGCACTGCCTCCACCCCGCTGATGACCGGCAGCAGGCCGATGGCCAGCACCGTACCCGGCACGGCATAGCCAAGTGATGCGAGACGCAAGAGCGCGGCGGGCACGGCGCCGCGGCCGATGCGTACCGCGTACGCCACGACGACTCCGGCTCCCAGTGTGAGGGCCGTGGCCACCAGCGAGACCGCAACCGTGTTGAACGCCTCGACCGCTATGACCTCCGAGAAACCTGCGAGCCGCACACGACGAACTGACGCATCGAGCAGGTATGCGACCGGAATCAGGAAGCCGACGACAAGCGGGACCACGACCACGGCGAGCGCCGCCGCCGCCCTCCACCCGGCCAGGCGATGAGGCTCGAGCGGCCGGGGATGCTGGGCGTCGTTCGCGTACCGTCGCTGCGCGCGGGCATGCCGTTCCAGCATGACGAGCGCCAAGACCACTGCCAGCAGGGCCAGCGCCATCTGTGCGGCGCCCGGCAGGTCGGAGCGCGTTGCCCAGGTGGCGTAGATCGACACGGTAAGAGTGCGGATGCCCAGAAACTCGGAGGCACCGACGTCGTTGAGCGCTTCAAGCAAGGCGAGGGTGCAGCCGACCACGACGGCAGGACGCGCCATGGGCAACGCCACACGAAGAAACGTCATCCGACGGCTGGTGCCGAGCGTGCGTGCGACGTCGATGAGATTCGCCGTCTGCATCAGGAACATCGCGCGGGTCGTGAGATAGACGTACGGATAGAGCACGAAGCTCAGGAGCACCGTGCAGCCGGCCATCGACCGGATGTCCGGCAATCGGAGGTCGCGTGGACTGTCGATGCCCAGTAGCCCGCGGAGGGCCGTCTGCGCCGGGCCCACGGGATGCAGGACGTCGAGGTACGCGTAGGCGACGATGTAGGTCGGCACGGCAAGCGGCAGGAGGAGAGCCCAGGCCATCGCGCGGCGCCCCGGGAAATCGTAGGCCGTGACCAGCCACGCCGTGCCCGTGCCTACCGTGGCGCTGAGCACGCCGACGCCCGCGAGCAGGATCAAGGTGTCCCACGCCGCAGCCGGCAGCACGTATGCGATCAGATGCCGCCACAGATCCTCGGAGCCCCGAAGGGCGGCGAACGCCAGCGCGATGACAGGGACGAGAACCAGCAGGCCGAAGACATACGAGGCGGCCAGCCAGGCCCGAGGACCGGCCCAGCCGCGCCCTCCCCTCATCGACCGTTCGATCGCAGACTATCTGTCGAAGCCAACCTTGTCGACCAGCTTGCTCGCCGTTGTTCGATGTCGTGCGACGTCGGCCACCGACAGCGTGTCTACCGTCAGGCTCCCAAGCGCCGCAATCAGGGGATGCACGGTGGCGCCGGCCTTCACGGGATACTCGTAGTCGGCCTCGGCATAGATCTTCTGCGCCTCATCCGACACCAGGTACTCGAGGAAGCGGACGGCCGCGGCGCGGTTCGGCGAGTTCCTGGCGACCGACGCGCCGGACACGTTGACGTGCGTGCCGCCACCCGCGAACGTCGGCAGGATGACCTTGATGGCCGCGCCCCACTTCTGCTGCTCGGGACCGCCGGTGCCGCTCCGCATCAGGCCAACGTAGTAGGAGTTGGCGACCGCGATGTCGCAGACGCCGCCCATGATGTCACGGGCGCCGTCGCGGTCGCCCCCCGTCGCCGGGCGCGCCAGCCCGCTCTTGAAGCCGTTCAGCCACGTCTCTGCACGCGCCTCACCGTGATGCGCGATGTAGGCAGCGATCAACGCCGTGTTGTAGGGATGCTGGCCGGCCCGCGTGCAGATCTTTCCCTTCCACTGGGGATCGGCCAGCTGCTCGTACGTGAACGACGTCAGGTTCAGATCCTTGCGGGCGTAGACGACGCGCGCGCGCAGGGACAGGGCAAACCACTCTCCTCCCTTTCCGCGAAGGTTGGCCGGCACCGCACGTTCGAGCACGGCCGACTGGACCGGCTGGGTCAGCCCTTTGTCGACGAGATCGACGAGCGCACCGATATCGACGGTCATCAGCACGTCGGCGGGCGACCGGCCCCCCTCGGCGGCGACGCGCTCCGCCAGGCCGTCTTTGATGAAGATGCTGTTTACCTTGATGCCCGTGGACTTCGTGAACGAGTCCATCAGGGGCTTGATGAGCCCCGGCTCGCGCGTGGTGTAGAGGTTGACCTCCTGGGCCAAGACGCTCGGCGCGAAAGACAGCGCCGCCAGGACGGCAAGGACTGCACGACTCGAATGGCGGATCAGCGGGTAGGTCACGTCGTCACCTCGGGAAGACATCGGTCGGCGTCGATCGGCTCGTCGTCAGGCACGACGACGACGTTGGAAGAATCCACTTCGATATGAACACAACTGTCCGCCTCGAGCCGCGCGCGTCCGAGTACGCGCATCGAGACGGGCCCGGCGAGCCCTGTCACGTCCAGCGTCACGCGCTCGGTCTCGCCCAGGAACTCGGAGCCCAGAACCCGGGCGCAAATGCCCGTCGCACCGCCCGCGAGCCGCAGATGCTCCGGCCGGATGCAGACGCGAACGGACGCGTCGTCCGGTAAGTGCGGCGCGGCGAAGCTGCCGAGCGGCGTGTTCACGCGCCCGCCGCGGCAGGTGCCCGGCAGCTCGTTGACGTCGCTGAAAAACCGCGCGGCGAAGGCCGTCTTCGGGCGCAGGTACAGATCCTCGGCCGAGCCGCACTGCAGGAGGCGTCCCCGCCGAAGCAACGCGATCCGATCGCCGACGCGGACCGCCTCGCTCGGGTCGTGGGTGACGATGATCGTGGTCGTCGCCGTATCGCGAAGGAGGTCAATGGTGTCTCGGCGCACTCGATCGCGAAGTCGGTCGTCGAGGCTCGAGAACGGCTCGTCCATGAGCAGCACGAGCGGCCTCGGCGCGAGCGCCCGCGCAAGGGCCACTCGCTGGCGTTCGCCGCCAGACAGCATGTGCGGATAACGGCCTGCGAAGGGCTCGAGACCGACACGTTTCAGCAAGGCGCCGACGGTGCGGTCAATCTCTCGTCGGCCCTTGCCCCGAAGTCCGAAGGCCACGTTCTCGGCCACGTTCAGGTGTGGAAAGAGGGCGAAGTCCTGGAAGACCATGCCGACGCGCCGTCTCTCCGGTTCGACGCTCCCGTCTGCGCCTTCCACCTCGTCTCCGCCGATCGCGATGCGTCCCCGGCCAGGACGCATGATGCCGGCGACGATCCGCAAGAGCGTCGACTTGCCCGAACCGGACGGCCCCAGCAGACAGAGAATCTCCCCGGCCCGAATCTCCAGCGAGACGTCGTCCAGCGCCAGATCGCCGCCGAAGCTGGCGGTGAGGTTCTCGATTGTCAGCGTGCCTGGAACGCAATCCGTCACGAGGCTCCGCCGCTGGGAAGCCGCCGTCGTGCCGAGACGCCCCGCGAAGGCCTCCTGCTGGATTGTGAGATCCGGTCTCATCTTACGGCCTCATTGAACCACGGGACAGGTCCCCGGCGGAACTGCAAAATCCCGGGGGCGGCCCTCGTCTCTTGACGGGACCGAATCGGGATCTGTAGGATTCCATCCCTGATACTGAGTCTCACTATTGGCACAGGGGCCAACGTGGACTCGAGGATGGAACTAGCGATGCAGCAGATGACGGCGACGAAGAGAACACGGCTGAAGAGGCGGACCCGCGCGATCCGCTCGGGCGCCGTGATGATGGGAACGCTTGCGGTGACGGCCACTGTCGGCCCCCGTCAGGCGGCGGCAGCCTCCACAGGCGCACCAGACGCTCGCTACCAGAAGTTGATGGCGGACATCCTGAGGACCAGCCGAAAGGTTCCGCAGAGCCAGACGCCGACCGCGCCGCCGCGCACCCCGCTGCGCTTCGACATCGCGCCGGGACCGCTCGCCGGGGCGCTCGCCTCGTTCGAAAGGGTGACCGGGATTTCCGTGGAGGTCGCGATCGCGGCGCTCAACGAGATCCACTCGGAAGGCGTGACGGGCGTCTTCACGCCCACGCAGGCGTTGCAGAACCTGCTGAGCGGCGCCGGCCTCGCCTATCGCTTCACGGGGCCGAACACCGTGCGCATCGACGTGCCGGGGCAGACGGAGTTCGTCAGCGTCACCTCGTCGCTGCCGCCGACAGTCTCCTCGCCGAAGGCCACCGCGCCGCTCCTGGACACGCCCCAGTCGGTCGCCGTCATTCCGAGCCAGGTGTTCAATCAGCAGGGCGCGCAGAACCTCACCGAGGTGCTGCGCAACACGCCCGGCATCACGTTCAACGCCGGAGAGAACGGCTTTGCGTCGGGCATGGCCAACTTCAGCCTGCGTGGGTTCGATACGGCCGGCAGCATCTTCGTCGACAACGCGCGCGACTCCGGCAATTTCTTCCGGGACGTCTTCAACGTCGAGAACGTGGAGGTCGTGAAGGGTCCGGCCGGCGACAACGGCCGTGGCACCGCCGGCGGCTACGTCAACCTGGCCACGAAGGGCCCCCGCGCCGAGAGCTTCCAGCGCGGTTCGCTCACCTACGGCATCGACGAGTACTCCTCCAAGAACCGGACTCGTGCGAGCGTCGACCTGAACGAACAGATCAACGCCGGCACCGCCTTTCGCCTCAATGCCCTCTGGCAGGGCGGCGGTGTGCCGACCCGCGCGTCCGCCGAACGGAACAACTGGGGCTTTGCGCCGTCGGTGGCGTTCGGCCTCGACGGCTCGACCCGTCTGCTCTTGTCCTATCAACGCGTCGTGCAGAACGACCTGCCGGACTGGGGCACCCCGGGGGCGCTGTTCGAGGGCATGAACCAGTTCAATCCCGCCGCCGGCGGCTCGGCGAACCGCGACCGCTTCTATGGACACGCCAGCGACTACGACGACGTCACGGCCGACGCGGTGCTGGCCCGCGTCGAGCACCACTTCACCCCGAGCGTACGTCTGAGCAACCAGGTGCGCTGGTCGGATTCCACCCGCGAAGCCCTCTATGCCATCCCCACCGGTTTCACGCCGGCCACGCGTGTTGCCGTGACGCAACGCCAAGGCTACAGCCGCGAGAACACCGCGGTGTCGAACCTGACGAATCTCTTCGCGTCGTTCGAGACCGGCGCGCTCCGCCACGCACTCACGACAGGCATCGAGCTCAGCCGCGAGGACTCGTCCGCTGACCGCTACCCGACCAACGGCATACTCGGCAACCCCGGCTCCACGTCAATCGAGAGCCCCGACCCGAATCGAGCGCTCGTCGGCCTTGCCGGCCTGGTCCCGATACAGACGGCCGCCGCGAAGATCGATACGGTCGCGGGATATGCGTACGACACCGTGCATCTCCACCCGCAGTGGCAGGCCACCGGAGGACTCAGGGTCGAGCGCTACCACGTCACGCTCGACAGCAGGACCGCGGCGGGTGCGCCGCAGGGTCCCGACGCCTACGACCGCACGGACACCGTTCTCAGCGGGAAGGTTGGCATCGTGTACAAGCCGTCGCCAGAGAGCAGTGTCTACGGCGCGGTTGGCGTAGCGGCCCTGCCCCCGGGATCGTACCTGTCGAATCCCGACATCTCGCGTGACGGCGACAACGCCTTCCCCGGATGGAACGCGGGCCAGAACAGCCTCACGTCGAAGGTGCAGAGCTCGCTCAACTACGAGGTCGGGACGAAGTGGGACGTGTTCGACGAGCGCCTCAACGTTCAGGCCGCCGTCTTCCGCACCGAGCGTCGGAACCTCGCCATGGCAGGCACCGTCAACGGCGTTCCCAACACCTTCGTCGACTATGCCAGGCAGGTCGTTCAAGGAGTCGAAGTGGGCGCCGCAGGCAACGTGACGCCCGACTGGTCGCTCTTCGGCGGCATCCTGTTCATGAACAGCGAGCGGCAGCACAGCGCCGCGGTCGATGCCGCCCGTCTTGCCGAGAATCCCGCCGACTACGGCGCGCGGACGTCGACCAACGGCGACGAGCTGGCCTTCACGCCCAAGGTGTCGGCAAATCTCTGGACGACCTATCGCCTGCCCCTTGGCCTGACGCTTGGCGGCGGTCTGCAACAGGTCGGCGACTCCTGGCTGGGCCGCCCCGACAACGCCGAGCGCATCATCCCCAACGGCAACGCCGGCAAGCTTCCCGGCCGGACGGTCTTCAACGCCTTGGCGACCTACGACATCAACCGCCAGTTCACGCTCCGTTTGAACATCGACAACCTGACCAACGCGTTCTATCCCGTCTCCGCCAACTGGGGAGGTTCGCGCGTCTTTCCAGGTCCGGCCCGATCGTTTCTCCTCAGCACCGACCTGAGGTTCTAGGGCCACCCTCGCGTCAAGGCCGCCCGCCGCGTGGCGGGTGGGCCCTGACCACCCCTCCGCAGATGCTCATCGCCGTCCCCAACGTCCTGACGCCGCCCCAGTTGGCCGAGGCGCGCCGGCTGCTCGACGCTGCCGCATGGGTCGATGGACGTGTTACCGCCGGTCACCAGGGCGCGCGGGTGAAGCACAACCTGCAGCTGCCCGCCGACAGTCCAGCCGCCGTGCAGATCGGCGGAACGATTCTGCAGGCGCTGGGCGCCAACCCTCTCTTCATGTCGGCCGCGCTGCCGCTGCACGTGCTGCCACCACAGTTCAACCGCTACGCCGACGGCCAGACGTTCGGCATCCACGTGGACGGGTCGGTCCGCTCGATGCCGAACGGGCAACGCATCCGCACCGACCTTTCGTGCACGCTCTTCTTGTCCGAACCGGAGGACTACGATGGCGGCGAGCTCGTCATCGAGGACACCTATGGGTCGCAGTCGGTGAAGCTGCCCGCCGGAGACATGATTCTGTACCCCTCCAGCAGCCTGCACCGGGTCACCCCCGTCACCCGCGGAACGCGTGTGTGCTCGTTCTTCTGGCTCCAGTCGATGGTCCGCCAGGACTACCGCCGCTCGCTGCTCTTCGACATGGACGTCGCGATCCAGCGGCTCGGGGCCCAGGACGCCCTTCACCCGTCCGTGGTTTCGCTGACCGGCGTCTATCACAACCTGCTTCGCGAGTGGGCCGAACTCTAGCGAGGCTGCGCCTCAGACCGACGAGCAGGCAGGCTCCGCCTCGCTAGGGCAGTGTCTCCTTGGCCCCGCTACGATCACCCCACCAGCGCGTGTGCCGGTTCTGCTCGGGGGCGATATAGTTCCTTCTGCGCCATTGAAGGTCACGCACGTCGAGAGGAAGACATATGGTGGATCCGATCAGACGAAAGCTCCTGAAGACCGGTGCCGCGGCGGCGGCGATGGTCGCTGCGTCGCCGGTGCTCGCGCAGCAGGGCGGGAATGACGACAGCGGACGCTTCTACCAGAGAGGGAACGTCCGCATCCGCTACGAGGAGACAGGCTCTGGCTTCCCACTGTTGCTCATTCCGGGCGGCGGGTTGAACGGCTCGACGATCGCGGGCGTCCGCGGCGGCAATCCTTTTCACACGCTCGAGGCATTCAAGGGAGAGTTCCGCTGTATCTATGCCGACTTGCGGAATTCAGCCGGTCAGTCCACCGGCCCGGTCGAGATTGACAGGCCATGGGATTCCTACGCCGACGACCATCTCGGTCTGATGGACCACTTGGGGATCGACAAGTTCATGGTCCTCGGCTTCTGCATTGCCGGACCCTTCATCTGGAACCTGATGAAGCGGGCGCCAGATCGCGTCGTCGCGGCCGTCCCGGCGCAACCGGTCGGGTTCCGCCCTGAGCTGCCGAACGCTTTGTATGACAGTCAGACAACCGGATGGGCCGCACCACTGGTCAAACGTCGACCCGACGTCACCGCTGCCATGGCCGACCAGTTCCTGAACCGGATGTTCCGCCAGAATCCTGACTTCTTGTTCACCGTGACCCGGGATTTCGTGAAGAGCTGTCAGACACCGGTGCTGGTCCTGCCGGACGACACCGCGGGGCATTCATTGACCGTCGCGATCGAGAGCGCGATGCTCGCACCCAAGGGCCAACTCAGCATGTACCCCTGGAAAGACACCCCAGAGAGGATTCCGCTGGCGGTGCGTCACGTCCGGAGCTTCCTGCTGTCGCATCGGACGGCCTAGGGGCGTTTGCTGATCGGCCCCGAGAACCGCCTTGCGCGGCCGGCAACAAGGCTCGGTTGTCGCCGAGCCTGCTTCCCGTCGCAGGTCCGCGCATGAGCACCTTGACTCGGTGGCTGCACGCGCCACAGAAGACGTGGCTGCGCCGCGCGACCTTCCAGGTTCACCTGTGGACCGGCCTGGCACTGGGCCTGTACGTCCTGGTGCTCAGTCTCACCGGCAGCGTGCTGGTCTATCGCCTCGAGCTCGAGCAGCTCCTGGCGTCGCCCCGTGCGGCACTGGACGAGACGGCAACGCCGATGACCGCCGATCAACTCCGGGCGGCCGCCGTGCGAGCGTATCCAGGATGGACGGTCACCGCGGTACACGAAGGCAGCTATCGGGCGAGTCGGGGGCGCGGCAGACCGGGACGCGGACCGGATCCCACGGCGGCGATCGTCTTCGAGCGCGACGGCCAGAGAAAGGAACGGCTTTTCAACCCCTATAGCGGCACGGACCTGGGCGACAGCTTCACGCAGGGCCAGTTCGCCTTGCTCCGGGTGGTGAGCCTCCACGATGATCTCCTGCTCGGCCGACCCGAGGGGACTCGTGCGAATGGCGCGTTGAGCCTGGCCTTCACGCTGATCGTCCTCACCGGCGCCGTCGTCTGGTGGCCGGGCATCGCCCGCTGGAAGCGCGGCCTGGGCGTGAAGGTCACCGCCGGCTGGAAGCGCTTCAACTGGGAGCTGCACAGCGCCCTCGGCTTCTGGTTGCTCGCGTTCATGGTGATGTGGGGCGTGTCCGGGTGGTATCTGGGGATGCCGGATCCGCTGACGGACCTCGTCGAGCGGTGGTCGGACCCCGAAGGGCCGATTGGCGAGCGTCCCGGCGACCTGTTCCTTCAGTGGCTGACTCGTCTGCACTTCGGCCGCTGGCGGGATCCGGTCTGGGGTCCGTGGCTGAAGGCCGTCTGGGCGTGTGTCGGCATCGTGCCTGCCGTCATGTTCGTCACCGGTCTCCTGATGTGGTGGAACAGAGTGGTCCGCCCGCGTCAGAAGGCAGGTCGTCGTCGAACCCGCGTGACGAACCTGCCTGCGGCCGGGTCGGGGCCGCCGTAAGCGCCGGTTGACTTTGCCGCGACCCCTTTCATAGAGTGAATCGAACCACCTGAAGAGAGGCCCTATGACACGTCTCTGCCTATTGCTCGCAGTCGTCGGCCTCGGTCTGGCCGCTCATCAACCCGTGCGGGCGCATCATTCCGAAGCGGCGGAGTACGATTCGAACAAGCCGGTGAAAGTCACTGGCACCATCAAGCAGGTCGAGTGGCAGAATCCGCACGTGTGGTTCTACGTCGACGTCAAGGATGAAAAGGGCGGGATCACGACCTGGGGGTTCTCCGGGGCGCCGCCGGGTGCGCTGCTGCGGAGGGGCATCACCAAGGACGTGCTGAAGATCGGCGCGATGGTGAACGTCGAGGGTGCGCGCGCACGGGACGGTTCGAACAACGCCTCGGGCCGAAGGGTCACGTTCGAGGATGGCACGAACGTCTTCACCGCGACGGAAGGTGGACGATGAACGGGCAACGGAGACTGTCGGCGGCGGTTGCGGCGGCTGTCGTGCTGATGGCGGCAGGGCTGCGCGCGCAGGATGGCCCGCGCATGCCGGACGGCAAGCCCGACTTCTCGGGCATCTATACGCCGCCCGCCACGGTCAAGGCCACCGGTCCGCGCGGCAACCTGATCTTCAACGCCGACAAGATGGCTCCGGTCAAGCCAGGAGCCGAAGGCCTGCTCTACGAGGCTCGGAACGGCGATCCGCGGCACGACGAGCCCCGGGCGATGTGCCTGCCGTCCGGTTTTCCGTCGGGCATGCTGTACATTCTGCCCATCCAGATCGTTCAGCACCCCAAGCACCTGGTCATCATCCCGGAGCTGCAGCGGGCCGCGAGGATCATTCCCCTCGACGGACGACCGCACCGCGCCGGACTCGAGCCGTCGTACTACGGGGATTCGGTCGGCAGGTGGGACGGAGATTCGCTGGTCATCGAGACCGTCAACTTCAAGCGCTGGATTCTCGACGACTATCACTACACCGACCCGACCAAGACCCGCTGGCACACCGATGCGCTGCGCACCACCGAACATCTGCGACGCGAGGGCGACAAGCTGCACTACCGCATCACCATCGACGATTCCAAGATTTTCACCAGGCCGTTTTCACAGGACTTCGAGTTGACCCTGCGCCCGGACTGGGATCAACTCGGCCTCCTCGAGTACGTCTGTGAGGAGAACAACCGCTGCGCCGGAGGCAACTGCCGCAAGTCCGACGCGCAATAGTCCCGAGATAGTGGGCGCCTATGACCCACGCCGAAGGATGCCAAGCGAAGCCGGAGCCTCACCGTGAGTCTCGCTTGGCGCGACCAGACTCTGTGCCTGCCGGTTCGCTGATTTGCGGAGGCCGCTCTCAGCCGAGATACCCAGGCGCTGCATCCTCGAGATGAGCGTTGTCCTGGAGAGCCCCAGCTTCGCCGCCGCCCCGTCCCAGCCGCCGAGCATCCAATTCGTTGCCTGCAGGGTCGCCACGATGTGTTCCCGCTCGACTTGCGCGAGCGTGCGCGATGACGCGGCCGCCGCACGGCGGATGCGGCGCTCCGGTTCGGGCAGTCGCAATATCGGGCCGGTCGTGCCGACGACGGCACGCTCGATGACGTTCTGAAGTTCACGAACATTCCCTGGCCACGAACAGTGCTGCAGCGTGGCAATCACCTCGTTCGGGACTTCCGCAACCTTCTTGCCCTGACGCTCGGCGCACTGGCGGACGAAGTAAGCGCTCAGGAGTGGAATGTCCTCGGCAACGACGTGACCTTCGGCCCGGCGATGAAGCACGACATGCAGCGCCAGACGACCGAGGTCCACGACTACGGTCGCGGCCGGATGACGTCGGAGCCCGTCTTCGTGCGGAAGCCAGGCGCCACCGCCGAGGATGAAGGCTGGATCATGTCCTTCGTCTATGACCCGGAACGGGACCTCAGCGACGTCGTCGTCCTCGAGGCCCAGAACTTCACCGGGGAGCCGGTCGCGACGATCCGTCTGCCTGTTCGCGTGCCTCACGGCTTCCACGGGGGCTGGGCGCCCGACAAGATTACCGTCGTCGAGTAGGAGTGCGTGAGATGGCGGCGCCGCCCTCCCGCTCGTCTACCACCGAACAAAGACAGTGAACATTCGGACGCGGTGGGGAATATTGATATAAGGAGTTGTCTGCGACTCCACGGCCGTTCCTCGGGTGTCCGCGGTCATGAGCTGGCAGGCAGAGGATCAATTGAAACGAACAGCCATTCGCCACTTGGTGTCGTGGGGCACGGCGGTCGGCACACTTGCCGGAAGCCTCGTGCTAGCGCAGTCCCAGCCGTGGACCGGTATCACCGCAGAGCGACTCCTGAAGCCGGAGTCCGGGGACTGGGTCTCCTATCGACGGACCTACGACGTCACCGCGTTCAGCCCGCTTCGACAGATCGACCGCACCACGGTGCGTCGGCTGCGTCCGGTCTGGTCCTATTCGATGCGCGACAACCGCCGCTGGCTGGCGACACCGATCGTCGCCAATGGCCTCATGTATGTCCCGGAAGGCAGCGGACGCGTGACGGCGTTCAATGTCGTATCCGGTGATGTTGTGTGGATTCACGAACGACAGTTCCCACAGGACATCGCGATCTCGGAAGGCTACGCACGAACCCGCGGTGTCTCGGTCTATCGTGACACGCTGTATTGGGGAACTGCCGATTCGTATCTGGTTGCGTTGGATGCCCGCACGGGCAAGCTGCGGTGGGAAGTCAAGACCGGCGACTATCACACGGGCGAAGGCCATGCCCATCCGCCGCTCCTGGCCGACGGCAAGGTGTTCCTCGGGCAAGCTGGCGGCGACAACGGCGCACCGGGCAGGTTCCGCGCGTTCGACGCGGAGACCGGCGCGCTGTTGTGGACCGTGAACACCGCACCGGGGCCCGGCGATCCGGGGTTCGACACCTGGACACGCCGCGACGTGCCGCCGCTCGGCGGCGCACCCTGGAACACGGTCAGCTACGATCCCGAGTTGCGCCTCGTCTATTTCTCCACGGGACAGCCCGCGCCCTGGTCCACCGCCCTGCGCGGACCCGGCGATGCGCTCTACACGAATACCGTCCTGGCTGTTGACGCGCAGACTGGCAAGATCCGCTGGCACTTTCAGCTCAATCCGGCCGACGACTGGGATCGTGCCGGCTACGAGAACATGCTCGTCGATTTGGTGATCGGCGGACGCACGCGCAAGGCACTCATCCAGACCGGGAAGATGGGTTGGGGCGTCGTGCTCGATCGGCAGACGGGGGAGTTTCTCCACGCTTTCAAGACGGCCTACGACAACGTCGTCACCGGGTGGACGCCGCAGGGGCGACCGATCGTCAACCCGGCCCTGATTCCGACGAAGGCCGACGTCGATTCCGGCAAGGTATTCGAGGTGTGTCCCCATCTGCACGGCGCGAGGAACCTGCAGGCGCCCAGCTACAGCCCGATGACGCGCCTGTACTACCTGGGCATCAACAACAGCTGTATGGACGCGAAGGTCGTCTCGGTGCCGTATGTCCGCGGCCGCGCCTACACGGGCGTCACGCTCACGGCGAAGCGGGCGCCCGGCTACGACTACGTCGGCGAGTTCGTGGCGTTCAACCCGGTGACCGGTGCACGGGCGTGGACGTACCGATCGCCCACCGGGGCGGCGATGACGGCATCGGCGCTGGCGACCGCGGGCGGCGTGGTGTTCGGCGGCACGGCCGACCGTGAGTTTTTCGCCTTGCACTCGGAGACGGGCGAGTTACTGTGGCAGACACGGCTGAACGGCGACGTGTCCGGAGCGCCGATCACGTTCCAGGTTGGAGGCACTCAATATGTCGCGATCACGGCCGGAGGGCGTACCGGTCCGACGACGTCATTCGGGCCACTGACAAACGTCACTCTCTCTGAGGGCACAGGCGTGATCTGGGTGTTCGCGGCTGGTGCCGAACCCGATCTCCAATTGTCGCGACGGGGCCCCATCGCCCGTCCGGTCATGTCTTCTTCCGGTGTTGCCGTTTCGGCCGCCGCAAGCGAAGTGCCTGGAAGCCCAACCGGCCCGGCAGCAACGTCGGCGTCGCGCGCGGTGCCGACTGTCGCGTTCACGAGTGCTCAGGCCGCTCGAGGCGAGCAGCAATTCAAGCAGGCCTGCGCCATGTGTCACTCGATCGACGACCATGCCGGGAGCCTACGCTCGAAGTGGGGCAGTGGCACGCTCCGCGATCTGTTCACGGTCATCTCGACGACAATGCCGCAGAACAACGCCGGCAGCCTGTCGCGAGACGACTACGTGAGCATCCTGGCGTACTACCTGCGCCAGAGCGACCACGCACCAGGACCGACCGAGCTGCCCAGTGATCTGGCGGCGCTCGAGACGATTCGAATCGCCCCGCGCTGACATCGCGGCAAGGTGATGATCGGCCACAGTCGCGCCCACCCGGCCACGATCCTCCGTGCGGGCTCTGGCGCCGGCCGGCGGTTGAGCCATCCGCGGGCCTGGATCTTCATCGGTGTGCGGAGCTTCGCTAGAATCCCCTGATGGTGCGTGCGGTCTCCTTCGCGTTCGTGGCATGGTTCGCAGTTGCCGCCGGATGGCAGGGGGCGTCCTTCGCGCAGGGGCCCTCCAGCCAGGCCGATCCTGGCGCCCGCAGCGCGCCGACCTACACCACCGGCCAGGCCGCGCTCGGCCAGGCTGCTTACCGCTCCTCATGCGCCTCGTGCCACGGCGACAATCTCGACGACGGCGCGTTCGGCCCGCCGCTCAAGGGCGTGCCGTTCATTCAGAAGTACGGTGGGCGCAGCGTCGAGGCGCTCTACACCGTCTCGGCCACGCGGATGCCGACGACGGCGCCGGGCTCGCTGAGCCCCGCGGTCTACGCGCAGGTCGTCGCCTTCCTGTTGCAGCAGAACGCCATCGTGGCGGGCCTGGAAGAATTGCCCGCGGATCCGGCGCGCCTCGCCGGCATGACGATCCCGCAAGGTGGCTTCGCCATCATGGCCCCGTCGCCCTACACGCCGCCGGCGCCGGCGGTCACGCGTCCGAATCCGCTGGATCGCTATACGCCGGTGACCGACCAGATGCTGGCGTCGCCCCTGCCCTCCGAGTGGCTTGGCTGGCGCCGGACCTGGGATGCCCATGGCTTCAGCCCCCTGAATCAGATCACCAAGGCCAACGTCGCGACCCTGCGCGTGGCGTGGAGCTGGTCGCTGCCACAGGGATCCAACGAGGGCACGCCGCTCGTGCACGACGGCGTGCTGTTCGTGCATGGCATGGGCGACCGGGTGCAGGCGCTCGACGCGCGGACGGGCGACCTGCTGTGGGACTATCGTCGCCAGCTGCCGCAAGGGGTGTCGCCCACGGTCAAGCGTGGCATGGCGCTCTATCGCGATCGGTTGTTCATCGGCACATCGGACGCCAACGTCGTTGCACTCGACGCCAGGACGGGGAGGCTGGTGTGGGACACCCGCGTGGGCGACACGCGGGTACGCGAAGGCGTGGCCGGCGGCGTGCTTGCGGCGCGCGGCAAGATCATGGTGGGCACCACCGGCACCGGCGTCGGGGTCAAGCCCGGCGGCCCGCAGATCGTCGGCCTCGACGCCGACACCGGTACGATCGCGTGGCGCGTCAACACGATCGCGCAGCCCGGGACACCGGGCGGCGACAGTTGGAACGAGATCCCGATCGAGAAGCGCAGCGGCGCGTCCGTCTGGACCAGCGGCAGCTACGAGCCGACGACCGGGCTCGCGTTCTTCGGCACCGGCAACACCTACGACACCGGTCCGTTGCTGCCGCCGTCGAGCAAGCCCGGCGTCACCAACGATGCGCTCTACACCAACACGACGCTGGCGGTCGACCCCGACACGGGCCGGGTCGTCTGGCATTTCCAGCATCACCGGCGCGAGCTGTGGGATCTCGATTGGGCGTTCGAACGGCAGATCGTCGACCTGCCGGTCCGTGGCCAGACCCGCAAGCTGGTCGTCACCGCCGGCAAGATCGGCATCTACGATGCCGTGGAGGCCGCGACGGGCCGGTTCGTCTTCTCGATCGACCTGGGTCTCCAGAACATCGTCACCGGAATCGATCCCGAGACCGGCGACAAGGAGATCGACGTCAGTCGCATTCCCGACGATCGCAGCGTGAAGCTTGTATGCCCCCACGGAGCCGGCGTGAAGAACTACCCGCCGGCGTCGTACAACGCCGCGAGCCGGATCGTGTTCGCGCCGCTCACCGAGGCGTGCATGGACGTGTTTCCCATTCCGGGTGGGGCCGGTCGCGGCGCGCTGTCATCGGGGGTGAACTGGGGCATCCGGCCGCGTCCCGGCAGTGACGGCAACTACGGACGCTTGGAGGCGATCAACCTGGACACACGCAAGAGCGTATGGGTGACGCGCGATCGCGCGCCGATGACGTCGGGCGTGCTCGCCACGGCCGGCGGCGTCGTCTTTGCCGGTGCCTTCGATCGGTTCTTCCGGGCCTACGATGACGTTACCGGCCGGGTGCTGTGGCAGACGCGGCTCAACGACGTCAGCAGTGCCACGCCCATCACCTACAGCGTGGGGGACAGGCAATACCTGGCCATCGCCACGGGACAGGGTGGTTTCCACGCGGCGAGCTACGCCGCGCTGGTGCCGGAACTCGTCAGTCCAGCCGAGCGCAGCGCGGTGTTGTGGGTGTTCGAGCTGCCATAGCGACTGCCGACGGGACGGCGCGTTCGAGCCGCTCGACGACGTCGAGGGCGCGAGGCCTGGCGCGATCTTCTCGGACGAGGAGCTACGCGATCTTCTTGAGACGCTCGGGTGGCTCAAGGCCGCGGAAAAGAGCTTCGACTTCTGGGGACAATCCGCAGCACGCAAGCACATTGGGCCGGCCGCGCGTTCAAACGTCGAACCGGACCCGCCTTTGCGGACCGACTGACGCGTCAGGGAGCGAATGCGTAGACGCGCCCTTCGCGGCCCGCTGCGATGGCGACATACTGTCGGCCACGCAGCAGGTAGGTGATCGGCGTGGCGGCGCCAGGGGCGGTGTCGCCGCGCCAGAGCTTCGCGCCGGTGCGGGCCTCGTATGCGCCGAGTTCGCCGCCAACCGCGCTGAAGAATACGAGGTTGCCGGCCGTCGCCAACGTCCCGGATCCGCCGGCGTCGGTGATCTCCACCTGCCAGTGCGAACGCTGTGCCACGGGATCCCACGCGACGAAGAACTGGGTCGGCCGCCCGGCCGCTTCAGCCGGGATCCCGAAACGGCCCCTCCCCAGTCCCAGGTTCGCGCCGCCCTTCGTGTACGTGAAGTTCGGATCGCGTGCGTATTCATAGGAGTTCAGTCGCACCGGGAAGTACACGAGCCCCGCGCCCGGATGAAACGACATCGGATGCCAGTTGTGGGCCCCCGGAGGCCCCGGCGCCAGCGTGACCGGGTCGACGCCGTAGCGCACGCCGGGCGCCTCGATTGGTCGACCTGTCTTCGGGTCGAGCCCCCTGGCCCAGGTCACGGGCGCGAACGGCTCACCGGAGATGAACTCGCCGGTGAGCCGATCGATGACGTAGAAGTACCCGTTCTTCGGCGCCTGCATCAGCACCTTCCGTTCGCGGCCTCCGATCTGGAGATTCGCCAGGATCATCGGCTGCGTGGCGGTGTAGTCCCATTGCTCGCCTGGTGCCTGCTGAAAATGCCAGACCAACCGGCCGGTGTCGGGGCGTATCGCCAGGATCGAGGACAGGAACAGGTTGTCGCCGCCACCGGGGCTTCGAATGTCACGTGCCCAGGGGCTGCCATTGCCCGTGCCGACGTAGAGCAGGTCGGCGTCTGGGTCGTAGGCCATGCCGTCCCACGCGGTGCCGCCACCGCCGACCCGCCACCATTCGCCGGTCCACGTCTTCGCGGCCATCTCCAGCTCCGGGTGTTCGAATCCGCTTGCCGGATTCCCCGGGACGGTGAAGAAGCGCCACGCCAGCTTGCCCGTCTGCGCGTCGTAGGCCGAGATGTATCCGCGAACGCCGTGTTCCGCGCCGCCGTTGCCGATGATCACCTTGCCTTTCACGACCCGAGGGGCGCCCGTGATGGAGTACGCGTCCGCAAGGTCGATTGACGTCTGCGTCTCCCACGCCACCGCGCCGGTTGCGGCATCGAGCGCGACCAGTCGCATGTCGAGGAGGCCGACGTACAGCCGGCCGTCGTACAGGGCCACGCCGCGGTTGACCGGCCCGCAGCAGAGCCTCGGCCCCCCTTGTCGAGGGAGCTGTGGGTCCCAGCGCCATTTCACGGCACCCGTGGCCGCGTCGAGGGCGACCACCGTGCTCCACGGACCCGTGACGTACATGATGCCGTCTGACACGAGCGGCGTCGTCTCGATGCCTCCGGCTGGCGTGCCGAGGTCGGTGGTCCACGCCGGTCGCAACGACGCGACATTGGTCGCCGAGACCTGATCGAGCGGGCTGTAGTGCGTTTCCGCGTAGTCGCGGCCGTATCCAAGCCATTCGGCTGGATTCGCGGCGCGTAGTGACGCCTCGTCGACCCGCCGCGGCGCGCTCTGCGATGCCAGCGTCAGCGACCGCACACCGATCATCGAACACGCGAGTGCAGCCGCCATCAGAAGCCGTGTCATGGGTGTGATCATAGTTCTCGGCTCGATGTCCCCAATGCTTCGAGCCTCACCCAGGACGGAAAAAGAAACCGTGAACGACACGGCTTCTCGAGGAATGCCTCCAGTGAGGCTTGCCAACGAGGAGTGCCGTCACCACGCGGCGCGAGTCGCCAACGCGCTGCGAGGCTGTCGGTGTCGACAAAGCTGATGCCGACTGCTCGGCGGTCCGGAGAATTGTCTACGCCCGCGCGTCGTGGCGGGCTACTTTGCTCGTCCCGTGTAGCCTTCCGCGATCGTCGGAATCGCGATAATCCGGTTTCTGGCGCTCTTGGTCCCCCACGTGCCGTAAAAGACGATCCCGAAAAGCGTCTTCTTGTCCCGACCGCCGAAAGCAGTGCCGTGGAGTCCCCGCGGCCCCATGATGCTGCCCAGGAACTCGCCGCTCGGCGCGAAGACATCCACGGACGTTCCCGTGGCGACATAGACCCGCCCTTGCGCGTCGACCGCCGAGCCGTCGCCACCTTGGCCGCCACGCAGCCTTCCGAAGTCCCGTTGGTTCGTCAGCGACCCGTCGGGCTTCACGTCAAAGGCGACCAGCGTTCCGCCGTTGGTGACGTAGAGCGTTTTCTCATCCGGGCTCAGGATGATGCCGTTGCCACGAACGCCTTCGCCATACCGTGAGACGACGCCTTGCGGGTTGGCGTAGTACACACCGCCCGCCAGGCCTGCGATGTAAACACCGCCGCGAGCGTCAGCCATGATGTCGTTGATGCCCCCGCCGACGCATTCGAACGGCTCGCCGTTGTAGGAGTTCGCCAGCATCTTTCGCTGCGGCTCCAACTGCTCGATACCCGCGCCCAACCCCCGCTCGGCCACGAACAGCGCCCCGTTCTTGCTTCGCGACAAGGCCCCAGCGGTGTTCGCCTTGCCGTAGAGAACCGTGGCAAGGCCGGTTGCCGGATCCACCTTCATGACGTTGCTCGCGTCGTTGTTTGCGAACAGCATCGTGCCATTGTCACCGGCGAGGAGGCCGTCGGTGTTGTTGCCTTCCCACGACCAGACGACCTTCCAGTTCTGACCCGCGGCGATCACGCCGGGAATCGCGGGCGATGCGGGCAGCGGTGCCCACTCCGGTGGCGCGCCAGCATTCGCCGGATCGGCGTTGGCGGCTGCCACTTGTTTGAGCCGTTCGGCGTTGAGAGGCGGTGGGTTCTTGCACTTGGCCAGGACGGCTGGCAGACCGGGATTCTGCCACGCTTGCAGGCCGTTGCCGCGTGGATGGTCGGAAGACGGGCTCTGCGCGGCCGCGGTGGCCACGGCGCAGGCGAGCAGGATGGCGAGAGCGACTCGTGATTTCATGTCATCAGTCCATGTCCTGAGCAGGGGCGCTCGTTTGCGGCGAGCTTACCTTTGTCAGAGGTTCTCCTGCAACGAGCGAGTCGAATGGCCGGGGTCGCCTCTTCAGCGCCTACGCATCCGGCCAAACTCGAAGAGCGCATGGTCCCATGACACCGCACGCTGCCATCGCTCGAGAAGCAATCGCGCCGCCAGGAAACCGAACGTCATGCCGTTGCCGCCGTAGCCCAAGGCGAACCAGTGAAGGGGATACCGGCGATGCGGGCCGATGTACGGCAGCGTGTCTGGGGTCGTCGCGAAGAGCCCTTCCCACGCGAACTCCGTGTTGATCGTCGAAACCGCTGGCCATTGCACTTCGAAGTGTGCGCGCAGTTCGTCGACCGCTGTCGCGAACTGTTGCCGACGCCGCGCACCTGGACGTACGAGGCGGTCGCCGCCTCCCAGCAGGAGTCGATGCTCGGGCGCCCATCGTGCATAGTGGTACGGACGCTCGGTGTCCCATACCATCACGTCCGAGATGCCAAGCTCGCGGCGTTCGCGAGTGCTGATTGGCTCGGTTGCCAGGACGTACGTGCGGTGCATCCGAAATCGTCCGGCGAGCGGCCGAAACTGCGGCGTCGCATACCCGGTCGCGATCACGACCCGCTCGCTCTCGAGCATCCCGTCACGCGTCCACAGACGAACCCGGCCGCCTTCGGTCACGATGCGCCGCACGTGCGACCGTTCGAACACCTGTGCGCCCGCGGCCACGGCAGCGCTCAGGATGCCCGTACACGCACGGTACGGATCGAACCGAGCACTTCCATGCGTACGAATCGCACCTCGACCTGAGATTCCAGTGGCGCGGCGTAGAGCGCCAGGACCCAGCCAGGTCCCCTCGAATCCGCAGGCGTCGCGGAGCTCATACTCCGAGCGGAGCCGTGCGACGGCCTGCGCGTCGGTCGCGAAGTAGATGGCGTCGCTGTGCCTCATGTCGCATGGAATCCTCAGTCGTCGCAACAGCATCACGAGTGCGTGCACGGATTCGCGGCTCATCTGCCACATGCGACGGCTTGCGCGCTTCCCGTAGCGGTTCGTGAGCTTCGTCAACTCCAGATCCGGCTCCTGCAGCAGCAGCGCGGCACTGGCCGCCGTACTGCCGCGCCCCACCACTCCGCCTTCCAGTACCGTCGTAGAGATGCCCGCGGATGCGAACGCGTGCGCGACCAAGGCGCCGGTCATCCCGCCGCCCACGATCGCCACACTTGCCGTGTGGCTTCCGGATAGGGAGCGGTACCGCTGTGTGCGACCTGTCGCATGCTGAAGCCACATCGGCGGACCGCGTCGCAGCTTCTGTTGTGTGGCACTCACTGTCGACTCTCCGGCGATGGATTCGACCGCCAGGCCAGAAGCCAGTCAAGCGCCAGACGGTTCACGATTCTCTCGAATGCAATTGCCAGGCCTGCTCAAGAGGCAGATGGAAGCGCCTGTCCGAGTCGTGTACGCGTGACCGGGCCGGCCCGCCGCACGGGACGAAACGTCAGTCGATTGGACTCGGTGATGTGGCCCTTGAGAACGGTATTGATCTGGCGCAGCGCATGGTCGTTGTCTGCCGTCGTGTTCGAGACGATGCAATCGGCCGGCGCGAAGAGCTTCAGCTCGCGCATGTAGGCGTCATTCGCCGTGAACAGGACGCAGATGTTGCCGGCAATCCCGGTCAAGATCACGCGACGAATCCGAAGCGTCCCCAGGAGCGTGTCCAGCGTCGTGTCGAAGAAGCCCGAATGTTTCGGTTTCAACACGAAATAGTCGCGCGATGTCGGTTTCAGGCGCAATGACACACGGCGACCCGGCGAGGAACGTGACGTGCAATGCGCGACCGTGGTGCGAAAGTCCGAGCGCCACTGCCCGAAATTGTCGTTGATGTAGATCGTCGGCACGCCGGCGGCGCGGGCGCGCCGCTTCAGGAGCGCAAGGCGGCGGGCCATCGGCTCCGCCTGCGCCACCAGGGTTGCCGAGCCTTCAAATGCCAAATCGTTGATGACGTCGATCAGCAACAATGCCGTCCCCGTGACGGGGACGGTCATCGACTTCTGAATCCGAGCGGATCGGACGCTACCTGCCGCTGCTGGTGTCGCCATCGCACGTGCACTGCCTCAGCCGGTGGCGCTCTGCCCCGGTACCACGCGCGAGCCAGTGCTGCGCGTCAGCCAATGAGATGGGCCGGTCATCCATGGCAGCTGTCATAGGTAATGCCCAGCAAAGCAGCTTACGTACCAGCGTAGAGCGGTCGGCGCCCCATCCGCTCGAGGGCACAGGTGGGACTTCTTGAAGAACGCGGCTGAAAGTTCTGCAAGCCTTGCAACTTCTGCAACACAGACAGCGGCTGGCCGGTCATGGTCAAACGGATGAGGCTATTTCTCCCAGAGGGCGTGCGGCGCCCGTCCGGCGAGGCTGGCCACGATCGCAATCAGTTCTGCCGGCTCCGCTGGTTTGGGCAGGTGCGCCTGGAAACCAGCCGCCAGGGCCCTCAACTTGTCGCTCGATCGCGCGTAGGCGGTCAGAGCCACCGCCGGGACTCGATTGCCTGCGGCTCGCACCCTTTCGATGAAGCGATACCCATCTTCTTCTGGCATTCCGACATCGGACACAATGACATCTGGCGTCCACGGTGTCAGGAGTGTCCACCCGTCGCTGGCGGACCCTGCGGTGCGAACCTCGGCGCCACACTGTCCGAGTACTTCGGCGACGAGCTCCCTGGTGTCAGCGTCATCATCGACGACCAGGACCGACAGTCCCGCCAACGTGTTCTCGACCGATGGAGTGAGGGCGGCCGGCTCGCAGGTGGCACCCGACATGCTCACCCTGCTACGCCGTTCCGTAAAGACCGCAACAGGAAGGCTGACGACAAACGTCGCGCCTTGGTCTTCGCCGTTACTCTCGGCTCGGACGGTGCCACCGTGCAATTCCACGAGGTGACGAACAATCGCGAGCCCCAGTCCGAGTCCGCCGGAAGCGCGGGTCGTTCCCGACTCGCTCTGGCGAAAACGGTCGAATACATGCGGAAGAAACGATGCGGAGATGCCTCTACCCGTGTCGACGACTCTCAGTTCGAGACGAGAGTCGACGCGGCTGAGAGCGACCTGGACACGCCCGCCCTTGGGCGTGAACTTGAGCGCGTTGGATAACAGATTCCAAACCACTTGCTGCATCCGATTCGCATCGCCAAGCACAAGGCTGTCGTCGGTGGTGAGCGTGGTCTGCATGCGGATGCCCTTGGCCAACGCCATGGGCTTCAGCGTCTCGACCGCCGCGGCGACGATCGGGGTCAACGCCATCCGCGCCACCTCGAGTCGCAACTTGCCGCTCATGATCCGGGACACATCGAGCAAGTCTTCGATGATTTCTTGTTGCGCCGTCACGTTCCGCTCGATGGTCGCAATCGCCTTCTCGCGGCGTTCCGTGTCCAAACGTGATCCGGCGAGCAGCCGAGTCCATCCCAGTATGGCGTGGAGCGGTGTACGCAGCTCGTGCGACAGTGTCGCCAGGAACTCGTCCTTCAGATTGTTCGCCTCCTCCGCCGTGTGCCGCGCACGCTTCACGGCCTCGAAGAGACGGGCGTTGTCGATCGCGATCGCCGCCTGTCCCGCCAAGCCCGAAACGACACGTTCCGCCCGTTCAGTGAAAACGCCTGACTCCTCGTGACCGAAGAACAGCCCGCCAAGAACCTCCCCCGTACGGCCCACAACCGGCACCGCCAGATAGCTGACTACAGGCAGATGCCCGTCTGGCATCCCGTTATACGGCGGATTCCGGCCAAAGCTGGGATCTTGACGGACGTCGGCCAGCCGGATGATGCCCTCGCCGCGAAACGTCGGACCGAACATGCCAGTGGCCCGCGGCATTGGGAATTTGGCGAAGTGCTCGCGATCAACGCCCGAAAGTGCGTACAGCATGTACGAGCCGCCGCGTTCAGCCAGGACGTTGTAGAAGAACGCACCGAACTGGGCGCCAGAGAGTTCAGTAGCGGCATTCGTCAGGTTCTGTACAAGTTTCTCCAGATCCAATTCAGCCGCGAGCATCCGGCCGACGCGGTTGATCGTTTCGAGCGATTCCGCTTGGAGCCGGAGCGTGTCTCGGGCGCGGACCTGTTCCGTTATGTCTTGAACGACGCCTATCATTCCGATCGCCTGGCCTGGTTCGCCGTAGACGCCGCGGCCGCTCGCCGCTACCCACCTTTCAGCGCTGCCATTGATCAGGCGGTACTCGATGTTGTAGTCGGTCCTGGTGGTCAACGAATCATGGACGGCCGTTCGGGCGCGCTCGGCATCGTCCGGATGGAGCAGCCCCTGCATCGCGGTCCACGTCATGTGCGGGCCCGGCGGAATCTGAAAGATACTGGCAGCCCGATCCGAGAACGTCACGACGTCGGTGTGTGCATCCCAACTCCAATCGCCAAGCTTGGCAACGGCAAGCGCCAGGCTGAGACGTTCCGTCTGCGAACGAAGGGGCACCGGTCACGCCTCCAACTGCTGTGTTTCAGCGACTGAGGCTCGTTCCGCAAGCTCATCCATGATCCTGTCGAGGCGAAGGCGATTGTCGCAGATTTCGCGGATGGAGCCGGCGCACGCTGACGGGGCGGGCGCGCCCGGCAGGAGCCCTGGCCGGGGAGCGGTTCCACGGGCAGGACAACGACCGCGAGACGGGTCGCATCGTCGCTGAGCTGCAGCCACGGGAACGGGGGCGTCGAATGCGCTCCGAGGCCGCTTGACCGGCGCCGCCGCCAGAACGGATGCTTCCATCTGCCTGGGCGACCGCGGGCAGGGTGATGGGGAGCATTTGTGATTGGCGAATTGTTTCAGGCACACATCGAACTTCTCCAGTTCTTCCTGGCGCGTCGCGACGACATCGTCGAGAGCATACAAGGGGTGCTGAACGCCCAACGAAAGCCGAGCGAATACCTGCAAGACGGTTCCCGTCTGTCTCGTCACTTCGAGGATTGCTTCTTCACGCTCACTCAGAGCGCCCCCAGCCAATCGCGTCTCCGAGGTCAATTGGAAGAGGCGCATTGGGCATGTGGCTTCAGGCCTCGTGACCTTCCGGGACTCCACAACGGTCTGATCGATCCCGCGGAGATGATGACACGCGCCTTTTACTTGTGGCGGCAGACGCGTTGGCCGGGCCGCAATGGTCGAGTCCGCTACGCGCAGACGCTGTTCAGCTTGTATGTGATCCGGTGCCTCGAGCTGTTGAGCATGCGCCTGTGGGATGCCGGATCGGGCAGCGCCGGCGATCGGCTCTCGCAGGTGCAAGGCGTGCTCGACCAGCTCTGGAAGGGCACGCCCGCTGATCAGCCGGTGCTGGTGCGAGATGCGCGATGGCTGATCCAGATGGCGCAGAGCCCCGCGACCGATGAATTGGGCGCCTATTTCGACGTCGCGGAGAAGGTAGCAGGGACTCTTTCGGAAGAAGACCGGCTTGAAATCCACAAAGCCGGCGTTCGAATGACGGCCGGGCACCTACGTTCACAAATCCGCCACTACTCCGTGAAGAAGGCTGTGCCTCTCGATGACAGCAGCCTGGTTCTGACCACCCGCACCTCCAACGCCCTTGATTTCGCCCTGCTGATTCAAGACCTGGTGCCGCTGCTCGAGGCCTATGAAACGGCCTGCCACAGTGACAGGGCTCACAAGAGGCTCGACTTGGCAGGCGCCATTTGTCAGGGCGTTTCTCCGGATCCAGAGTTGTTTCTGAATCGCGTCGAGCTGTTGGGGGCTTACAGCATGATCGAGCATCTCTTCACAACGACGGATCGCGATGGGCACGCTGTCTATACGCCCATCGGCCGGCGACACGTTCAGCTGCTCCAAGAATACGACGCACGGATCGGTCGCGTGTCCAAGGCGCTGCATGAGGATTGCCCACACTTCCGCCCGGTGGCCGGCGCCTATTCTCCATATGGCGTTCTCTATGGGTTTTCCTCCAATCTCATGGAGCACATGGCGTTCAAGACGGTACAGCCCGATGCCGTGATGCACTTCAGTTTGGAAGATGTCTTTGTCGATGGGGACGCCAACGCCGACAAGCTGGCGTGGGTGAGCGGCTGGCGGAAGTTACCGCACCTCCAACGGGAGGTGGAAACGCTGTTCGACTATCCCCAACAGTTTGCCGAAGATATTTTCGATCGAGTCGAGCGTGCGCTGCGCAGACGCGTTTGGGATGGCGAGACGAACGCCGTTGTTCAGACCGGGCGCCTGTTCATCCTGCCCGCGGATGATCGACAGGCTGA
>Ga0307505_10000840_pt1 | contig 29709 bp, 23 predicted proteins | sample 23_S_MG_FD_202183 | JGI IMG/M metagenome (GOLD analysis project Ga0307505, IMG submission 202183) | Soil microbial communities from Populus trichocarpa stands in riparian zone in the Pacific Northwest, United States - 23_S | ecosystem: Environmental > Terrestrial > Soil > Riparian zone > Trees... | reverse complement strand
CTAGACAGTATGGCTATCTGAGCAGAGACCTGCCTCACGTAGTAAGTCGTGGATTACGCGACACCGATGAGGGTGACGCGCAGCGCCACATACAACGGAGGCAGGTCATGGCGAAACGTAGCATGTTCGTGGGGATGGATGTCCACAAGGAATCGATCGACATCTCGCTCGCGGAGGAGGGGCGCGACGGTGAAGTCCGCCACTACGGTGGGATTCCTGGGGATCTTGAGGCCTTGGCGAAGGTCGTGAAGGCGCTGCGGGCTCCCACCCGACGGTTGCGCTTCGTGTACGAAGCAGGCCCGTGCGGGTTCGGGATCCACCGGTATCTCACGGCTCAGGGGGAGGACTGTGTCGTCGTCAATCCCTCGAGCATGCCGAAACGGAGCGGCGATCGGATCAAGACGGACCGACGCGACGGCGATGCCCTCGCCCGACTGCATCGCGCGGGCGAGCTGACGGCGATCTACATTCCCACCGACGACGATGAAGCGGTGCGCGATCTCGTCCGGGCCCGCGAAGATGCGGTCGGCCTGTCGACCCAGGCGAAGCATCGCCTCAAGGCGTTCTTGCTCCGGCAGGGCCGCCGCTATCCCGGGCGGGCCGGCTGGACCCGACCGTATCGCCGGTGGCTCGCGGACCTCAGCTTCCCGCGGGCGCCGCAACACGTCGCGTTGCAGGAGTACCGCGACACCATCGATGAGACCGAGCGCCGCGTCGAGCGCCTCACCGACCAACTGCAGCAGCTCACGCCGACGTGGCGCTGGGCGCCGGTGGTGGACGCGCTCCAGGCGTTACGCGGCGTCTCGTTTGTTACGGCGGTCGGCCTGGTCGCCGAAATCGGCGACATCCGGCGCTTCGACCATCCGCGGCAGCTCATGGCGTTTCTGGGTCTCGTGCCGTCGGAGTACTCGAGCGGGCCCAGCGTCCGCCGCGGCGGGATCACCAAGGCCGGCAATCCACACGCGCGGCGGTTGCTCGCCGAAGCGGCGTGGGCGTATCAGGGTATCCCGCGAATCGGCCGGCAGATGCTGTACCGGCAAGAGGCGTTGCCCCAGTCGATTTGCGCCATCGCGTGGAAAGCCCAACTCCGTTTGACGTCCCGCTTTCGCAAACTCGTGGCGCGCGGAAAAGCCAAGCCCAAAGTCGCCACCGCCGTCGCCCGAGAACTCACCGGCTTCATCTGGGCGATCGCCCGGGAGGTACCCGCGCCGCCGGCGTAGCGACGCGACAATCAGCTCCGGCCGGTCGGCAGCACCGTGGACCAGGTGGAGAACCCTCGGAACCGTTATGGACATCAGCACCACCGATACGTCCGTGCCTAGGGCGAGGCAGCTCCGCGACGAACCACAGTCTGGGCGGTACCCAACCCGCGGATATCAGCAGCGTCAACCGTCGCTAGAACCGCGGTGCTGCCGACCGGCTGGACCTGACGCACACGAAGGCCCAGAAAAAGCGGGCTGAGAAGGAACTCACACGGGATGAGGCGGGAGGGGTCTGCCCATTTGACAACAGACAGCCATATCAACGGTCGGGCCTGCAGCCGCGCCGCGTGGCGCCTGCCACGGCCACCGAAACACCATTGACGTCCTGAAGCTGGAGGTCGATGAAGTCGAGCGTCACGGTCCAGTGCTCGACCGCGGTCTGTGCCTGGGCCGGGAATGGGATGCGCTTCGCCCCTGTTGCAGCACAGAACTCATCAAGAATCGCGTTCCAGCGAGGGCCATGTGCCAGAGCCGAACCTCTTCCACGAACGGACGCGACTAGAACCCTTCATCGCTCTTGGGGTCGATCACACACCGCCGCAGCCACTGATGGTCCGTCTGGCCAACAAGTAGTCTACAGACCTCGGTAATCCCACGTCAGGCGTGTCCAGTGCCGCGTAGCGGCCAAAGATCCTGCACGTCTCGCCCGAAGGCATACGCTGTGGCACGTTATGCAGGTCTGCATATTCCGTTAGTGGCAGACATGTATAGCACCGTCGTTCACGACGTGCGTCGTCTGTTGCGGCCGGCTGAAACGAAGGAGTGTGCGGTAGGAATCTACAGCGCCACGCGGCCGGTGCTGTCGCCGAACTTCTCGGCGGGAATCTCCAGCCGGTCCAGCATCGCCAGCAGCAGGTTCGCCATCGGCGTATCGACGGGGTTGGCGATGTGCCGGCCGCCGGTCAGCCGTCCGGACGCGCCGCCGGCGACGATGATCGGCAGGTTGGTGTGGTCGTGGCCGTTGCCGTCGCCCATCCCGCTGCCGTAAAGGACCATGCTGTGGTCCAGCAATGTCCCGTCGCCGTCCGGCGTGGCTTTCAGCTTGCCCAGGAAGTAGCTCAGCAGCCCCACGTGGTAGCGGTTGAGGATCGTGAACCGGTCGATGTTGGCCTGCACGTTCGAGTGATGCGACAGGACGTGGAACGCGTCCCGCACGCCGCTTTTCGGGTACACGGAGTTGCTCAGCTCCTTGGACGTGAGGAACGTCGAGACCCGCGTGATTTCGGCCTGCCACGCTATCACCTGCAGGTCGTACATCAGCTTCATGTGCTCTTCGATGTCCTTGGGCACGCCCGTCGGCGCCGCCGGGATGTCGAGGTCCTCCGCGAGCTGATCGCCGACCTTCTGGATCCGGCGCTCGATCTCGCGCACGTCGGTCAGGTACTGGTCCATCCGCGTGCGATCCGACGCCGGCAACCGCTTCTGGAGCGCAGCTGCTTCTCCCAACACCGAGTCCAGCAGGCTCAGCGACTGGCGCCGCCGCGCCACGCGCTCGGCGTCCGTGCTGCCGTCGCCGAACAGCCGCTCGAAGACCACCTGTGGGTTGTTCTGCATCGGCAGGGGAGACGACGCGCCCTGCCAGGAGATGGTGTCGCGGTACGAGCAGCTGAGGCCGTCCCCGCAGTTCACGCTGGGCTCCTCGATCATCAGCTCCAGCGAGGGCAGGGGCGTATCCTGCCCCTGCGCGCGGGCCACCACCTGGTCGATGGTGATGTCCAATTGCGCCTTGGCGCCGGGCTTGGCGAAGGCGCCGCTCAGAAACGCCGCGGCCGAGCGGTTGTGGTTGGCGGTGGCGCCGCTCCCGTAGGCCAGCGCGTGCTTGAGGCCGCTGACCACCGTCACCTGGTTGTAGTACGGCTGGAGCGGCTTGAGGATCTCCGTCAACTCGAAGCCCGCACCCGTGGTCGCCGGCAGCCAGTTCTTCATGATGGCGCCGTGCGGCACGTAGATCGCGCCCAGCCGGGTCTTGGCCTTGGCCGCGGTCTGGGCCAAGGCGGTCGCCGCCGGGACCATCGAGTCCAGGAAGGGGAGCGCCAGCGTGACGCTGGCTCCACGGAGGAACGTGCGGCGCGACAGGTGCGACTTCGTCAGAAACGCCATGGCGTGGGCTCCTATCCCTTCTTGATGCGCAAGCGGAACGGCGCGCTTTGCGCGACCGCGAGAACGAGCGACGAGAACCGGTTCTGCTGCAGGCCGGCGCGGCGGACCGCCTCTCGGACCGAGGACATGTCGGTTTCGAGCATCGGACGACCGACCGCGTAGGTCAAGAGCTTCTCGGCGGACACCGTCATGAACGCGTCTGTGCGGCTCAAGACGGCGCGACGCAGGTCGGCCGGTCCCGCCAGGGGAGTGCCGTCGGCCAGTTGGCCGGTGGCGTCCACGCGGCCCGGCCCGTCCATCTCCCGCCACATCCCCACCATGTCGAAGTTCTCGAGCGCGAACCCGATGGGGTCCATGATCTTGTGGCACGACGCGCAGACGGGGTTCTGCCGATGCATCTCCAGCCGCTGCCGGAGCGTGGAGGGCGCGGCACCGGGCGCGGCGTCGAGGTTCACTTCGACACCGGGCGGCGGCTCCGGTGGCGGGGCGCCCAGCAGGTTCTCGAGCACCCACTTCCCGCGCAACACGGGGGACGTGCGCGTCGACACCGACGTGATGGTCTGCACGCTGCCCTGGCCCAGCACGCCGCGCCGCGGGCTGTCCGCAGCCAACTGGACGCGCCGGAAATAGCTGCCGTACACGTTCGGGATCCCGTAGTGGCGCGCCAGGCGCTCGTCCGCGAACGTGTAGTCGGCGTCGATCAGGTCCACCAGACTCCGGTCCTCGCGCACGATGTGCTCGACGAGCATCTCGGTTTCGCGTTTGAACGATCGCCGGAGGTTGTCGTCGAAGTGCTGGGCCTCGGTCTGCACCGTATCGAGATCGCGCAGCATCAGCCATTGGCCGGCGAAGTTCTCGACCAGCGCCTGGGCCTTGGGATCGGCCAGCATGCGGCGGACTTGCCGTTCCAGCACCACACGGTTCGACAGCCGGCCTGCCACCGCGAGGTCCAGCAACTGGTCGTCCGGGATGCTGCTCCAGAGGAAGAACGACAGTCGAGAGGCGAGCGCCAGGTCGCTGATCGGATACACGGTGCCTGGCGCCACGGCTGTCGGCGGTTCCTCGGACCGGAAAAGGAAGGCGGGCGCCACGAGGATTCGTGCAAGCGCTTGCTGGAGTCCGATCTCGAAGTCGCCCTCTTCCCGGCCCTGCCGGTAGAACGCCATCAGCGTGTCGACCTCGGCGGCGCGTGGCGGCCTGCGGTACGCGCGACGGGCGAGGGTCGTGAGGATCTGGCGCGCGCACCGCGGCTCGTCGGATGCCGTCGAGGGCCGGCACACCAAGATGCGCTGGCGGCTCGGCGTGTCGCCGGTCCCGGCCGAGCTGAACGGGCCCAGAATCGTGAGCGTCTGCACGCCGCCGCCGGTGACAAACGTCGCATCCGTGCGATGGTCGGAGAACGAGTCGTCCACACCGACACCCCGTTGTCGGTCGATGAGCGCCAGGCCGATCGCGTGAGGGCCTGCCGTCACGCGCTGGCGGAAGCTTCGTGGGTTGGGGACCTTCAGTTGAGTGCCGTCGAGCGTGATGTCGATGGCGGCCCCAGCCGGTCCGCCGGGTCCACCGCCACCGATCGTGAACTCGTACTCCGCGTCGAGCGGGAACGTGTGCTCCACCAGGACGCCCCCGCGCGTGCCCAGGGGCAGGCCTTCGACGTGCCGGTCGTGCACCCACTGGCTCGGCGCCGAGTAGGTGATCTGAGAGGGCGCGGCCGAGCGGTCGCCCAGCGCCCGCCGACTGATTTTCAACGCGGCGGCGACGTACGCCTGCACCAGGGACGGCGACACGGTCAACGCTTCGGCGATGTTGTCGAATCCCTGACTCGAGTCGTCGCCCGGAAGCAGGAGCTTCGTGTCCACGTCCAGCGCCAGAAGGTCGCGGATCGCGTTGGCGTATTCCACGCGGTTCAGCCGCTGGAAGGCCGGCGTGTCGAGGTGTTTCCCGGGAGGGTTGGCCCGATCGAGCTGTGCCTCGAGCGCGGTCGTGAACCTGGTCATGGTGGCCTGATCGGGCCGCGGCATGCCGCCTGGCGGCATCAGCCCGGTGCGCAGCTTGCGCACCACCTTTTCCCAGACCTCCACATCCTCGCCGACGTGCGCCAGGCCAGCCGGGTCGAGCGTCAATCCGCCGGACTTGGTCCGCGCGTTGTGACACGTCACGCAGTACTTCGACACGAAGGCCGCGTCTGGCCCCGGTGGCGTGGTCGACGATCGCACGGGACGAATTGCCGCGGGCGCAACCGGGGCGGCCTGCGGAACGGGTGCCGGCCCAGCGCGCAGTGCAGCCGTGGCGATCGCCACGCACGCCATGACGGCGACGGCTGAGGCGCGCCTCATGGGCGTGAAGCCTCCACGCGCGCGGTCTGCTGGTTGGTCAGTAGCGACTTGATGAGCGCGATGGACGTAGGCTTGGGCACTGCCGGATGCGTCGCCAGGAACACGCCCTCGGCCCATGTCAACGGCGTGCGCCCCTCTTTGTCCTTGGCGTCCAGGCGGGCGCCCTTCTCGACCAGGAAGCGAATGATGTCGTCCGATCCGCGATTGGCGGCGCCGTGCAGGGCCGTCAGCCCCATCGAGTTCACGGTTCTGACGTCGAGCCCGAGCTCGAAGCACAGCTGCACGGCAGCCAGGCGCGCGGCGGGACCGTCGTCGTAGGTCTGGTCCACCACCCAGTTGACGCCGGCGGCTGCCATGAGCGCCGTCGTCCCCGCGAAGGTCGGGATCTTCGGATCGGCGCCGTGCTTCAGGAGCAGCCGCATCACGTCGAGGTCCGCGGCCAGGGCGGCCGCGAGGAACGGCGTCTGGCCGGTGAAGTCCACCCAGGCCAGCGTGCCCGTGGTCGGCAGCATGTGACGGCGGATCGGCGCCGACTCCTGCATCCGCGCGTTCACGTCGGCGCCTTTGTCGAGGAGCACCTGAATGAGACCGATGAACGGCGCCCGGTCCACGCTGTTGACGAACGTCCCGTTGTCGACGTCCATGTTGCGTGCCTCGACCGCGGCCCACAGGGCCGTGCGCCCATACCAGTCCACGGCCTTGATGTCGGCGCCGCGCTCGATGAACAGGCCCGCCACGTCCGGGTGGTTGTTGGCGATGGCCATCATGAGCGGCGTGGTGCCGTTCGCGTCGGTTTGGTTGATGTTGGCGCCGCGGTCGAGCAGCAACGTCGCCGATTCCCGTCGGCCGTCGCGTGCCGCGTACAGGAGGGGTGACATCGCGCCCGGGATGGGCACGCGCGAACCGCGCTCCGGCAAGCCGCCGCGCACGATGCCGATGCCGTGGCCGAACCCGGGCACTGAATTGGGCATCACCCAGCGCGGCGTGTCGCCGGTTCGCGTTCGGGCGTTGACGTCCGCGCCCAGGTCCAGCAAGAGCCGCGCGAGGGGTGGATGGTTGGCCCGCACAGCCACCATCAACGCGCTCTGCTGAAAGGCTTGGTCCTTGGCATCCACAACCGCGCCGGCCTCGACGAGCGCGCGAACGGCGTCGAGGCTGCCCCGCAAGGTTGCGGCGATGAGCGGAGTCTCGCCCGCCGCGTCCGGAGCGTTGGCGTCCGCGCCGCTCTCGCCAAGCAGGCGAATCATGGCCGCGTTGGCGTTCTGCGCTGCCAGCGAGAGGGGCAGGAGGCCGTACCGGTTCGGCCCGCGCACGTTGGCGCCCGCGCGAATCAGTGCGGCGGCGGTCTCGACGTCGTTGACCCTGACCACCCAGTGCAGCGCCGGGGTGCCGTCCCGGCTGGGCACATTGACGTCAATCCCGGGCTGCTGGAGCAGGCGTCGAACTATTGCCATGTCCCCTCGCCGGGCCGCTTCGGCCAGTCGAGCATCGGCGTCAGCCGCGTTCGACCGTGCCGGCCATCCCATGGTCAGCGCTGCGGCCAGACTCCCCAGGACGAGTAGCTCCCTAGACGTCTGGACGGTCGCGAACTTTCTCTTTTGAATCACGCTTTCACCCGTCAAGACGTCTACGCCCGCGCGGAGCGCGGGCCAGAGACACTGGTCGAGCGAGGCCTGGCTCCGAACCATGCTCGTGGGTCTGAGGCCGGGCCTCGCTAGACATTATCGACCCAAAACAGCCGTGTGGGCCAGGCGATCCGGAGCCCGCTGCCCTCAAGTTTCGCTCAAAGCCGACCCGCCGTCCCGTGGCCCCAGTGGGACGATTGCCAGGGACCTCGACAGGCTCCAGCCGTAGTTGCGCCCGGGGGCGCAGGATGTTCACCTCGTCGCCACCGTTGGGGACCTTGTTCTCCGGCCCACATCTCTCCGGTGAACGGGTCGAGCGCAAGCGCCAGCTGCGTTCGATGACCCAGCGTGAAAACCGCGGGGCTTGAAGCCCGTCTTTCCGACGAAGGGGTTGTCGGGCGGCTCCGCACCGTCGTCTCGCATGCGCAGGATCTTGCCGGCGTCGTCGTTGCCGTGCTGCCATCGGTGAATCATGAGAGGGCTCTCCGAGAAAGGCCCACGCGAAGGGCCACGCGTCCGCAGACGATACGAAAACAGAGGGCACCATGGATGAGGTTCCAGGTGATAATTCCCGGGCATGTCGCCGAAGATCCTCATCGTCGAGGACGATCTCGCCGCGCGAGTGGGCCTGCAGGAGCTGCTTGCGAGCGCTGGCTACGAGGTGATCGTGGCCTCGGATTTCAGGGACGGCCGCCGCGCGTTGGAGCAGGAGCATCCCGACTTGCTGGTGGTGGATCTGCGGCTGCAGGGCTTCAATGGCCTGCAGCTCCTGCACATCAATCCCCGGCCGATTCCCACGATCGTCGTTACCGGGTACCCCGACGACGTGCTTCAGGCCGAGACGCGTCGCCTGGGCGCGGAGTACGTCGTCAAGCCGCTCGACCCCATGCAGCTGCTGGGACTCATCGGGCGCATGCTCTCGCACGAGTTGGCGCAGCCGGAGCGACGCCGCGCGCTGCGACGGCCCATCACGGCGGATCTTCCGCTCGAGGTGAACGCCGTGCCGGCCAGGCTCCTCGACGCGAGCAGCACGGGCGTACGCTTCGAGATCTATCGGCCAACGGGCCAGGCCGTCCCGCCGTCGTTGACGCTCTTCTTCCCCGTACACGATTTCCAAGTGGACGCGGAGCTGGTGTGGGCGACGCCCGATCGGGCCGGGCGATGGCAGTGTGGCGCGGCGGTTCACGACGACGCGGGCCAATGGGAGGCCCTGTTGGCGTCGTCCAAGTGACGAATCGCTAATCAGCGCGCCTGCAAGACGATCGGCACCACCAACTGGGAGTCAATCGGTTGCCCGTCGCGTGTGGCGGGCTGGTACCGCCATGAGCGGGCGGCGGCCAGCAGCAACCGGTCGTAGGCGGGGTGCATGACCTGCTGCATCACGGCGCTGGTCACGCGTCCCGTCGGATCGATGGACAGGAGCACCGAACCCTTGAGGGCTTGGCGGAGGGTGTTTGCGTCCGGCGGCCTCCATATCGGCATGACCTGCGAAAGCGGTACCGGCCGGGTGATGGTCGGGGTCCGGACCACCGCCGGCTTCGATGCGGGCTCCGGCTCCTTCGTGTTCGTGGCGACGGGCGCGGCGGCCGGCGGTGCGGTAGCCGCCGCGGCTCCTGGCGCGCCTGCCCCCGCGGCGGCCGGCGGCACTGCGGATGCAGGCGCCGACGGCTGCGGTGGGGTCTGCGCCCGGATCAGATCCAGGAAGCCCGAGGCCAACATCTTCAGGTCCTGCAATTCGTTCTGGCTCGCCAGTACCGGGTCGTCCAGCACACGGACCGCACTCGTGAACTGCGCCGCCGCCCCAACCTTGTCGCCCTGCTGAAAGAGCACGCGCCCCTCCGCCACGCGGCGCTTCGCCACATCGGGCAGGACGCGCTTGCGCGCGTCGGCGACGACTGCTGCGACACGGGGCGACAGATCCTGCCGTGTGGCCGTGGCCTGAGGGTCGACCTCGATGGACCGCGCGATGGCGGCATCCGCCTCTGAGGCTCGACCCAGCGCGAGCAGGCACAGCGCGCGGTAAAGGTGCCCGTCGGCCGTGGTCAACGTCGTCGACGAGTCGAGCACCGCCAGCGCGTCCTCGTAGGCCGCCTCGAGGTACAGGCTCTTGGCCTTGTCCAGCGCGTCCTGGGCATGGACGCCGGTGGCGCCCGCAACCGACAGCAGGACGACCGTGAGGCCCATCGACCGCGAGAGCGACAATGACCTGCGCACGGGACCTCAGCGAGCCTGGAAATCCACGCTGACGCGTGTGGGTGCACGAAGCGAGATCACCACGGTCTGGCGGCGCTCGCCCAACTCGGGATGGCGCAGGATCACTTCGTGTCGGCCGATCGCGCGGGACACGTTGCCAAGGGGTGTCTCGCCGACGCGTTCTCCGTCGATGAACACTTCGGCCCACGGGCGCGCATTGATCGCGATGGTGCCGGTGGGGATCGGGATGGGCACCGCCGTCGGGCGACCAGCCGTGACCGTCACCGTGCGGTCAGCCTCGAACCCGGTCTCGTCGTTGACGAACCGCAGCGTGTGGAAGCCGACCGGCAGCATCACGCGATCGACGTCCGTCGTGCCGAGCAAACGGCCTTCTTCGAGGATGCGGAGCGGGATCGGCGAACTGACGTCCAGCCACCCGACGACGCTCCCCGTAGTTCCGCCCGGGCCGATCAAGTGGAGCGCGCTGGTTTTTCCGGCTTCGACGCGAACCCGGCGATCCACGGATCCGGTGGGGAACCGCGCCGACACGATGTGTTCGCCGACGCTCAGCGTCGTCGCAGAAAGCGGTGTGGTGCCGACTGCCACGCCATCGATGACAAGCGATATCCGTGCCGGCTCGCTGGTGACTTCCAGCGTGCCCGCGGTTGTCGCGGCGGCGGCCGGCGCGTTCGGGGTGATCTCGATATGCTGCCGGACGGTCTCTCCGCCGCGGAGCTGCAGCGAGAGCACGCGTTCGGTTGCCCCGGCCTTGATGACGACGCGCGCGTCGCCGGCCGGCAGGTCGATTGCAAGTGGCGTCGTCCCGCGGACGACGTCGGCGACGATGACCTGTGCACCAGGTGGCGTGCTCTCGATGAAGACCCTTGCCCCGGCCTGTCGTTGCCAGGCCTGTGTCCCGAAGGCCCAGAACACGCCGGCGAGCAGGAGCGCGATGAGGATCGGCGCCAGCACGGGAGCCGTGAGGAATCTCGCCGCGCCCGTGCGTCGTGGTGCCCCGTCGAGCGCCAGACTGCCCGGGGGCGGCATGGTGGCGAGGTCCGCGGCCTCGCTTCCGAACTCGTCCACGGCGTTTGCCGGCGAGCGTACGACCAGGGTCGGCCCGCGCGTGACGAGAGCGTCCTGAGAGGCTTGTTGTGCCTGGTCCGATGCGGCGCCTGTGGTCACGAGCTCAGCCCTATCCGTTCGAACGATACACCAAAGGCGCACCTCAGGGGAGTCCGAGAAGAGGCCGTCTGAGCCGCCCAAATCAACGGCCCGCGACCGATGTCTCCTTCCGAGAAGACTTACCCTGAATTGTGAGATTCTTTTCGCCTTACCGCACGATCTGGTTCAGCCGGGCTTCGCCGATGATTCGCACGTCGGCGACCCGCCAGCGGCCGTTGCGGCGCACCCAGATTTGAGAGACGCGAGAGACGTGCTGAGCGGACGTCGTGCCGCTGTCTCCGCTGCGCTCCGTCATGCGGGCCGTCAGCAGCGCCGTGTCGCCAGTCAATTCGAGCTCCACCTGATCGAGGTCCCTGCGGACGCCAACCTGCCATGCGGGAAAGCGCTCGGTGACGGAGCGCTCGTCGGACACCGACATGTTCTCGGTGCCAGCCGTCGAAATGGCGTCCCGGTCGCGCCGTTGATAGGCGTCGAGCCACTGCTGGCCAGCGGTGACGAGATCCGCGCGGCCGTTGCCGGTTGCCGAGGCTGCTGGGGACGCGTCCGCGGCGGCGGGGGACGCTGGGGCCGAGCCTGGAGCGGTAGCCGATCCGGCCGATGGCGCCGCCGCGGCGGCAGGAGGCGGCGGAACGGCCGCTGAAGTGGGCCCCGCCGGCTCGACCCCTCGCGATGAGGTCGGCGCGGCGGTCGGCGCGGCGTCGGGACCGACCCTTGGGACCCCGCCCACGGATGACTCGGCGGCGGCAGCGACTGCCGCGGCAGCCACTTGCGGACCGGGCACCGTGGCAACCGCAGGCCTTACGCCCGAGTCGGCGGCCAGGGAGTACTGTCTCGTGACGGCTTGCCCAGAGGTGCCGAGCGGCTCCGCGGGCCGGCCGTCCAGGGAAACGAAAACCGCCCCGGCGTCGCCGGCACGAATCGAAACTGCCTTCGCGCCGACGATCTGGCGCGACTCGCCCGCCTGGTAGACGCGGCTGTCTTCCTTGCCGTCGACCTGCGTTCGGATCCAGGCGGTGCGCCGAACCTCGATGGAGAGGACGGCGGGTGTCGCGGATGCAACCGATGCGACGGGAGCCGGGCTTGCATCGCCGGCCGGTGTCGCACGGCCTTCGGCCTCGCGTGCTTCAGTGGCGGTCGCCACGGGCGCGGCCAGGACGCCACCTGCGTCGCGCGTGGTGAACCACCAGCCGGTGCCCCCGATGGCCAGCACGCCCGTGGCGGCGAAGAGCCCCACCCACAGCCACGCCGGACGCGAACGACGACCGTCGTCCAAGTCTGCCAGGAATACGCGTGGAGACTCGGGGACGACGATGGGTTCGGTGTCGCCGAAGACCGCCAGACGAGAGTCGGCAGCGTCCACTCGTTCAGTTTCGGGGAAGCCCGCGAACGGGGTGCGCGCGTCGGCGACGGCCAACAGCGACACCGCCTCTTCCAGGTGCATCGGCGCCAAGGACGCTGGAGCGCCCAGCGCCGTGATGGGCGAGGTCTCGATTGTGGGAAGCCAGGTCGGCTGACGCATCGCCTGTGGGCTCTCGGTTCCGGCGGTCCCGACGGTTCCAAGAGGGCCGGACGTCGAGCCCGGCAGATCGGCGGCGGGCGTGCTCTGGGCCGCATCAGGCGCGGCGATCCGAACGTGGGGTGCGACGGGCTCGGATCCGAGGATGGTGTCCAGCGTGGGAATAGGGGGCTCGGGGCCGGCGGCGGCGATCGCCGCGCGCTCGTCGCGCAGCGGGCCACTGGCCTCGGCGGCCAGTGCCTCAATCTCGGCGCGGGCCTCGTCCAGGACGCTTCGCACCTCGCGCCGTGCGCCCAGCACCAACTCGCGTGTCGTGCCGAGCGAGGCGTTGTTGACGAGGGCCTGATGTGCTGGAGCCTCGACGGCTTCCTCTGCCGATGCCCCCAAAGAGGCCTGGTCCACCGACTCGACCGCCGCGTGCAGCTGAGCCGTAAGCACCAATAGCTCGCGACGCGCCTGGACGACGATGCGCCGGACGTCGCGCCTGGCCGCGGTGACGATTTCGAGCGCCTCGCGCTCGGCTGCCAGCCGCGCTTCGTCCCGGAGTCGCAGCAACTCGTCGGCCTGAGCCAACCACGCCTGTCGCCGCTGTTTGTACTGATCAAGGAGGCGTGGAACGCCCGGATGGGTCGATGGCTCTCGGTCTGTCACGATGGATGAGGAAAAAGGGTGCACCGAGTCGGCCCGCCGCGCAAGTCAAAAGTACGGTTGGGCTAGCAGCAGATCACGCTTCTGCAACTGGCCCCGTCAGCCCTGTGCTCGACCAACGTCGGCGTTGTCGGAGCCATTGTGGGCCGGTTGAGGCGGGAGTGGGAGAAGTCTTCCAGGATTCGGGCGATTCGCCCCGCGGGCGCGGCAAGCCCGCGGTGGGCACGGGGGTTGCCTTTCACCGTCCCAGGCAAGGGAGGACTTCATGGTGACAAGCATCGTTTTTGTTTTGATCGGCGTGCTCGGGTACGCGCTGATCCGGGTGCGCCGTGTGCGTAAAGCTCGACCCGCGTCGGCCTCGGTCTAGAACACGCTCGCCTCGAGCGTTCGCGAGAGGCGGCCTGAACCGTAGTCGGGGCGCGGAAGCGCCCCGACTAGAACGAGACAGCGTCCACCAGCTGTTTCCACGTCGCCGGGCTCGGTTCCGGCACCGCCGCACCACACAGCCATCCCGTCGCGCCGCTTGGCTTCTGCCAGACCACGTTCACGTCGATCGCGACGTTCGACGTCGGCAGCGTGACGCAGAGTGAACGTGGCAACCGCGCCTCCGGGGTGCCCTCGAGCTCCAGCCGCAGCCCCCCGTAACTGATGTCCAGGATGCGCACGGGGAAGTCCTTGATCCACGCCTTCAATTGACGCTTCACGGGCTTGCGGGCAAAGCGCCGCGTGGCGCTGAACAGCGCGTTGGGGGCGGACGCCTCCAGCTTGACCCGGATGAGGGCCAGCAGGCTCGCCGGCGACAGGGGTTTCTCGAGGTAGTCGGCCCCCATCTTGTGCGCGTCGGCTTCCAGCATCCGATCCGGAAAGCCCGTGACCACGATGGCCGGAATCGGGCGTGACCCCATGGCCAGGAGCTGCATCCCGTTGTAGCCCTGCAGTCGAACGTCCGTAATGATGAGGTCGGGTGCCTCGCGTGCCAACGCTTCGGTGGCCTCGGCCAGCGACGAGGCCGGAATGGCGGCGAAGCCGGCCTCGGTGACCAGGGCGCAGAGTCCGCGACGTGTTGCGTGGTCGTCGTCGACGATGAGTACCTTGCGGGGAGATACGGATTCGGTGGCCATACCCGATCGGCACGCAACCCTCATACCGCGGCTACCGGCGCCATTTCTTGGGCTTCCACGCATACGGTTCTAATGGTTCAGCTTCGAGACTACGGCTCGCGGCAGGCGAACGACGCTTGTGTCGTTGAGGCGGTCAGCTGCCGGATCTGCCTGGCGTGGATCTGGGCAGCGCGGCGTTCCACCGGAACGCCTGCCCGGTCGCGATACGCGCCCTGAGCAGCGTCCGCTGGACGGGCGAGAACTGCCAGTCCTCAGCGTGATTGCGCCGCAGTTCTTCCGTGGTCCAGACGTTGCGCATCAGCCCGGCCCTCGTGTGCTCGGCGGTGCCGAGGATGAGGTGGCCGATCTCGTGCGCGATCACGCGGCTGAGGATGGCCACGCGGTCGGTGCTGGAGCGGCGGGCCATGCCGTCCACCTGGTCCACGTACACCGTGGCCAGTCGCCCGGCTTGCAACACCGGATCGATCAACGACGATCCGACGCCCACGGCAGTGGCGGGGCTCCGGGTCATGCGGAGAATCAGCTGATCGGGGCTTGGCGAACGCCCGCAGCGAGACGGACAGTGGACCCATCCGATTTCCACTTCCGCCCTGGCGAAGATCTCGGCCGCCCGCGCCAGGCTGGCGCGTCGAACCGCGTCGGGGAGCCCGGTGTTGTCGTAGACGCGGACCACCACGTCGTCGAGGATGATCGCCGCTCGTCCGACCGGAGCGGTCAGCATCACGTGCGCGGCAACGGCGAGCGCCGCCAACACCCGAAAGCTAGCGAGGCTTCGCCTCAGACCGTCCAGGCTCCGTCTCAGACCGTCCACGCCTCGCCTCGCCTTGCTAGAGCAGTGTCCCTTTGCCCGGCTCTGGCGGACCGCGGGACCAATCGACGGGCGGCTGGGGCCGGGCGCTCGCGAAACATGCTGAATTGTAGTCGCATTCAACGCGTGGCCGGGCCCTCGACCAGCGCCGTCCACGTCGCATCGGCCCGCCGCGTCGCGGCGGCGACGTCCTCGGGCAGCATGAAGCGGTCGCGCACCAGGACACGCGCCGCGTCGCCAATCCGGGCCAGGTACTCCGCCCGATTGCGGTAGCGCTCGTTGATGGCCCGGCGGGGGTCGCCGGCCCGTTCGCGCCCCTCGCGCGTGGTGGCGAATGGCTCGAAGGACCCCGTCAGGCCGGACAGGTACCGCAGGGCCTCGAGCGCCGGCACCGTGACGTTCCACCCGGTGTGCGTCCCCAGGGGCACCGCGACCTCGAGCTGGGGAACGCCCCCGCGGTCGTTCCCGTCTGCATCGACTTGTGGCACGAGCACCGTGTACGCGCGCCCAAGCCGAGGCGGCTCGGCAATGATCCCGGCCGACCGAAACTGCGGACCGAAGTCCAGGCGCCACACGCCGGGCATGTAGGTCGGCAACCCCATTGACGGCACGGCGGGGAAGCGCACCAATTCTCGCGGCACCAGGTCGCCACGCGCCAGCGTCGGGTAACGCGATGCTGGCGGCGCCGTGCCCGACGCCACCCACTCGTCCATCGCGATGAGAAGGGCCCGCAGGCTCCACTGCTGCTGCGCGAAGTTCAGGGGATGGCGAAACTCGCCGGTCGTCGTCTCGCGAATCGGCGGCAGCGGTCCGCTTGCGTGGGGCGATCCGCTCAGCAGATACAGTCGGGACCCGTCAGACAGCGTCACGTCCCGGGTGCCGTCCTCGTTCGTGTGGGTCAACGAGCCGGCCCGCGCCCAGTATTCCGTCGACGAAAAGGTGTAGAAGATGCGAGGCACGGTCCGCGCGGCCTGCGCGCGGGCCAGGAGACCCTCGTCCGTAAAGGGCGGAACATCCACGGGGCGAAGGATCGACAGGACGGAGTTGCCAGCCTGCCCGGGCATGGCGAACCGATGATTGAAGCTGCCGCCGCCGGCGCCGGCCGACGCGACGAGCAAGCCGTCGAAGACCGCGCGGCCGCGCTCGTCGGTGTTGAACCCGTCTCGCACGAACTCGCGGAGGAATCTGCCGCTCTGCGAGTACCCGAAGCCGATCACCCGGGCCAACGAGCCGGGCGACTCGCGCAGCGTGGAGACGCGCCCACCGTGCTTCAGATAGGAGGCGAAGTCGCGGATCGCCGCGAGGCCGAGCCCCGCCACGGGCGAGCCCGAGGCGCGGTAGACGGCTTCGTAGAGGCCGACTTGCGTCGGGCCCGCGACGATGACCACGCACCCGCCGCGTTCGAATCGCCACGTCTCTCTCGGGACCACGACGCCCGCGTCGTCCACCCGGCGTCGAAACGTCAGCGAGGCGTCTGCCTGCGCGCTGCCGGCGGCGCAGTACGGCAGGGCGAACCCCGTGCCCCGCGGCTCGTCCGCCGCGCTGACCAGGCTGGCCCGCACGAGGCCGTCCACCTCCACGACCGGCGCCGTGAACGTGAGACCTTGGGCCGGCGTGACGTCGAACTGCCACCCCAGGAATGCGGCGGCGAAGCCGCGCTCCAGCACGAAGCGATCTCCCAGATTCCACGCCTCCGGGCTCAGATCGCGCTGCGTGGCCGCGCTCATCAGGCCCAGGCTTTGATCGCGCCCGCGGTTCACCACTTCCAGGAACACGGCGCCGCGCGCGCGCGTCGAGGCCTTGGGCTGAAAGAACAGCAGGTCGCTCGAGTATTCGACCAGGCCGTCGGCGTTGCGCGGGGCCAGGGCCAAGTCGACGATGGCGCGGTTGGCGGGGAGCTTCGAGTCCGCGGCGAAGTGGACGCGGGCGATGATGCGCTCGTGCGTGCCGGCGTCGTCTCGACGCTTGACGTCGATGCGGACGACTTCGGCCGACGCCGTCGAGGCCATGAGGATGGCCCCGATGCTCGCTCGAACCAGGCGCCCCAACATGGAGGGGATTCTACCCTCGGCGCCTACCTGTCGACGGCCGTTCGGCCGCCGTCGCTCGAGCCGCTCGTGCTGCCGCTGGAACTGCCGCCGCCGGAACTGCCGGCGCTGGACCCGCCGCTCGACGAAGGGGCCGGCGCCGAATCAGCGCCTCGCGTGTATCCCCTGGTCGTCGCGGTGCCGCGGCTCCCGCTCGGTGCCGATGACGAGGTGTCTCCACTCCCTGACGCGGGTTGGGCGTCGCGCGGCGCCATCCGCGTGTAGCCGAGGCCATTCACGACGCGGCCCTCCCGCGTCCCTCGGTCGCCGCGGCCACCGCCACCACCACCGCCACCTCCACCTACTGCGAACCCGCCGTCCTGGACGCCGAAGATCATGGGATACGTGCCGAGGTAGGAGTAGCCGAACGGCGACATGAAGTACGCCGAATCGAAATAGCCGCCGGCCTCCGCGTACGTCGGCAGCCACCACGAGTAGGTGGGATCGGACGAGTCGACGTCGAAGGGGAAGGGCGTGAGCCGGTCGGCGCGTGACGCGGGCCGCAGCGTGAACGCCTGCGGATAGGTCAGCGCCACCATGACGTCGATCACGCTCTCGGGCACCCCCGCCGCATCCAGCTCCAGGAGCCGCCGCGCCGTCAAGGCGAACGTCGATTGCGATTCGACGAGCGCCGCTTCGATTGCGGGTCCTGCCACGTGCTTGCTGGCTTCCTTGACGTCGTCGATGGTCAGACGATGTACGTCGCCCGGCGTCGCCTGGCTGCGGTCTTCACGCACGAAGCGTCGCACGCGGACGCTCGAGCGCCCCCCGACCTCGATGGCCTGCGCCTCGATCCACGTCCTGTCGGGCGCCAGCAGCGAGACGCCGCTCACGGTCCGCATGGTGCCGCCGGCGCATGTCAGGCGCGCACGCGAGAACAGCCGCCGTCGATCCGCCGACCAGCTCACTTGCTGGGAGCCGGTGCACCCGCCGTCGGCAAACGGCCGCTCGGTTCCGTCGGCCACCAGTTGCTGCGTCAGCCCGGGCTTGCCGTCCACTTCGGTGGTGATGGTAGCCGCGTCGCCGTCGGCCGTCACGCAGACGCGCGGCGCACGCGAGGCGTTGGCCGGCGCGTCTGCCGCGGGGTTTGCCCCGCGTGTCGCGTCCATCCTGACGTTCCAGCATCCCAGCCAGCCGCTCCACCGCGGTTCGTCCGAACCCTGGGCCCACGCCGAAGGGGCCAGAGCGCCCAGTGCGACGACGAGCATCCACGTTCTCATATGCCGAGTCCCCCGCGGGTCAAAACAATGGGCCACGCTGTTGTCTCTGGTCTTCAGTCTCCGGTCCCCAGTCCTGTCGCCAAGGTGTCATGGCGGAAATCCATCGGACCACTCGGATGCGGGCCGAACGGCACCGCGCGCCCCCGCGACGCGGGCTATAGGACCGAAGACTGTAGACCGGAGACGGATTGCCACATCAGGGTCAAAACTGCCAGGCCGCGCCGAGCGTCATCCGAACGCCCGACAGATCCAGCGGGTCGAAGTCTACCCACTCTTGGTCCAGTTTCGCGGTCGCGTACCGATATCGCACGTCGGCGGTCAGAACGACGCGGCGCAGCACCCGGATGTCGGCGCCACCGCCGGCGTAAACCGTAGGCGCCCACCCCTCGGATTCGAACGTGGCCGGGAAGACCCGTCGGTCGGCGAAGTCCACGAAGTCGCCAGCCTGCTGCAATCGATAGTAGACCGCGCCGCCGCCGGCGCCAACGAAGGGCACGACACGCCGCGGGATCCACGCCAGGCGTCCGATCGCGCGTCCACGTTCGGTCAGCGCGTATCTGACGCCGCCGGTCATGTCGACGGTGACCAGGCGGGTGCCCTGCTCGATGGGCAGCCGATCGTTGTCGACCAGGCGCCGGTACTCCGATCGCGGTCCGGCGTGCGTGACGTCGACGCCGATGAGCAGCGTCGAGCGATCCGACAGCCACACGCCGACGTCGCCGCCCACCGTCACCGCATTGAAGTCGCGCCGTTCGAGCGTGAGCTGGTCGGTGACGAAGTCGTACCAGTCGCTGCCAGCACCGGCGAGGTTCCAGCCGGCGCGGATGGCCACCTCGCGATCGGGCCGGCCGAAGAGAAAGTCGCGCGGCGCGGCAGGTATCACCGGGCGTGGGCGATCCTGGGCCTCCGCGACAGAGGTCACACCAGCCACCAGCGTTGCGGCCGCGAACGTCGTCACGACCAGGCGTCGAACGAGCGCGTCCGCCTGGAGGAGGGGCGTTTGGAGCATGCTTGGGAACGAAGCAAAGCCTGGACCAATCGCGTCAAGGCCCCGGCAGGGGAGTTCTCGAGGGAGAAACCGTCAAACCGAGGGCGGGATGGCCTCTGCAGACGACATCTGCCTTCGGATATTCTGCCCCAATCGCATCGGCTTCGAGATGGCCGCGGCCTTCATTCTCGGACCGTGGAGTCGAGACCGTACAATGCAGGAAGCGCGTGCCAACCCGAACTGACGACCTCCTGGCGACCCAGCGGTTCAGCGAGTTCACGCGCGCGGAGTGGGCGGCGTTGCGAGCCGCGACGCCCCTGCCTCTCAGCGAGCCGCAGTTGAACCGGCTGGCGGGCGTGAACGAGCCCATGTCTGTCGACGAAGTGGTGGCCGTCTACCTGCCGCTGGCGCGCCTGTTGAACCTGCGCATCGAGGCGTCCCAGGCGTTGCGACGGGCAACGGCGACGTTCCTTGGAACCGAGCTACCCCGCGCGCCGTTCGTCATCGGGCTGGCCGGCAGCGTGGCCGTGGGCAAGAGCACGACGGCCCGGGTGCTGCAGGCGCTGTTGGCGCACTGGCCGAGCCACCCCCAGGTGGACCTGGTGACCACCGACGGGTTCCTGCTGCCCCTTCGCACGCTCGAAGCCAAGGGGTTGGCGGCCCGGAAGGGCTTCCCGGAAAGCTACGACCTCAAGCGCCTCGTGCAGTTCATGGCCGACGTGAAGGCGGGCTCCGACGAGGTGCTGGCCCCCGTGTATTCCCACCTCCGCTACGACGTCGTGCCGGGGCGGCATCAGGCGGTCCGGAAGCCCGACATCGTGCTTGTCGAAGGTCTCAACGTGCTGCACGTCGGCGCCGCGCGTGGCGAGCGGCCCCGGTCGCCATTCGTGTCGGACTTCTTCGACTTCTCGATCTACATCGACGCCGAGGAAACCGATATCGAGGGGTGGTACGTCGACCGGTTCCTGGCGCTTCGCGACACGGTGTTCACGGACCCGTCGTCCTACTTCCACCGCTACGCGTCGCTGTCCACGGAGGCCGCGATCGAGACGGCGCGCGAGATCTGGCGAACGGTGAACGCCGTGAACCTCCGAGAGAACGTGTTGCCCTCCCGCCCGCGAGCGCACGTGATCCTCGAGAAGGGGCGCGACCACGCCGTTCGGCGGGTCAGGCTGCGGACGCTGTAGCCGACGCCTTCGGTGCGTTGGCGAAGGTGGTCGCCAGCAGCGCCTCGGTGTCGCCGTTGGACCGCGCGGCCGAGAAGAAGTAGCCCTGCGCGTGCGGGCAGCCCAGGTTGATGAGGTGCTGGGCGTGTTCGATACTCTCGACGCCCTCGGCAATGAGGCCCATCCCGAGTGCCCCCGCGAGCTTCACGATGGCGTCGGCGATGGCCGAGTTCTCGTCCGGCATGCCCATGCGCGCCACGAAGGATCGGTCCAGCTTGAGCGCGTCCACCGGGTAGCGCTGGAGGTAGCTCAGCGACGAATATCCGGTCCCGAAGTCGTCCAAGTACATCGACACACCCGCCTCGCGCAGGCGTTCGAAGTTGGCGTGCACCGACTCGGCGCTGTTCAGCAGCGTGCTCTCGGTAATCTCGAGATGGAGCGTGCCGGCCCGGAGGCCGGACTCCCTGATGGCGCTTTCGATGTGGTCCACGAAGTCGCTGCGCGCGAAGAGCCGCGACGAGATGTTCACCGAGATGCCGAGTGAGCGGCCGAAGAGCGACTGCCACGCGGCACCCTGGCGGCACGCCTCGCGCAGGACGAAGCACGTCAGCGGGACGATGAGCCCCGTTTCCTCCGCCACCGGAATGAACTCGGCGGGAGGCACGTGGCGCCCGTCCGGTCTGGTCCACCGGGCCAGCGCTTCGAGGCCCGTGATCTCGGCCGACGGCAGGCTCACGATCGGCTGGTAGGCCACGGAGAACTCGCTCCGCTCGATGGCTTGACGCAGCTCCGTTTCGAGCGTGAGCCGGCGGACGGCGCTGGCATGCATCAACGGATCGAACAGCTGATAGCCCCCTCGGCCGCTGGCCTTGGCGCGGTACATCGCGATGTCGGCGTCGCGCAGCACGTCATCCACGGTTTGATACTGCGGGCCTCCGAGCACGATCCCGATGCTGGCCGACGCGTACAGCTCGCGTCCGCCGATGGCGATGGGCTCGACCAGCGCCCGCTGGAGGCGTTCGGCGACGAGGCACACCTCCTCGGGCGACGCGAAGTCCTCGATGAGCACCGCGAACTCGTCGCCGCCCAGCCGTGCCAGGGCATCACCCGGACGCAGGTGCGCTTCGAGCCGACCGGCGATGGCGACGAGGAACTGGTCGCCCACCACGTGGCCCAGGCTGTCGTTGACCAGCTTGAAGCCGTCGAGGTCGATGAAGAGGACGGCGTACTTCGGCTCGACGTTGCGGACGCTCTGGGCGATCGAGTGCTGGAGCAGTTCCGCGAAGAGCCGCCGGTTGGGGAGACCCGTCAGGTGATCGTGGCGCGCCGCCGTGGCCAGCGTATCCTGCACCTTGCGCCACTCGGTCACGTCGGTCTGTGAACCGGCCATACGGACCGGATGCCCCGCTTCGTCGCGCACCGCCATCCCACGGCACAGCACCCACCGCGTGTGGCCGTCCGCGTGGAGGACCCGATACTCGTGCTCGAAGTGCGCGGTGTCGCCGCGCAAGTGGGCGTCGATCGCGGTACGGAGGGCCGTGCGGTCGTCCTCGTGCACAAGCAGCATCCACTGCTCGATCGTGTCCACCGGCGACCGCGCGGGCAACCCCAGCATCAGCTTCCAGCGATCCGAACAGTAGAGCGCTCCGACGGGGACGTCCCAGTCCCACAAGCCGTCGTTCGAGCCGGCCGCTGCCAGGGCATAGCGTTGCTCCGAGCGCTTGGCGGTGTCGAGCGCGGCCACGGCGTCGTTGTGCAGACGCATCACCTCCTGGTTGTGGCGTTGATCGGCCGCCAGGCGGTCCACATAGATCGCGTACGACCGGAACGTCAGGTAGACGGGCGCCGCGACCAGCGGCAACAGCCATGCGCGGTCCGCGTACAACATGGCCACTGCCGACACGGCTGCGCCGGCCCCGACGAAGTAGCTGGGGGCCGTCCACAGGAAGTTCGACTCCCAGACCTTCCAGATCGTTTGCCGGGAGCTGAGCGCGATCGCCGTGGCGATCAGGATCGTGTTGACGAGGTAGTAGGCCAGTGCCCCGGCCACCATGGGCTGGGCCAAGGTCGAGAAGGTGATCGCGTCAGTGGACCCGAACGTGGCAATGGCGCCGCCCGCGGCCTGCACGGTGAGCACCAGCGCCGCCACGTTGAACGCGACCCGCAGCGGCGGGTTGCGTTTCTTGGCGGCCGGCGCCACGCCCAGGATGGACTGGGTGAACGCACTGGTGGCCGCCACGATCATCGTGAGGTCGGTGCCGATGAGGAAGAGGGCCGCGAAGTCGGTGGCGTAGGACACCGACAGGGTCGACGAGCTGGACCCGAGGGGCAAACGCAACCGGCGGCTGGACGCGAGCGACGACGCGAGCAGGAGCGCGACGAAGAGGCCGACCTCGGGGACCGAACGGGGAAATCGCCACACGAGCACCGCCCCGCCGGCAACCAGGACCGCCAGCACGTAGACGAGCCCCCGCGGGGTCATGCTGGCGCGCTCGGCGACCGATCGCAGCCAGGAGCCGAACCGGCTCCCCGCTGGACGGATCAGATCTGTCACGTGCGCAAAAGGAGCAACGACAAAGCCAACCGGCCGATTTCAATCCTGTTGGTTGCCTTCTCGGGGGTGCACGACGAGGCGGTGTGCGGCGCGGCGCCCTGCCCGCGGAAGCCAGAGAATTCCAGGTATGTCAGACGTTCTGTGGGCCGCGTGACTCCGGCCTTGGCCTTTCAGCTTTGTTTCTCGGAGTTCTGACCAGCCTTCGCCCTTCGGGCTACGGCTGGCAAGCTTGGGCCTTCAGCATTGGGCATTGAGCATTGGGCATTGCTCACCCGTAGTACTCCTTGTATCTTCCGCGTCTGAAGACCCATCCTCCCAGTGGCCCCAGCCACTTCACGACGTGGTACATGTAGCCCAGGTCGATGAGCTCGATCAGATTGCCGTCGATGTCGCGGACGAAGAAGAAGGTGTGCCCGCGCGGCGAACGTTCCGGCTCCGAGAGGCACTCGACGCCCTTGGCTTTCAGGTAATCGTACCAGCGCTTCGTGTTGCGAACGTCGAAGCACAAGTGCGTCAGCCCCACCCGGTTCCACGGGATGGTCGCCGGCGGCTGCTGCGGCTGGAATTCGAAGATCTCCAGGACCCCGCCGCCCGGCACCCGGATCCAGCCGATCTTGCACGTGGCCGGGTCGCCCTGAATCCCGAAGAAGGACCGCACGCGGTCCGGCGGCGTGTCGGCCACGCCCACGAGTGGGCATCCGAAGACCTCCCAGTAGAACCGCACCGTGCGCTCGAAGTTGGCGACGGTGATGCCGATGTGGCTGAGCGAGCGCGCGCGCAAAGGGGCCTCCTCGCCTTCAGTGGCGGAGATGAGTGTCCACGATGTGGTCGGCGACGCGAAGCGCCTGCGCCACGATGGTGAGTGCGGGGTTGACCGCGGCCGAGGACGGGAAGAACGACGCATCGACGACGAACAGGTTCTCCACGTCGTGGCTCCGACAGTAGGGGTCGAGCACCGACGAGCGTGGGTTGTCGCCGAAGCACAACGTGCCGCACTGGTGCGTGGTGTTCTTGGCGCGGTGCGAATGCGTGACCACCAGCCAGAAGCCGAGACCCTTGAGCACCTTCGACCAGTGCCGCACCAGCATGTCGTGCGTCCGCACGTTGGTCGGCCGATAGCTCAGGCGGATCTGGCCGTCGGCTTCGAGCGTTACGCGGTTGTCGAGTCGCGGCAGGTCTTCCGACATCACCAGCCAGTCCACCCCGCGCGCCACCCAGGCATCGTACGCCCACAGCGGCAGCCACGGCACCACCGTCTGAGCCATGACGCCGTGCGTGCGGCCCTGCGACTGGATGTGCCCAAGGGGATAGGGGCTGGCGGGACTTCCGAAGTAGAAGTCGTTGATCGCGACCGTCTTTTGAAACACGGTGTCGTTGACACGTCGCGGGTCGAATCCCTGGAGCATGGTGGCCAGATGGGCCATGTAGCGCCGTCCGACGAGCCCCGACGAGTTGCCCAGGCCGTCGGGGTGCTGGTCCGACGCCGAGCGCAGGAGAAGAGCAGCCGACTGCACGGCGCCGCAGGACACCACGACGAGGGGCGCGCGCACGCGAGAGGACACGCCGTCGCGCTCGACGTCCACGCCCTCCACGCGTGTGCCGGTGGCGTTGGTAACGAGACGCCGCGCCATCGTCCGCGTCGCCAGCGTGACGTTGCCGTGGGTCAGGGCGGGTCGCACGCAGCAGGCGTCGGCCTCGCTCTTCGCCAGGATGCGGCACGGGAAGGAGTTGCACGTGTTGCACAGGCGGCAGCCCTCTGGAGCCCCTGGATCTCGAAGGCCCAGGGGGAGCGGCGACGGATGCAGCCCCTGCGCACGGAGCGCGTCCACCAGCTCGCCGATGCGCGGTGCATGCGGCACCGCGGGATGGGGAAAAGCCTCGCGAACAGGGTCGGTGGGGTCCACGCCCGCCTGGCCGTGCACCGAGTACAGCCGCTCCGCGCGGTCGTAGTACGGAGCCAGCGTCTCGTAGGCGATGGGCCAGGCTGGAGACAGGCCGTCGACGTGTTCGAGTTGGAGAAAGTCCTCGCGACGCAGCCGGTAGAGGACCGCGCCCCAGAACTTGGAGTTGCCGCCGACGCCGTAGTGCATGTAAGGCAGGAACTCACGGCCGTCGGCGTCGAGCCATCGCTCCGTGGCGCGGTAGCGCAAGTGTTTCCACACCGCCTCGGGATCCCAGTTGGCATCTTCCTGGGGCACGAAGTCTCCGCGTTCGATCACGAGAATCCTGGCACCGGTGGGGGCGAGGGCGTGCGCCATGGTGCCGCCACCGGCGCCGGTGCCGATGATGATGACGTCGTAGTGCTCGGCCAGCATGTCAGCCATCACCGGTGCCGGCGGCTACTCGGGGGCCGGTCGTCCGGCGGAGATCGCGTAGACCGACTCCATGAGGAGATGATCCTCGAGGGCGCGCTCGAGGCTCATCGCCGGCGGCTGGCCGGTGTGGATGGACTCGATGAAGTCCCGGTACATCGCGCGGTATCCCCGGATGTCGCGCAGCCCCGGAACCGAGAGTCGCGGCAGGCCCTGCCCGCGGACGAGCACGAACAGCCCGTTGGACTCGAAGGTGATGATGCCCCGCCGCCCGAACAGCTTCGAGACGCGCAGGCCTCGCAGCAGCGACGGCACCTCTCGGGAATAGAACAGCGAGCCGACGGCGCCGTTGTCGTACCGGAACGCCACCATCATGCTCTTGGCCCGCCGGTCGGGGCCCTCGCGCGACGGCGCCGGTTGAAACCCCTGAATGGCCGTGATGCGGGGGCCCAGGCTGGAGGCGATGTGCAACCAGTGGATGCCCTCCTCGAAGAAGGCGTCGCCGCCGGCCATGCCTTCGTCGTTGCGCCAGTCGTCGGCGGTCTTCAGCCGGTGCGCCAGCGTGGTGAAGTGCGCGAACACCAGATCGCCGATCGCCCCGCCGGCCAGGAGCGACCTCAGGCGCACCGCCAGGGGTTTGTAGTGGTCGTTCTCGCCGACCAGGACCACGCGCCCCGCGCGGTCCCGTGCGCCGATCGCCTGGCGAAAACCGTCCAACGTGGGGTAGGCCGGCTTTTCCACCAGTACGTGTTTGCCGGCCGCCAACGCGTCGAGCGTCAACGCGAGGTGGAAGGCCGGCGGCACGGCCACCACCACCGCGTCGATGCGCGGGTCGGCGATCGCCGCGGCGTACGAACCAAAGTGGGCGAAGCCGTCGTGGCGTCGGCAGAAGCCTTCGGCCCGTGCCGCGTCGCGGCTCGCGTAGGAGCAGACCACCGTCCCGCCGAGCGCCCGGAGGTGCCGGCTGTGCACAGTCGTGATGAAGCCGCATCCCAGGAAGGCGATGCGCACGGGCGGAGTGGTCAAGTGTTCTAGAGACCCCTGAAGAGCGGTCTGCCGGCGGGCAGCCCCGGCCACGGGATCGATAGGAGGATGATGAGGAGCGCCAGGCCGAAGAACACGAGCGCGGCCTTGTGGCGCGCGGCGCTCTCGGTTCGCTTCTTGAGCTTGGCGTTCCCGATGTGCGCGAGCGCCAGCGCGACCAGCATGCCGACGGGATGCTCCACGACGAAGAACCGGAGCGGCGCGTTGCGCATGGTCGCGCCGAAATCACCGAACGCCTCCGTGGTGAACGGGCTGGCCCAGAGGTGGAGGACAAGCCCCAGCAGCAACTGCACGTCCAGCGCCGTGACGAATGCGCGCGCGGTGCTCTGGTCGAGCGGCGTGAACGGGCGACGCGTCCGAGCACCCGCCAGCGCCCGTGCGACCGCCAGCAGGGCCGCGATGAGCACCGCCCAACGCAACCACGAGTGGACGAAGAGCAGTGGCGTGTACATACGCCCCTAATTGTGCATCGGCTCAGGCGTTCGTCAACGTCGTCTGCGGAGCCAATTTTCAGCTACCATGACGCGAGCCCGATGGGCGAGAACGAGAGACGGAAGACGATTGCTCCAGCGGCTGCGCACGAATCGGCCTGACGACACCAGATGACGCCGTCGCTCGACCGAGCCCTGGTCAGTCGGTTGCACCACCAGGCTGGCGCGGCTCGCTGGGGAATCGACGTCGAGTCGTTCGGTGGTGCGTTGGCGCGAAGCGCCGAGCACGCGGGCGTGGCCGAAGAGGCCGTCGAGGCCTACGTCCGATCCCTCAACCTCGAGGACTTGGCGTTGGCGACGGCATGCATCCAGGGGATCGAGGTCGCCTGGGAGCACTTCGTCGGCCGGTACCGGCCCATCCTGCAGCGCGCCGCCGACGCGCTGGATCCCACGGGAGGCGCGCGCGAGCTTGCCGATGCGCTGCACGGGGACCTCTACGCCACGCTCCGCGACGGCGACAAGCGGGCGCTGCTGGAGTACTTTCACGGGCGCAGCAGCTTGGCGACGTGGCTGCGGGCCGTCCTGGCGCGGCGGTACGTGGACCGCGTGCGTGCCGCGCGCCGCGTGGAGCCCCTGGAGGACGAAGAGAGCCGCGTGTCTCCTGATGCCTCCCCTGGTTTCTCAGGCGAGCGGGAGGGTTTTCTGACGTTGATGCGTCGCGCGTTGAGGGGCGCCGTCGGCCGGCTGGAGCCGCGCGATCGGCTGCGCCTGTCCTGCTACTATGCTCAGGACCTGACCTTGGCGCAGATCGGCCGCGTCCTGGGCGAACACGAAGCCACCGTGTCACGTCACCTCTCGCGCGCGCGCCAGGCGGTCCGGATGGACGTCGAGCGCCACCTGTCCGACGAAGCGGGCCTCGATCCGGCAACTGTCGCCGAGTGCTTTTCGGCCGTCGTGGAGGACGCGGGGACCTTCAACGTCGCGGACTGGCTTGGCACGGACGCTCCTCGCAAGGTTGTACCCGTCGATCGTTCGAAGGAATAGGACCAGCCAAGTGGAGAACCCACGCGCGCGGAACGACGCCATCGAGCGGCTGCTGCGGGAGGAGAATGGGGCCTTCAGCGGGATCGCCACTGGCCCGTGTGCGGCCCCGGAAGAGCTGGCGGCCTGGCTCGAGGGCGGGCTCTCCGCTGCCGAAGCCGCGCGTCTGGAGGCGCATGCGGCGTCTTGCCCGGACTGCCAGGCCCTGGTGGCCGCGTTGGCGCGGACGCTGCCCCCCGAGCACGCGCATGCCTGGGCACGCATGCGTTGGGCGATTCCGATGGCTGCCGCCGCGGTTCTGGTCCTCGGCGTCTGGCTGACGCGACCCGAGCGGCTCGCCCTGTCGAGCGTGTCGCCTGAATCGCGTATGGCGCGGCTCGAGGACGCCCCCGCGATCGAGTCGACGGCACCTGCGGCGCCGAATCGGGAGGAGAGCGCCGACCAGCGGCGGAACCTGGATCGGCAGGCATTGACGGACGGACGTTCGCGACGCGAACGGCAAGAACCGCCGACCGACGCCGAGCCCATCCCGACGGCGCCTTCTGCGCCAGCTCCCGCGGTGGCGTCTCCGCCGCCGGAGGCGACGCCCAGCGCAGAACGAGGAGCGGAGAGGAACGAGGAGCGCGCGAAGGCTCTTGCAGACGCGGCGGCGCCGGCTCGCGAGGCGGACGCCGATCGGGTTGCGAGTCCTCCCGCGGCCGTGACAAGCGCTCTGGGCGGGGTCGCGGCGAGGGGAGCTGTTGACCAGGCGCGGCAAGCGCCTGCGGCGGCTGCGTTCCGGGCACGTGCCGACGCGACGGCGGTCTCCGTGGTGTCTCCGACCGGCCGCTGGCGTTGCCGCGTCGCGCCGGGAAGCGCGATCGAAACGTCGAGCGACGGTGGCCTGACGTGGGCCTTCGTTGGCGGTTCGACGCCCGCGGTTGCGGCTGCCGTCGTGGGTGGGGCATCGCCCTCCGACGGCGTGTGCTGGTTGGTTGGGCGGGACGGGGTGGTGATCCTGGTTCGCGATGGTCGAGCCACTGCGATTCGGCTTCCGGAGGCCGTTGATCTCACCACCGCGCAGGCCGATGATGCCAGCGCCGCCCTCGTGCGTGGCGCCGATGGTCGGGCCTGGCGCACGCGCGACGCGGGGCGCACGTGGACCGCGGTCCCCGCGGGCCGGTAACGGCCCAGAATCACGCCGGCTCCTCGCGGGCGAAGTACTGTCGGACCAGCGCCCGCCCCGGGCTGGTCTTGAGAAACTTCTCGAACCGGAGCGCCGACCCTTCGGTGGCGAACTGGACCACCGCCACGAGCCGCCACGGCCGCGAGTTGGCCGTCAGCGGCGAGTGCCCCGCGTTGTGCGTGGCGACCCGTATCGACACCTGCGTGGCCGACTCGACGAACTGGCGGTCGGGTTGCGACAGGCTCTGCAGGATGTACACGAATCGCTTGGCGTCGGTGGCCACGTCGTCTACCTTTGCAAACGCCCCGCCGACTGTCGCCGACTCCGGTTTTCGCCGCCGTATGAGGCGGTCTCGCCCGCGGTCGGTCGGTGTCGGCCGCGAGAGGCAGTCGGCGGTGTACGTTCATTACACGTGCTCGGCTGGCCATGATCGCGAGAACCGCAACGCTAGCGAGGCTGCGCCTCGGACCGGCAAGCATGCCGGCTCCGCCTCGCTAGCCCAGTGTTTGATGGCCCGCGCGTTCGCGCGGGCGTAGAAACTTGACTCAGTTGGTCAAGTTTGGATTCGTCAAGTTTCTAGCGAGGCTCCGCCTGAGACCGTCCAGGCTTTGCCTTGCTTCGTGGCTCGGCGCTTGAGCCCACTCGCGGCTCGCCGTATTCTGACCAGCGAGGCTGCGCCTTGGAGCGACGAGCATGGCGGGGCGTAGAAACTTGAGTTGTTTGGTCAGGATTTTAATGGTCAAGTTTCTAGCGAGGCCCGGCCTCAGAGCCGCGAGCACGGTGCGCCGGGCCTCGCTAGAAACCAGTATCACTGGCCCGCGCTACGCGCGGGCATAGACGCCTTGAACGGTTGCGAAAAGTGGACTCACTTTGTATGGATTCTGACCGTTCAAGACGTCTAGCAGCC